>Ga0307424_1000659_pt1 | contig 18556 bp, 16 predicted proteins | sample SalMarWE160320MG_FD_202157 | JGI IMG/M metagenome (GOLD analysis project Ga0307424, IMG submission 202157) | Salt marsh sediment microbial communities from the Plum Island Ecosystem LTER, Massachusetts, United States - WE1603-20 | ecosystem: Environmental > Aquatic > Marine > Intertidal zone >... | reverse complement strand
AGGGTCTGCGTGAGGGACGAAAGACGGATCTTTCACAGGCCGTTCGGCAGATATTGACACCGGGCGTTGACGCTGGCCTCCCGAGCGCCGAACATCAGCGGGACGAATCAGTCCCCCGCGAACTAGAAAAGAGTCCTGAAATGAAGCTTGGCGTGATGATCGAGAGCCAGGAAGGCGTCGGCTGGAACGAGTGGAAGAACATCGTGCAGTGGACCGAGGAGCTGGGCTTCGAGTCCCTCTGGCGCTCCGACCACTTCTTCTCCTTCTTCGGCCCCAGCCGCAGCATCGACTCGCTGGACACACTGGTCGCCCACACCTACACGGCGATGGCCAGCAGCCGCATCAAGTTCGGGCCGCTGGTGCTCTCGATGACGTTTCGCCATCCGGCCATCCTGGCGCGCATGGCTGCGGCCATCGACCAGCTCTCCGGCGGACGCTTCATCCTCGGCGTCGGCGCCGGCTGGAACGAGACGGAACACGAGGCGTACGGCATCGAGCTGCCACCGATCAAGCAGCGCATGGACAACCTGGAGGAGAGCATCCAGGTCATCAAGGCGCTGTTCGAGAACGAGTCCGCCAACTTCAAGGGCAAGATCTACACGCTGAATGACGCGCCGATGAATCCGAAGCCGGCCCAGAAGCCGATGTCGCTGCTGATCGGCGGTGGCGGTGAGAAGCGCACTCTGAGCATGGTCGCGAAGTATGCCACGGAGTGGAACGTGCCGATCATGGGCGGGCTGCAGGTCTACAAGGACAAGGTCAAGGTCCTGGAGCAGCACTGCGAAGCGGCGAAACGCGACCCGAAGGAGATCGAGCACTCGGTCATGACAGGCTACATCTCCGGCGCCAACCAGGCCGAGGTCGATGCCAAGGTCAAGGCGGCGATTGAGAGCGCGCCGCCGCGCTTCCGCTCCACCGACGCGAGCCGCCCGCCGATGACGGCGCTATGGGGCACGCCGGACCAGATCGTGGAGCAGATCAAGGAGATCGAGGACGCGGGTATCAGCCGCATCATGATCCAGCACCGTACGCCGCCATCGCGGCAGGAACTCGAGTTCCTGGCGCAGGAGATTCTGCCGCGGGTCTAGTCCGCCCCCGCGTCATTGCGTGGAGCGTCGAGCGACGAAGCAAGCTTTGACGCGTCGTGCTGAGAATGACGCCACGCCAAGGATTGCTACGCCTCCCGTCAGGCGGGATGGCTCGCGATGACAGGCGTTGGTTTGCCCGTGGCCGCGCTTCTAATCGCTAAAGGCAAAACGGCTCCTGACAACATCCCGCCGGTGTGATAAAAAGAGAACGTTCCTTCACTTAAACCTTGGGAACGCCGGGAGCAGTGCGTGCCAAAAGTTCTGCCCGAATACCTCGAGCTCAAACGTCAGCAGATTCTCGACGCGGCCGCGGCCTGTTTTGCGCGGCGCGGCTTCCACCAGACGACGATGCAGGACATCTGCACCCATGCGGAGCTGAGCCCCGGCGCCGTCTACCGCTACTTCCACAGCAAGGACGAGATCATCGAGGCCGCCTGCCAGGCCATCCAGGGTCAGAGCCTCGACGCAACCAACGAGGCGATGGAGCGCGGTTCGACGCAGGAGGTGCTTGAGGAGCTGCTGCGTCTCTTCTTCCTCGAGCTGGAGGACCTGCTCAGCGCCGAACATTGCGCCCTGAACGTTGAGCTCATCGCGGAGGCGCCGCGCAGCGAGGCCGTCCGAGACATGCTGCAAGCCAAGCTCCACGTCATCAGCGAACAGTTCGCCAGCTTCGTCTCGAAGGCGCAGGCGCGCGGCGACATCAACCCTGACCTGGAGCCCGAGTCCGTGGCCAGGACGATGATCGGCCTGTTTCACGGCTTCATCACCCAGAAGCTGGTGGAGCCAGACCTGGACGTTCAAGGCTACTGCGCCGTCATCCGGGCGCTGTTCACCGGTGTGTTCTGGCAGGGAGCCGCCTCCGGCGAGAAGAACGGCGCGTAGAGCCCCTTGCGCCATTAATACTTCGTAAACTTCCCCTTTTCCCTACCTGGCCTCCGACTTTGTGTCGGAGGCCAAACTTGTTGACACCAAGGCAGTGGATCCCTATAAGAGAAGGAGTATTCGCTTTTTTTGTGGGAAGGGTCCGCCGGCTGTCCACCCGGGGCACGGGCCCCTCGTCTTCATTGAGCAAGGAGGAAGCGAAATGGCATCACCGCTCTCGCCACGAAGCCTGGCAATCGCGAGCGCACGCCACCCCTGGAGGGTGGTTGGGATCTGGCTGCTAACGCTGGTCGTGTCGTTCTTCCTGGTCGGGACCTTTCTCAACGACGCCCTGACCACGGAAGCCCGCGTCACCAACAACCCGGACTCCGCCGTCGGCAACAAGCTGCTGGAGGATCGCCTGCGCGGCCCCTTCAAGGCCAACGAGGCGGTGATCATCCGCTCCGACGTCCTCACCGTCGATGACGTCGAGTTCCAGCACCAGGTCGAAGACGTCGTGGGCAAGATCCGGGCGCTGGGCCCGGACGTCGTGGAGAGCGTCACGAGCTTCTACGAGACCGATGCGCCCACCCTCGTCTCCCAGGACCGCAACGCAGTGCTGATTCCCGTGGTCATGGCCGGTAAGATCGACCAGGCCAACGAGGACGTCGCCGGCGTCATCGACATCGTCAAGCAGGCCGACAAGACGGAGGGCTTCCAGGCCCTGATCACCGGCTTCTCCACGATCAGCCACGACTTCAACGCCGCGGCCGAGCGCGACCTGCAGCGCTCCGAGTACGGTCCGCTGCCGCTGGCGCTGATCATCCTCGTGCTCGTTTTCGGCGCTGTGGTCGCGGCCTTCGTGCCGGTCTTCCTGGCGCTGTTCGCAATCATTGTCGCCGTGGCGCTGACCGCGGTGATCGGCCAGGCGTTCCACTTCTCATTCTTCGTCACCAACATGATCGTGATGATGGGCCTGGCGGTCGGCATCGACTACTCACTCTTCATCCTCTCCCGCTATCGTGAGGAGCGCCAGAGGGGGCTCGATGTTCCGGACGCGCTGAGTGTTTCGGGTGGTACCGCCGGGCGCGCCGTCCTGTTCAGCGGCCTCACGGTGATCATCGCCCTGCTGGGTCTGCTGATCATCCCGCACACGATTTTCCGCAGCCTCGCCAGCGGCGCTATCTTCGTCGTCTTCGGCGCGGTGCTGGCGTCGTTGACCCTGCTGCCCGCGGTGCTCAGCCTGCTGGGCGACAAGGTCGACCGGCTGCGTATTCCCTTCGTACAGCACGCGCAGCAGGTCTACGACGAGCAGCACCTGGGTGGCTTCTGGGACCGCGTTGCGCGCGCCGTTATGGCCAGGCCGCTCGTCGGCATCGTGCTGGCGACCGTGGTGCTGGGCGCCGCCGCGATTCCCTTCTTCGACATCAATCTGGGCACTTCCGGCGTCAGCACGCTGCCTGACAGCTTCCTCTCCAAGCAGGGCTTCGACGTCCTGAAGGCGGACTTCGGCGGCGGCGACGTGACGCCCGTCGAGGTCGTCGTCGATGGCGACGTGAACTCCGCGGGGGTGCAGGACGCCATCGGCCGCCTCGAGGCCTCGGTCCATGACAGCGAGCCGCTGCTTAACAGCCCCACCTTTGAGGCCAACGACGCCGGCGACCTGGGCCTGGTCACCTTCCAGCTGGCCGCGGACCCGAGCAAGGACGAGGCCGTCAATACGGTTGACCGCCTGCGCAGTACCTACATCCCTGCCGCCTTCAGCGGCACGGAGGCCAGGGTCTACGTCACCGGCCTCGCCGCGGTGAACCTGGACCAGTTCAATCTCACCGACCACTACACGCCCTACGTGTTCGCCTTTGTCCTGGGCCTGAGCTTCATTCTGCTGATGCTGGTCTTCCGCTCCATCGTGGTGCCGGCCAAGGCGATCGTGATGAACCTGCTCTCGGTTGGCGCGGCGTACGGACTTCTCGTGCTCGTGTTCCAGAAGGGTTTCCTGCACGGCGTGCTGGGCTTCCAGCAGGTCGAGGCGATTGAAGCCTGGCTACCGCTGTTCCTCTTCGCCGTCCTCTTCGGCCTCAGCATGGACTACCACGTCTTCCTGCTCAGCCGCATCCGCGAGCGCTACGACCAGGTCGGCAACAACACGGAGGCGGTCGCCTTCGGCCTGCGCTCGACAGGCCGGCTGATCACCGGCGCCGCCCTGATCATGGTCGCGGTGTTCGGCGGCTTCGCCATGGGCGACCTCGTGATGATGCAGCAGATGGGCTTTGGCCTCGGCGTGGCGGTGTTCCTCGACGCGACGATCATCCGTTCCGTCCTGGTCCCCTCCACGATGAAGCTGCTCGGCAACGTCAACTGGTACCTGCCACCGGTGTTGCAGTGGCTGCCCCGGATCGGCATCGAGGGTCAGCCTGCCGCTGCTTACGAGCCCGAGGGCGCGGGAAGCAGCGGCTCCTGAGGCATCGCGGCTGTAATCGCCCCTTGGCGGGTGTTAAAGGAGGGGTCTCGCAGACGAGACCCCTCCTTTGCGTTCGGCTGCTAGCATGGCCTTACTCCCGAAACGGAGGTCCTAGCCATGCCAACGCTCGATGACCTGCTCAAGGCGCACTGCCACGAGTATCCCAAGGGCTCAGCGGGCCTCAATCACGCTGAAATTGCGGAGCGCATTCCCCTCGTGCCGAACTGGGAGCTCGTGGACGACGGCAAAGGCCTGCATTCCAGCCGTCGCATGCCCGGCTTCACCGCCGCAATCGACTTCGTGAACAGGGTGGCGGCGCTTGCCGACGCGGAGCAACACCACCCCGACATCCGCATCCACGGCTATCGCAACCTGGAGCTCGACTTCTCGACCCACTCGATCGGCGCCCTGACGGACAACGACTTCATCATGGCGGCCAAGATCAACCGACTGCTCGAAGCCTAGATCGCCTGTTCCTCGACGGGATGGCCCGCGAGGCGGTAGTAGTGGCGCTCCATCAGCAGCATGTTCGGCCCGCGAAGCCCTCGCGCCTCGACCAGCGTGCGATTCTGAATCGCGGCGTTTCTGCGGAGTTCCGGGTCGCCCAACGCCATCCGTAGCGCCGCCGCCAGCGCTTCCCCGTCGCCGGGCGGTACGCGCAGGCCGTTGACGCCGTCCTCGATCCAGCCGTCCACGCTCGGCAGGTCACTAACGATGGGGAAAGCACCCGCCGCCATCACCTCGAGATTGCTGAGCGCCAGCGAGTCGGAGGATGGGACCGAGACGTAGACCTGCGCCCGCGTCAGCGCATCGGCCAGCGAGGCCTGGTCGAGGTGCCCGGCGAAGTGCACCGACGCGCCGAGGTCCAGCTGCTGTGCCAGCCGGTGCAGCTCGCCCGTGCGGCTGCCCTGGCCGGCGATCACCAGCCGTGCCTCCGGTAGGCCCTTTCGCAGCGCGGCGAAGGCGCGCAGCACCGCGTCGACGTTGTACAGGGGCTCCAGCGCCCGGTCGCTGATCACGGTTGGCGGTGAGGAGTCGGCGTCGCGCAAGTTGACGCTCGCCCCTCCCGCATCGAGAAAAGCGCGCTCGATGCCGAGGTGGACGACTGCCGCCTTCTCAGGTGCCACGCCGAGCTCGACGACGCGCTGCACCAGCGACGCGTCGTTGCCGGTGACGAGGTCGGCTCGCCGCAGCGCCCACGCTGCAATACGCCGCCCCAGCGCCGTGCGCGATTCGACCAGCAGGTCGGAGCCCCAGGCGCTGATCACGTAGGGATGGTAGCCGGCGAACGCGCCGTAGAAGCCGTGCTCGACGGCGTAGTGGGCGTGGAAGACGTCGGGGCGTATTTCGTCAAGGACGCGTCGCAGACCGGCGCGGCTGTAGCGCAGGGCGTGGACGAGGCGCAGCAGCGAGGGAGGGGCGAGGCTGGCGAGCAAGGGGCGTTTCCCCCTCACCTCAGCCCTCTCCCCCGGGGAGTAGGGATTTGCGTCCGGCTTGCTTGGCCCTTTGGACAGGACGTGCAGGGTCACCCCGGGCAGATCGGCGCGCGGTGCGTAGTAGGAGATGGCATGCACGTCATGGCCACGCTCGACGAAAGTCCGCAGCCAGGCCCGCGTGTGCGGGCCCTCGAAGTCGCCCAGGACGGCGATGCGCAACGGCGGCCCGGGGAGCTCCGAGGTCATGTCCGCGCCTCGCTGCGCCGCACCCGTCCCAGCACGGAGTGCAGGCCATCGATGTAGTAGCTCGCGTCGCTGATTCGCGGCAGCAGGGCCTCGGCTATTGATCCGCCGGACAGACGGCGGTAGGCGATCGCACTCAGCGCCAGGCTGCAACAGTAGGCCAGGCTGGAAGCCGCCGCCGCGCCCGCGACCTCGAAGAGCGGGATCAGGATCAGGTCCGCCGTCACGGTGACCACCAGCGTGACGAAGGCGATCTGCGCGTTGATCAGGGGGCGGCCACGGCTGAACACGTAGGCGGCCAGGATCTTCGTCCCGGCGAGGGCGACCGTGCCAGGCAGCAGCCAGAGGAACGGCAGCACGGCGTCATCGAACTGGCGGGTGAAGATCAAAGGGATGGCGAAGGGCGAGACCGCCGCGGCCGCAATCGCGGCGCCAGCCGTGACCAGCAGCGTGTTGCGGCAGACGATGGGCGTCATGCGCGCCGCGTTGGCGTCGTCGCTGGCCGTGAGGCTGGTCAGCAGCACGACCGACACCGAGTTGGCGATCAGCCACATGCCCTCGCTGAGCGACACGCCGACGGCGTAGAGGCCGACGCCGCTGGCGTTAACCAGCAGCAGCACGAGGTAGGAATCGAGGCGGTAGTTGAGCAACTGCACCAGGTTGCTAAGCTGGCCCTGTGTGCCGAATCGTGTCGCCTGCCACAGCAGGTCGCGGCCGGCGAGCCGCCGCGGCCATTGCGTCGGCCCGAGCAGCGCGTAACCCAGCAGCACGGGCGGCAGGAAGGCCAGGCTCCACGCCACGACGGCGCGGTGGATCGTAAGGCCGGACGCCAGCTCCACGGCGCCCAGGCAGCCGAGGATCGAGAGCGGCAGCGACACCTCGAGCAGGTTCATGGCGCCGAAGCGCGCCTGCGCCCTTAGCACCGCCTCGGCGGCGCGGAACTGCACCAACGCCGGGATGGCGACCAGTACCAGCCAGTACGGGATGTCCTGGTCCGCCAGCCTGCCGCCGAAGGCCAGCGCCGCTATCGCCACGCCCAGCCCGGCGATAGCCGTCGCGAGCAGCGTGACGCTGAGGCCTGCCTCCATCGCCTGGCGCCCGGAGAAGTCGCGCCGGGCGACGTAATAGACGATGGCCGTCGCGATGCCGAGACTGAGGAAGGCGAAGCCGAGACTGACGGCCGCCTGGTAGAGCGCCGTGACGCCGCGGCCTTCCGGCCCCAGCGTTCGGGCCAGCAGTACCGCCGTAACAAAGCCCAGCCCGGAGGCGGCCACGGTGGCGACGAAGACCAGGTTGACGTTGAAGAGGAATCCGCCGGACGCGGCGGGACTGTCGCTGGGGCGTGTCATTTCGCCGGAGACGGGAGGCGTCCCGTCACCAGGGCTTCCACGGCCTCGACCTCCGCGTCGAGGCGCTGGTCCCATGTCCAGAAGGCGCGCTCTGCCAGGCGATGCGCCGCCGTGCCCAGCTTCTGGCGGCGCTGCGGATCCTCTGCCAGCTTCGTCAGCGCCGCCGCGATCGTGGCCGGTTCGCCCGCGGCGGGTAGCAGCACGCCGGTCTCGCCGTCGCGGATCAGGTCGCGTGTGTCGCCTTCGTCCAGGGTGAGCACGCAGCGGCCCGCCAGCATCGCCTCCAGCAACGGGTTGCCGACGTTGGACAGCTCGTTCAGGGAGAGGAAGACGTCGGCGGCGCAGAGGTAGCGTTGCACCTCGGCCTGCGGCACCGGCCCCACGAAGGTGACCCGATCTTGCAGGTTGAGGTCGCGGGCCTGTCGCTCAAGGTTGGTGCGCTCTTCGCCGTCCCCCACGATCAGCAGCCGTGCTGTGATGCCGTCGTCGCGCAGGCGCGCCACGGTGTCAATGGCGCGGTCGACGCGCTTCCAGCGGGCCAGGCGTGTCGCGGTGACGAGCACGAAGTCGTCAGTTGCGAGGCCGAGGCCGGACCTGGCGTCCGCGGTGTCCACCGGCTCTTGCGGCGGCGAGGAGAGCGCCTCGAGGCCGTTGCGCCAGAACCGCACCTTGCCTTCCGATTCGGGGTTGAGCGCCTGCAGGACCTCGTCACCCTGGGTCCCGTCGTCGGTCATGATGTAGAGGTCCGCCGGCGTCTTGAGCGCGCGGACCTCCTCGAATTTGCGCAGCAGGCTCTGTGGCCGTCGCAGGTAGGGGTGCATGATCGTGCCCTGGAATCGCGCAACCAGCGGCAACGGGTGCCGCGCCCGGACCTTGCGCTGCGCCAGCACGCCGTGCACCTCGTAGCCGTAGAGCAGGTCGTACTCGTCTTGCTTGAGGAGGCGTTCCGCATGGCGCTTCGCCAGCATCGGGAAGACGTTGGCGAAGCGCAGCTTCTGGTCCGCCTTGCGCGCGATCCGCGGCAGCGGTAGCCGCGACTCTCCCAGGGAGGGCAGGTTGAAGAGATGGAATCGCACGCCTTCGATCTGCGGCGGTGTCTGAATCGGCGCGCCGTGATGATGGTTGGCGCCGATCGTCGGGGCGATGAAATCGATGCGGTGGCCGCGTTTGCCGTAGCCCTCCAGCGTCTTGAACAGCGATGCGGCGCCTCCCTGGCCGGAGAGAGCCCATACTTCCAGGGCGCTGATCATGAGGATGCGGAGGGAGGACATTTCGAGGCTTCCTCGCGTGTTGGTGCTAAAGGTTCGTCCCGAGAATAAGTCTACGCTTGAATCACGGACGGCTAAACTCGTACCATACTGGTCTAATACAAAGCCCCCGCGGGGTGTAGCTCAGCCAGGCTAGAGCGCACGGTTCGGGACCGTGAGGTCGGCAGTTCAAATCTGCCCACCCCGACCAGACATGATGAAAGGCGTTCCGCCAACGTCTATCCTGTTCCGTCCAGCAAGAGGTGTCCAGCAATGAACTCGCCTACTGAAGGTGATGAGGATGTGCGTCTCACCCGGCAAGGCGCCGACGAGGCAATCCAGCTAGCTATCGAGAGCAAGTGGGAGGAAGCTGCCACCCTCAACCGCTCGATCCTGGAAGTGCAGCCGGAGGACGTCGACACGTGGAACCGGCTCGGCAAGTCGCTGCTGGAGCTCGGCCGCTACCGCGAGGCTCACGAAGCCTACGCCAAGTCGATTGAGCTCGACCCGGTCAACTCGATTGCCAAGCGCAACCTGGAACGGCTTGATGGCCTGCAGGACGCCGCGCCGCGCCGCGAAGGCGTGGCCAAGGTGGCGCAGGACCTCTTCATCGAAGAGGTCGGCAAGTCCGGAACCACGATACTGCGCGGCGCGCCGCGTGAGCTGCTCGCGGCGCTGACCGCTGGCGACGAGGTTTACCTCAAGCCTGACGATGACGCACTGCAGATCGCCAACGCCGGCGGCGACGTGCTCGGCTCGGTCGAGCCCAAGCTGGGCCTGCGGCTGTTGCGTCTGATCCAGGGCGGCAACCAATACGCTGCGGCGGTCAAGAGCCTGGGCGACACCGACATCGAAGTCATCATCAAAGAGACCTTCCGCGATCCGACCCAGACGCGTGTCTCCTTCCCGTCTACCAGCACGGAGACCGTGCGCCCCTACATCAAGGAGTCGCTGCTGCGCCTCGCTGCGGACGACGACGAGGAAGAAGTCATCGAGGACGACTCGGACAATGAGGATTGGGATGGCGAAGCGGACTCCGGAGACGCCAACGTCAGCCTCTCGGCCATGGCCGAAGCCGATTCCGACGATGACGATGACGACGAGTAGCCTCTGAATGACGCCTCAGGTCGCTGTAGCGCGCTGGGAAGACATCCCCGGCGAGCGTCTGCACAACTACTGGGACCGCCTGCGTGAATCCGGCCTCAAAGTCGTAGACACCACCGGCCCCGGCGGCTCGCTAAAGGGCTGCGCCGGCCTGCTCCTCACCGGCGGCATCGACATTGACCCCTCCCTCTACGGTGAAACGCGCCAGCCGGAGGTCGAGGAGATCGACCGGCCACGCGATGATTTCGAGCTTTCACTGCTGCGCGAGGCCCTGGAATCAGACCTGCCGGTGCTGGCGATCTGCCGCGGCCATCAGCTGCTCAACGTCTGCTTCGGTGGTGGCCTGCTGCAGCACGTCGAAGGCGACGCCCACCGCTGGCAGGAAGACGAGCCGGTGACCTCCAGCTTCCACGACGTTTCCTTCGTGCCGGGCTCGAAGCTGCGCGCCATTTACGGCTCGGACCGCGTCAACGTCAATTCGCGCCATCACCAGGCCGTGACGCCTGAGCGCGTCGCCAAAGGCCTCGTCGTTACGGGTACGTCGGACGACGGCCTCGTAGAGGGGCTCGAAAGCCCGGCGCACCGCTGGGTCGTCGGCGTGCAGTGGCACCCGGAGCGTCCGGAGATTGAGATGCCGGGCTTCGCGGACTCCAGCCGCCTCCTCTTTGATGCCTTCGCCCGCCAGCTGACGTCGGGCTAAGACCAGGGTAAATCTGTACTCAAAGCCGCCCAAATGGTAAGATAGGGTTAACAATTCTTTGCACTACACGGCCGTCTGCAAGGCGGTTGCCCCGCAGGAAACCCGCTTATGACCTCAACCCCACTTAACGCCGGTACCATCCGCCCCAAGAGCATCGAAGAGGAGATGCGCGTCTCCTACGTTGACTACGCCATGAGCGTAAACGTGGCGCGGGCCATCCCGGACGTCCGCGACGGCCTCAAGCCGGTGCAGCGCCGCGTCCTCTACGCCATGTCGGAGCTCAATCTCGCGGCCGGCAACCCCTACAAGAAGAGCGCCACCGTCGTCGGCGAGGTCATGGGCAAGTACCACCCCCACGGCGACTCGCCGATCTACGACTCGTTGGTGCGCATGGCGCAGGACTTCGCGCTGCGCTATCCCCTGGTCGATGGCCAGGGCAACTTCGGCAGCGTCGACAACGACCCGCCCGCCGCCATGCGCTACACCGAGGCGCGACTGACGGCAATCGCCAGCGAAATCCTGGCCGACATCGACAAGAACACGGTTGACTTCCAGCCCAACTTCAGCGACAGCCTCAATGAGCCCGTCGTCATGCCCTCGCGCGTGCCGAACCTGCTGATCAACGGCGCGTCCGGCATCGGGGTCAGCCTCGCCACCAACATCCCGCCGCACAACCTGGGCGAGATCTGCGACGCGCTGGCGCTGATCCTGGAGCGCCCCGACGTCTCGACGGAAGAGCTGACCAACATCGTAAAGGGGCCCGACTTCCCCACCGGCGGCATCATCTTCGGGCGTCAGGCGATCCGGCAGGCCTACAGCGACGGCCGTGGCCGCATCGTCGTGCGCGCTCGCACCCACGTTGAGGAGTCGCGCACCGGCAGGTCGCAGATCATCGTCACGGAGCTGCCCTACCAGGTCAACAAGGCGGCGCTCGTCGCCCGCATCGCCGAGCTGGTCAAGGCGCGCAAGATTGACGGCATCAGCGACCTGCGCGACGAGTCGGACCGCCACGGCATGCGCGTCGTCATCGAGCTCTCACGAGGCGGGCAGGCGCGCAGCGTCCTCAACTCCCTCTACAAGCACACCAGCATGCAGACCGCCTTCGCCGTGAACATGCTGGCACTGGTCGACCGCGAGCCGCGCACGATCCGCCTCAAGACCGCGCTGGAGCACTACATCGACTTCCGCCGCGAGGTCATCCGACGCCGCAGCGAGTTCGATCTGGAGAAGGCGCGTGAGCGGGCCCACATCCTCGAAGGTCTGGTCAAGGCGATCGACCAGCTCGACGCCGTCATCGCCGCGATTCGCCAGTCCGCGTCGGCGGATGCCGCTCGCACCCGGCTGCAACAGGCTCCGTTCGATCTGTCAGAGCGCCAGGCGCAGGCAGTGTTGGACATGCAGCTGCGACGCCTGGCCGCGCTGGAGCGCCAGAGACTGGAGGACGAGTACGCCGAGCTGATTCAGCAGATCAGCTATCTCGAAGACCTGCTCGCCGACCCCAAGAAGATCGACGCGCTGATCAAAGAAGAAGCCGCGGAGATGAAGAAGCTGCACGGCGATGAGCGGCGCACGCAGATCGTCGAGCAGGAGATCGAGGACTTCAGCGAGGAAGACCTCATCGCTCACCAGGAGATCGTGATCTCGCTGACCAACCGCGGTTACATCAAGCGCCTGCCCCTGGAGACGTACCGTCCGCAGCACCGCGGCGGCCGCGGCGTCACCGGCATGAACGTGCGCGAGGCCGACGCCATCCGGCGCATGCTGGTGGCGGACACGCACGATAACCTGCTCTTTTTCACGGACAGAGGTCGCGTTTTCTCCCTGCGCGCCTACGACGTGCCGGACTCGAGCCGTCAGGCCCGCGGCACGCCGCTGGTCAACCTGATCGAGATGGACGCCTCGGAGGTAGTCACAGCCGTCGTCGGCACCACCAACTTCGACCTCGACTTCATGCTGCTCGCGACCAAGAAGGGCGAGATCAAGAAGACGCCGCTCAAGGAGTTCGAGTCGGTGCGGCGCGCCGGCCTGATCGCAATGTCGCTGGAGGACGACGACCAGCTAGTTTTCGCCCGCCTCTGCAAGGAGAACGACGACGTGATCATGGTCTCAACCCAGGGCAAGGCGATTCGCTTCGGCGCCGACGAGCTGCGCTCCGCCTCTCGCATGAGCGGTGGTGTGCGCGGCATGCGTCTGCAGCCCAAGGACGACGAGATCGTAGCGCTCGAGACCGTTGTCCCGGAGGCCATGCTGCTGACCACGTCGGAGACGGGTCTCGGCAAGCGCACCAGCTTCGACGAGTATCCCAAGCACAGCCGTGGCGGCCAGGGCGTCATCACCCACAACGTCACGGACCGCACCGGACGCGTCGTCTCGGCGCGCGCCGTCTTCCCCAACCACGAGCTCATCGTCATGTCGGAGAGCGGCATCGTCATGCGCACCACCGTCGACAGCATCGCCAAGGTCGGACGTTCGGCCCAGGGCGTCCACGTCATGGGCGTTGGCCAGGGCGACCGTGTCGCCTGTGTCGCGACGATCGACCTGTCGAAGACGCCACCGGCGGCCGAGCTCTCCGCCAAGGGCGCGGTCGATGACCTGGAGGTCATGCTGGAGCCGGGTACCGAGAAACCAACCCGCCGCCGTCGGGCCGCCGCGCCGGACGCGGGTCAGTCCAGCCCGAAGGCGGCCAAGCCCTCGCCGTCGAAGGACGTCAAGCCTGACAACGGCGCCAACGGACGAGGTCGCGCCAAGAAGTAACGCCGGAGGCCAGCAGCACCGTCTTTTACGCCGTTGGCGGCGTGCCCTAGAATGGGCCGCAGGGGACGGAGGAAGAAGCTGATGCGCAAAGACATGATGGAGATTCTCGTGTGCCCGGTCTGCAAGGGCAGCCTGACGCTGACCATCGACAAGGAAGACAAGGTCGAGGTTGTGGACGGGTCGTTGGCCTGCGCCAAGTGCAACGAGACCTACCCGATCAAGGACACGATTCCCAACCTGCTACCGCCGGACCTGCGGCGCGCTATGGAGTCGAGCGCCACCTGATGAACCGCGCTCAAAAGACCGGCGTCCTGCTCATCGCCGCGGCGGCGATCGAGATGCTGCTGTTCCTCTACGGCGCCATGCGACGCAGCTATCTGGCGCTGGCGCTGCCCGTGGCGGCCGCGATGACGGCGCTCACTGCCCTCACCTTCTGGGTCGGCTACACGATGCTGATGCTGGAGGAAGAGGCGGACGAAGACGTCGTCGAAGCAGCGGTCCAACCGTCCGCCGAATAGCTCTCTCTTCCCAGACCTCCGCAGGCGTCCATCTGGACGCCTGCCTGCTCGCGCTTTCCTTCTTTGATAAGGAACCAATGGGGCCCAGAAAGGGCCGTTGTACCCGTACCCGTAGGTTGAATCGCGGTTACCGTGTTCGTCGATGGTGCAGGCGTTCTCCCGGAGGTAGCCGCGTGAAGATCTACAACTTCGACCTCTTGTCTTACCCACGTCTGGCGGACGATTCGCCTCGTACGCCCGTCCCAAGCAGCTACTTTGACCCCTCCGAAGGGGCCCGAAACTATGAAGAGCATCTCGAAGAGATGGCGTATTGCGAAGAGCTGGGCTTCGAAGGCGTCGTGTTCAACGAACACCACTACAGCGCCTACGGCACGATGCCGTCGCCGAATCTGATCGCAGCGGCGCTGAGTCAAAAGACCAGCCGCATGAAGATCGGCGTGCTCGGGAGCATCCTGCCTCTGCGCTCTCACCCGGTTCGAGTGGCCGAGGAGTACGCGATGCTCGACTGCCTCACCGGCGGGCGGCTGATCGCGGGAATTGTCCGCGGCATCCCGTCTGAATACCTCTGGTACAACGTCGATCCTTCCGAGTCTCGCGGGCGGTTTGAAGAAGCCTACGAGGTGATTATCACCGCCTGGACCAACCCTGTCTGGAGCTACCACGGCAAGTACTTCCACTTCGAGGACTGCGCGTTGTGGCCCCGGCCGTTGCAGCAGCCGTACCCTCCCATCTGGATGGCGGCTCGGAGTGCGGAGTCCGTGGAATGGTGTATGAAGCGACAGATACCGATTGCGGCGGTTTACCAGACCACGCCTCAGATTGAGGACACCTTCAACTACTACCGCAAGGTGGCCAAAGGAGAGGGGTGGGAAGCCACACCGGAGCAGTTCATCCTGACACGCCAGATCTTCGTGGCTGAGACCGACGAAGCGGCCAGACGCGTCACGGAGCCGGCCATGCGCTACTTCTTCGGCCTCCAGCGCCGTGGGTTCAACGACGCCGTGAACGCACGAGCGGCCGAACAGGAAACGCTGCGTCGCGCGCTGAACACCAACAGGTCATTCGACTACTTCCGCGAGGAAAACCGGACGCCCGTGGACTTCTCAAGCCTTGGTTGGGATGATCTGGTGGCATCCGATTTCCTGATAGCCGGTAGCCCCGATACGGTTGCCAAGTCGCTAAAGCGGCAGATGGCCTCGATAGGCGCGGACCACTTCATGGGGATGTTCCACATTGGCAACACGCCTCACAAGGACGTGGTGGACTCGTTGAACCTGTTCCAGAAGGAAGTCATGCCTCAGCTCTAGTCATCTGCGGGTCAGGCAGTCGCCGCGCCCACCTCGTGCCAGCCCGCCGGCGCGACCTCCACGAGGCCGTCCTGGCCGACGCGCGTCAGTATGTCTGCCAGCCGCTTGCCTGTTACCGGGTGCATCAGCTCGGGGTCGAGGTCGAGCAGCGGCCGCAGGACAAAGGCGCGCTCCGTCAGGCGCGGGTGCGGCACCACCAGATCCCCGTCGTCGATCACCTGGTCGTTGTAGATCGCGATGTCGAGGTCGATGGGGCGCGGCGCCCAGCGCTCCGTGGCCCGCCGGCCGATTAGGTGCTCCATGCGCTTGAGGTGCCGCAGCAGCAGCTCCGGCGCCAGGCCCGTGACGATGCTGCAGGCTGCATTGAGATAGGGCGGTGGTGGCGCCGGGACCTGCGGCGGCGATTCGTAAAGCGCCGAGACGGCTTCGACGCGCGCCAGCGGCTCGAACATGCGCAGCGCCATGGCCAGGTTGGCCTGCCGGTTGCCGAGGTTTGAGCCCAGCGCCACGTAAATTGCCACGCGTTCTCCTTAAGCCTGCCCCGTGCCGCGCACGATGGCGTCGGTCATGGCGCAGACCTGCTTCATCTCCGCCACGTCGTGCACGCGCACGATGTCGGCGCCGTTCGCGATCGATATCGCCACCGTGGCGGCGGTGCCCCAGATGCGCTTGTCCTCCGGCTGCTCCAGCACGACGCCGATCGTGGTCTTGCGCGATGTCCCCACCAGCAGCGGCAACCCCAGCTCCTTCAGTTCCGAAAGGCGCTGCAGCATTTCCAGGTTCTGATCCACGGACCAGCCGAAACCGAAGCCGGGGTCCAGGATCAGGCGCTCGCTTGGCAGCCCGGCGGCTTCGGCGATGCGGATGCTTTCGCGAAGCCCGGCCTTGACGCCCTCGATGACGTCGACGGGCTCGCGGCCGCGCTGGTTGTGCATGACCACCGCCGGCACGCTAAAGCGCGTCGCCAGCGCTGCCACCTCCGCATCGTGGCGGAAACCCCAGACGTCGTTGATCAAGTGTGCCCCGGCCTCCAGCGCAGCCTGGACCACGGGCGCCCGGTAACTGTCGATGCTGACGGGCAGGCTTACGACATTCAGGATGGCGCGTATCGCCGGGACGGCGCGCTCGATCTCCGCCTCGACGCTGAGCTGCTCGTAGCCAGCCGTCGTGGGCGCGTTGCGCGCCGGCCGCGTCGATTGGCCGCCGACGTCGATGATGTCGGCGCCCTCCGCCTCGAAGCGTCTCGCCTGCGCCACCGCCGCGTCGACCGTGGAAAGTCCGTCACCCGAGAACGAGTCCGGAGAGACGTTGACGATGCCCATGAGGTAGGTGCGCTTGCCCCAGTCGAAGCGCCGCGAGCGCAGCGTCAGGCCGTTGGAGGTCTGGTTGATCATGAGCTCATGGTAGTGAGGGGGAAGGGTGCAGGCAACGAGACGGTGATCGCGCCGGACGGACAAACGCAGAGGAGGGGGAAGCCCGTCCTCTGCGCAGTCCACGGAGGGACCGTCTCCGGGGTTGTCTTAGTGCAACTGCATCACGGTGCCGATTTCGCCGGGCATCGAGCGTGTCAGGTCGATCGTGGCGCCGACGGGTGTCTGAATCTCCAGCGTCCAGCGCAGGTTTGCCGTGATGTCCGGCGGGCCGGAGCCGCCGTCGATGTCGGCCCGGGCAACCGTGACGACGAACAGCTCGCCAGGTTCGAGCAGATAGTCCGCGTCGCCGACGATGACGGTCACCGTGTAGGGAACGTCGTTGTCAACCGTGATCGGGTCACGGTAGGCGATGACCGTCCGCAGGGCGGGGGCTGCAGGGTCCAGCGGGATCGGGTCGCCGCCCGCGGCGGTCGCGACCGCGAACTGGATCGTGTCGACGTCCGGTGGCGTGGCCGTGACGATGACGCCGCCGCGGATCTCCATGGTACCGCGCGCTTTCTGCAGGCCGGCGAAGACTGTCTCCTTGCCGCGCTCGGCGCTGAAGATACCCGTGGTCAGTACGATGAACGCAAAAACCGTGGCCACCACGACGAACGCAATCAGGATGATCGCCGTCTCCAGGCCCGTGATGCCCCGTTCGCCTCTACGGACGTCCTGTGACGCCCTGTGAATCAATGCTCGCATGAATCACTCCGTCTCAACGCCCTCGTTAGAGGGCATGTGTGATATTCGGGATTTGGACGAGCGACTTTAGGGTTTTCGCCTAGATAGTCGCACCTAGTAGTCTGCCTTAGTTCGTAGGGGGATAATCGGGTGCATGAACTATCGAGCCCGCACCCCTGCTGCGCTCATTCTCTGCTTCGCGCTTGGGATGCTGCTTGCCGGCTGTTCGCTCTTCGACTCCGACGGCGGGGCGACGCTAACGCCGACGGCCGAGCCCGCGGTCGGCGGGCAGCCGCAAGAGCCGGGCCCGCCTCCTTCGACTCCCGACCCGCCGGGCACCGTCTACGAGGTAGCCTGGCTACCCGCCGACCCGACCGCCACACTCGATACCCCGGAATCCGAAGCACCGCTGGCCGACGTCGTCCCGGACGTTGAAGCGGTGTGGCGTCTCTACGTCGTCGAGGGCGAGTCCACCGAGCCTCGCCAGATACAGGCCTCTGGGCGCTGGTTGCACGCTCCCGTCTGGCAGGAGGACGACAAGGCGGTCACCGTGGAGTACTTCACACGCGTGGAGGGTCCGCCCGGTTACGTCTTCGGCTACACGCAGGTCGACGTTGCGACGGGGGCTGCGGAATGGGACTTTCGCGTAGGCTTACAGCCGGACTTTAATCTCAGCCCGGATGGGGCCCGATTCGCTGTGCGGGACATGTCCTCTTCCTTCGGCCTGTTTCCGCGCGGCGTCATGTATGTCATGCAGCCGGGCGGCGAAACGCTGCGACTTGACGGCTTCACGGTTGAGAATTTCAGAGGCTGGTCGCCGGACGGCCGCTTCTTCCTCGCTTCGGGCTATGCGGCGGAGATCACGTCTCCCGCCGAGCAGTCGCGCGACTACTACCTCTTGGAGCCGGGTCTCGACGAAGCCGTGTTAATCGGCCACGCGTCACGCGGGTCCAGCCTGCCATTGGATTGGTCACCTGACGGCTCCACGATTGCGTATTCGGAGGGTACGGACCTTGTACTCTTCGACGTCGCCACCCGGCAGCGTAGGGTGGTTTCGCTCGGGCTGACGATTACGGCTAGCCCGCGTTGGTCGCTTGACGGGCGATATGTTGCGGCAGGTGATGGCCTGATTGACGTCAAAACCGGGTCCGTCCTTGTGTTGCCACAGGCTGCCTTCGTGCTTGACTCGGAAGCCTCCCCGGGCGGCGCCTACCTGACGGCGCTGCTCGACCCATTTGCGACTTGCGAAGAGGTGCAGGACAACCAGACAACGCTCGTTGATGTTTCGACCGGCGAGAATCGCGTCCTGTTCGACTGCGACGGGTTCGGTGTGGACGATCGTGTCGACTGGATAGCGCCGGATCGGTTCCTTCTGCTGACTGTGCCCTGCTA
>Ga0307424_1000658_pt1 | contig 18569 bp, 16 predicted proteins | sample SalMarWE160320MG_FD_202157 | JGI IMG/M metagenome (GOLD analysis project Ga0307424, IMG submission 202157) | Salt marsh sediment microbial communities from the Plum Island Ecosystem LTER, Massachusetts, United States - WE1603-20 | ecosystem: Environmental > Aquatic > Marine > Intertidal zone >... | reverse complement strand
TTCACCGTGGACGGAAGCTTCACGGGAGAGGTCAATGTGGAGACGTTCTCCGCCGACAAGGCCGTGGTCACGTTCACCGGCGTCTCGGTGCACCCCGGCACGGCCCGGGGCAAGATGGTGAACGCCCTCACCTGGATGGGGAAGCTCCTCGACCGCCTGCCCATGGGGGAAGCGCCCGAGTGCACGGACGGGCGGGAAGGTTTCTACCACCCCGTCGTGGCATCGGGCGACGCCGCCTGCTGCACCCTGCAGCTCATCCTCCGAGACTTCGACACGAAGGTCATGGAGGAGCGGGGCCGGAGGCTCGAGCGGATGTGCGCCGGGCTCATGGCCGAGGAGCCGCGGCTCGACGTGAAGGTCGAGATCACCAAGCAGTACCGGAACATGTACGACGTGCTGAGCGGCTACCCCGAGGTGACCACGAAGCTGGAGGAGGCGGTGCGTGCCGCCGGGATGACCCCCAGGCTGGAGCCCATCCGCGGGGGGACGGACGGCTCCCGGCTCACCGAGATGGGGATGCCCACCCCCAACATTTTCGCAGGGGGCGTGAACTTCCATGGACCCTCGGAGTGGATCTCCACCCGAGTGCTCGCGCAGTCGGCGTGTACGATCCTGAACCTCGTGCAGCTCTTTGCGGAGCCGAGATGAGGGGGCGCAGCCACATGAGGACGCCCGCGCGGTTTACGCCCCGCTACGTCGATGACGACATGGTGCTCGGCGTGTGGCGGGACGAGGTCGATGTGGAGTACGTACGAGGATACGAACTCATCAAGCCGTGACCGCCGGTTAGCCCCGCCCATGGTCGCAGGCGAATGTTGCCGACCGGCCGCCCGCTCCACACATTCGAGAGCGCAGCGTGCCAACGTTCGTCAACGACACGAGAAGCGGTAACACCGAGGCCCGAATGAGCCAGCACAAAGTGCGATTCGGAGTGGTCGGAGCGGGTCGAATCGCCAGAAACAAAGTCGGCCCCGCGATCAGGAGCGCCGAGAACGCCATTCTCCACGCAGCGGCTAGTCGGGACCTGGCTCGTGCGGAATCACTCGGTCCAGTGCGAGCATATAGTTCCTACGATGACGTGATTCGGGATGCCGATGTGGACGCCGTCTACATCGCGACGCACAACGGATTGCACAGGGACCTCGCCATCTCCGCTCTGCAAAACGGCAAACATGTCTTGTGCGAGAAACCACTGGCGGTCAACGCGCGGGAGTGTGAAGAAATCATCGATACCGCGGCGTCGACCAAGCGCCACCTCGTAGAAGCCTTCATGTATCGCTACCACCCGCAGATTGCTGAGGTACAAGGGCTGGTACGGGCCGGTGCGATCGGCGATCTCATGGTCGTCGAAGCGTCCTTTCGGGTTCCTATGACGAAGGCCGACGATGTTCGGCTTCGCCCTGAATGGGGAGGAGGGGCCCTTCTCGATGTGGGATGCTATTGCGTGAACGTCAGCCGCCTCTTTCTTGGTGACACTCCTCAGAGGGTGCAGGCTCTCGCTTCCTTCGACGCCGTACACAGAGTTGATACGAGTGTCCAAGGCGTCATGGACTATGGTTCCGGCCGCTTCGCCGTGATTTCCTGCGGGTTCGATGGGGGGCTGCATCAGAAGGTCGCGCTGATTGGCACGGGAGGTGTCGTGTCTCTCAACCAGCCTTTCATACCCTCGAGAGGCGAACCACGGTTGACCATTCTGCGGTCAGACCGTGAAGAGGTCATCCCTCTTGCACACGTAAACACCTACCGAAGCGAGATCGAGAACTTTGCCCTAGCCGTCTTGAATGGATCTCCGCCACAGCTGAAGGCGGACGAAGGCCTCCTGAACGCACAGGTGTTGGATCGCATAGCTGCGAGTATCAGCGAGTAGACTCTCCCGTTTCCATGGGAAGATCGGGGCCGAGGAGGGATGAGGGGTACCTGACGATGTTCACCATTGCCGGCCTTCAAGACCTCTATCGCCACCTGGAGTGGGCGGAAGCGCGGGTGTGGACCGCGGTGCTCGGCTCCGACGCCGCCGTAGCAGATCCAGAGCTGCGCGACCGCCTCCAGCACATTCATCTGGTGCAACGGGCGTTCCTCGATGTCTGGACCGGCCAGCCGGTCGGCCGCTACCAGGAGATGCAATTCTTCTCCCTCCGCGAGTTGTACGCCTGGGCACGGCCGAACTACGCGGAGGTGGCGGCATTCCTCAGTAGTGCCAAGGAGGAGCAGTTGTCGACTGCCACCGCCGTGCCGTGGGCGCGGTATTTCGCTGAGGAGCGCGGTGGTACCGTCGGCGCGACGACGCTCGAGGAGACGCTGTTCCAGGTGACGGCGCATTCGGCGTATCACCGCGCGCAGGTCAACACGCGGCTGCGGGCCCTTGGGCTCACACCGCCGCTGGTGGACTACATCGCGTGGCTGTGGCTCGAGCGGCCGGCGCCACAGTGGCCGGTTTGACCATCTCGCGCTTGACGGCCGCTTGACGTCTCCCGGCAAGCATGGTCCCACCCTTGGCGGTTCCACGATGCGCCCGCACGGCCACCGCGGTACCGATAGCGGCCCATGTGCCACGCTTTGCTGGGCACTCGAGGTCGTCGGCCTCCTTCGTCGCTCCGATCAGTCGAACCAGCGTGCCGGTGTCCTCAGCGCGTCGTCGAGTCGGTGCCGGTGTACACCACCCTCCCGCCCACGATCGTGTACAGCACCGTCGTTCCGAGAATCGAATCGGGTGGCACGGTCATGATGTCACGTGACAGCACCGTGATGTCCGCCCACTTCCCCGGCGTCAGCGACCCGCTCTCCTGCTCCTGGAATGCGACGTACGCGCCGTTCGTCGTGTACGTCTGGAGCGCCTGCTGCCGCGTGAGCTTCTGATCGGCGAAGAACGCGGAATCCGTGCCCACCATGTTTCGCGTCACGGTGCAGTGGAACGACGCGATCGGGCTGATCGCCTCCACCGGCACGTCCGTGCCGTTCGTCACCACGGCACCCGTCTGCCACAGCTTCTGCCACACGTACGCCCCCTCTTCCGCGCGCTGCATGCCGAGCCGCGGGAACACGTACGGCGCGTCCGAGCACTCGTGAATGCCCTGCATCGACGCCACCACGCCCATTTGTCCGAAGCGCGGGATGTCGCTGGGGTTCAGGTGCTGCGCGTGCTCGATGCGCCACCGCAGCGTGTCGCTTTGCACGTGGTGCTCCTGGAACACGGAGTCGAACACGTCCAGCGTCTCGCGATTCGCGCGGTCGCCGATGGCGTGCACCGAGATCTGAAACCCGTGCGCGATCCCGATCTCCGCGAGGTCCTTGATCCGCGACATCTGCGTGACGTTGAGTCCCGTGTTCGTCGGATCGTCGTCGTACGGCTGAAGCATCCACGCGCTGCGTGAGCCGAGCGCGCCGTCGGCCGTGATCTCGCCGATCGCGCGCACCGTGAGGTGCCCGTTCCCGTAGTCGATCATCCGGCGGGACAGGAGTGAATCGACATTGTCCGCCTGTACCTCGCCCTGGCTCACCAGGATGTAGAGCCTCAGCGGCATGTCTCCCTCGTCCACCATCTGCTTGATCGCGTCGATGGTCTCGAACGACTCGCCCATGTCCTGGAACGTCGTGACGCCGTTGGCGAGGGCGTTCTGCGCCGCCAGGTGGATCTGGTGGCGGAAGTCGGCCTCCGCTTCTTCTGGCGTGCGCGACGACAGGTACTCACCGAGCGTCCGGCGGATGAGCCCCTGTGCCCGATCCACCAGGATGCCGGTCGGCTTTTCGCGCGCGTCCTTGATGATCCTGCCGCCCGGCGGATTTGGCGTGTTGGGACCGATTCCCGCCAGCCTGAGCGCCGCGTCGTTGGCGATCAGGGCGTGTCCACTAGCGTGGCCGAGGATGACCGGGTTGTGCGGCGCCGCCTGATTGAGCAGGTCGTTCGTCTGGAAGCCCTCCACGACGCGCCCCGGCGACTTGTTCCACTTCTCCTGATGCCACCCGCGGCCCTGGATCCACTGCCCCGGCTTGGCCCGCTTCGCGGCGTCCGCAACCATCGCCGTGATGTCCTGCCACGTGGGAACGCCCATCAGGTTCAGCTCGCTCAGTCCTTCCCCCAATCCGGTGAAATGGCCGTGCGACTCGTTGAACCCCGGGATCGCGAGGTGTCCCTGGAGGTCGATCACCTTCGTATCGGCACCGACATACTGCTGGATGTCGGCATCGGAGCCCACTGCGGTGATCCGATCACCGGTGATCGCGAGCGCCTGGCCGGTGGCGTTCGTCGAGTCCATCGTGACGACCTTGCCGTTCCGGAGAACGAGATCGGCGGGGGCGACCCGGGCCGTGCACCCGGCGACGGCAAAGGGAAGGAGGGCGACGAGATACGGGAGAACGGGAAGCGATCGGCGAGTCATAGGAGTGGTCCGATGCGGTGGCAACGGTGGGTTGGAAGCGCGAAATAGACGGTTCTCACTGCGTTCGAACATCGGACGCGGGACGGCGCGGCGCCAGGGGGTCGCGCCCGCGAACCCGGGACTGTCATATTGTCGTCCCCAGCCCTCGTCCCACAGGAGACCGTATGAAGACCCCAACCGTCGCCGTGCTGGCACTCGTCCTTTCGGCGAGCCTCAGCGCCCAGCAGCCCGCCGCGCCCGCGAACCCCATCACCACCGCGTTCAAGGGACGGATCACCAGCTTGTCGCGCAACGTCGCGCAGGCATTCGACTCGATCCCCGAAGCGAAGTTCGGCTACAAGCCAACGCCGGCGCAGCTCACCATCGGGTACATCGCGCAGCACGTGGCGGAGGACAACTACCTCTTCTGCAACACGTTCGGCGACATGAAAGCCGACATCCCGGCAGACGAGGCGAGCACCCCCGACTCGGTCAAAGCGACCTGGCCCAAGGCGAAGCTCGTCGAGCAACTCAAGGCGTCGTTCGAGTTCTGCGACAAGGCAATCGAGCAGGTCACCGACGCGAGCCTTGCCGGACAGGCGTCGCTGACGTTCAGGGGCCGTACACGCGACGTGGGGCGGGCGGCGATGGTGCTCGGCCACGCCATCGATCTGGCCGACCACTACAGCCAGCTCGCCAACTACATGCGGCTGAACGGCATTCTCCCACCCACGGCGCTGCCGCGGCCGGCGCGTGGGGGCGGGGAGTAAGACGCGGGCAAAGACGGCTCGGCGCCGCGCCATCGACCGCACGTCGTTGTGGTGGATGAAGCGCGGCGCGGCGGCTGCTCTTACCATCGGTGGCGTAGCGCGGTAAGCTGGCACCGTCGCGCGGGCGGGCGCCCACCACAGCCCGGTGCGCCCCCTCGCACGGCAGCCACCTAAGGGAGCTCTGCACAAGTGCAGTGGCCTGGCCTGCCTGCTCCGCGCGTGGTCGGCGAGTGAACTCGCCGCTCGGCAGCAGCCGCTGAAGCGGCGGCCGGACGCCGGTTTACCGGCAGCCGCCGAGCCGCGAGTTCACTCGCGGATGCTGCGTGGCGGTGACGACTCCCCGCTCACGGACTTGTGCAGAGCTTCCCCAACACGTCGAGGACCTCCGTGCCCGAGTCCCCCGCCCCCGCCCCCGACCGCACAACCACCGGCACGCGCTTGCGCCGGTATCACTGGCTCACCGCGGTCCCGACCATCATCCTGCTCGGCGGCATCCCCTTCGTGAACCGCGTGCACCCGATGATCCTCGGGCTGCCCCTGCTCATCGCGTGGATCCTGCTTTGGGTCGTGGTGATCTCCGGCGTGATGGGATTCGTGCTGTATCTGGATCGTGCGCACGCGCGCGACGGAGACGGCCGATGAACGCCGCGCTGGCGATTCTCGCCGTCACCTTCGCCGTGGCCGTCGCGCTGGGACTCGCCGCCCGGCGGGGGCACGTGATGAACCTCGAACAGTGGAGCGTGGGCGGCCGGGCCTTCGGCACCGTGTTCGTGTTCCTTCTGATGGCGGGCGAGATCTACACCACCTTCACCTTCCTCGGCGGCAGCGGTTGGGCGTACGGCAAGGGCGGGCCGGCGCTCTACATCCTCTGCTATGGGGCCATCGCGTACTCGTGGTCGTACTTCCTCCTCCCGATCATCTGGCGCTACGCCCGCGAGAAGAAACTCGTGTCGCAAGCCGACTTCTTCGTCGCCAAGTACGACAGCAACGCGCTGGGCGTGCTGGTGGCGCTGGTGAGCGTCGCCGCACTCGTCCCCTACCTGGTGCTGCAGCTCAAGGGCCTCGGCATCATCGTATCCGAGGCGTCGTACGGGCGCGTCCCGTCCACCGCCGCCGTGTGGGCAGGCGCCGGGGCGTTGACGCTGTACGTGATCGTCTCTGGCGTGCGCGGCTCGGCGTGGACCGCCGCGCTCAAGGACGTGATGATCCTCGGCGTCGCCCTCGTGCTCGGCATCTATCTGCCGTTTCACTACTACGGCGGGTACGGCGCGATGTTCGAGGCCATCGACCGCGCGAAGCCCGGCTTCCTCACCCTGCCCGCGAGCGGGATGAGCCCGTCCTGGTTCATCAGCACCGTGCTGCTGACCGCAACCGGCTTCTACATGTGGCCGCAGTTCTTCGCCGGCGCGTACACCGCCAAGCGCGAAGACGTGTTCCGGAAGAACGCCGTGATTTTGCCGCTGTACCAGCTCGTGATCCTGTTCGTGTTCTTCGTCGGGTTCGCGGCGATCCTGCAGGTGCCGGGGCTCGAGGGGGCGGATGGCGATCTCTCGCTGTTCCGCATCGCCGAGCAGACCTTCTCCCCGGCAACCGTCGGGGTGATCGGGGCGGCGGGGCTGCTGACGGCGCTGGTGCCCGGCTCGATGATCCTGCTCACCGGGGCCACGATCCTCGCCCAGAACGTCTACCGGCCGATGGCGTCGGTCGCGTCGGATCGCGGCGTCACGCTGCTGGCACGATCGCTCGTGGGCGTGATCGCGCTCGCGTCCGTGTGGCTCACGCTGCGCGGCGGTGAGGCCATCGTCCCGCTGCTGCTGATGGGATACAACATGGTCACGCAGCTCTTTCCGGCGCTGTTCTTCTCGCTCCCCGAACGTCCGATGGTGAGCACCGCCGCCGCCGCCGCGGGGATTCTCGCCGGTGAAGCGACGGTCGCGTATCTCTCGCTGAGCGGGGCATCGGTGGCGACGCTGCTGCCGTGGGCGCCGCAGGTGGTGAAGGATCTCAACGTGGGGATCGTGGCGCTGATCGTGAACTTCGCGGTGTTGGGAGTCGTGGGGGCTATCACCCGCGCGCCACGCGCCCCCGCCCTGGCCCCGGGGCAAAGCCCCGAGCGATGACCCTGGTCGAAGCCTGCGTTACCTCCGCCCGCTCGGCCCGGGCCGCCGAGGTGTCCGGCGTCGGGCGCATCGAGCTGTGCGCCACGATCGCGCGCGACGGCCTGACTCCCGCCGCGCGCACGGTTGCCGCCACGCGTGCGGCCACCGACCTCCCGATCCGCACCATGCTTCGACCACACGACCGCGGGTACGTCTACGGCGCGCGGGCCCGGCGCGCGCTGTTGGACGGCGTGGAACTGGCGCGGGCCCACGGGGTGGAAGGCGTGGTCCTCGGATGCCTGACGTCGGCGCGCATGGTAGACCCCGACCTGTTGGGCGACCTCATCGCCCGCCTGCGGCCGCTCAGAGTCACGTTCCATCGGGCGTTCGACATGGTGCGCGACCCGGCCGCCGCGCTCGAGGCGCTCATCGAGCTTGGCGTGGACGACGTGCTGACCTCGGGCGGGGCACCCACCGCGGCGAGGGGCGCGAAGGTTCTGCGACGACTGGTGCGGCAAGCGGATGGCCGGATCCGGATCGTCGCGGCGGGCCGTATCCGCGCCCCGAACGCACGGGCTCTGGTGGCAGCCACGGGCGTCACAGCGGTACACGCCCATACCGACGCCCCGGGCTTCCGGGACCTGGTGAGAATCCTCGGTGATGTCGAGACCTCCTGAGAAGTCGCGCCCATGGAGGAGCGCCTTCCCGTGACCCTCCTGCAGAACGGTGAGCCGCCAGCTGCAAGCGCGCTGGCAGGAACGGGCACAACCGGTGATACTGGATCACCTCCTCCGCAACGAAGGAACGAATGACCCGCCGCCCCCAGCTTGCCCTCGCCGTCCTGCTTCTCGCCCCACTCACACCCTCGCTCGCCCAGGGCCAACGCCCCACCGGCATCGTCGGCGCGTACGTCGCGCCGAGGACGTGGCCGCAGCACGCGCGCGTCTTTGATCTCCTGCACCAGCGTATCGCGGTGAGCTACGACCTCGACCAGCGGAGCGTGCGCGGCGAGGTGCTGACTCGCCTCGTCGTCACGGCCGCACCGACCGACACGATCCGTCTGGACGCCTCGAACCTCACGATCGACGCGGCAAGCGACGCGCGGGGCCGGCGGCTCCGGTTCGCGGCGGACACCTCGGGCGTCACCGTCCGGCTGCCGCGCCGCGCCTCCGTCGGCGACACGGTGGTCTTCAGTCTCACCTACCATGGCCGGCCCGAGCGTGGGATGTACTTCGTGCCACGGCGCCGCATCATGTGGACGCAGGGCGAAGCGATCGAGACGCCGAGCTGGGTGCCGACCTACAACGCCCCCAACGACAAGACCACCTGGGAGATCCTGATCACGACCGACTCGGGAATGAGCGCCGTCTCCAACGGGCGGCTGGTGGAGGTGACGCCGGCGCCGGGCGGGAAGCGCGTGTGGCACTGGTCGCAGGACCTGCCGGCGTCCACGTACCTCTACTCCATCGTGGCCGGCCCGCTCACCGTGCTGCACGACACCTGGCGCGGCGTGCCGGTGGATTACTGGGTCTCGCCCGATACCGTGGACGCGACGTGGCGCACGTTCGGGGAAACGCCCTCGATGATCGAGATCTACAGCCGCGTGCTCGGCGTCAACTTCCCGTGGGCGAAGTACGACCAGGCGATCATCCCCGACTTCACGTATGGCGGCATGGAGAATGTCTCCGCCACGACGCAAACCGACCACGCTCTGCACGGAATCGGCGGCGAGCCGGGTTCGAGCGGGCGGGGTCTCAACGCGCACGAGCTGGCACATCAGTGGTTCGGCGACCTCACGACCACCGCGTCGTGGGCGCACGCGTGGCTGAACGAGGGGCTCACCACGTACATGGAGTCGGTCCAGGAGGAGCACAGCCGCGGATGGGAGGCGGCTGAGTGGAACTGGCTCAACCAGCAGCGCAACGCGATGAACGCCGACCTGAACGTCGAGCGCCCTCTCGTTTTCGGCACGACGGCGCCCGGGAGCGACCCGATCCAGCTGTTCTTCAGCGGGCACGTCTACCCGAAAGGCGCCCAGCTGGCGCATCAGCTTCGGCGGCTGCTCGGCGATTCGACGTTCTGGGCTGGGATGCGCCGCTTCCTCACCGACAACGCCTATCGTCCGGTCGTGACCGCCGACTTCGCGGTGGCGATGGAGCGCGCCTCGGGTCGTGACCTCGACTGGTTCTTCGATCAGTGGGCCTACGGGATCGGCTACCCGCGGGTGCGCGTCACCCGGGCGTGGGACGCCTCGGCCAGCACCCTCACACTGACCGTCTCACAGACCCAGCCCATCGATGCGACGCATCCGCTGTTCAGGTTCCCGGTCACGGTGCGTCTCATCACCCGCGACTCGGTGGTGCGCCGCGACATCTTCGTCTCGGAGCAGAATCAGCGGTTCGTCCTCCCGTTGCCGGAGGCGCCGCTCACCTTCCGGTTCGACCAAGGCGGGTGGCTGCTCGGGACGGTGACTACCGACCAGACGCCCGCGGAGCTGGCCGAGTTGGCGCGGCACGATCTGGAATTCCGGGCGCGGTACTGGGCGCTGGAGCAGCTGAACGCGTCCACGGCCGACGTGGCGCGCGATGCACGGCGGTTCATCGCGCTGAACGACGAGTCGCCGCACATGCGCGCCGAGGCGTTGCGTCAGCTCGCTCGGGACTCGAGCGCCGAGTCCCGGTCGCTGGTGCGCGCGGGACTGGCGGACCCGGACGAGGGAGTGCGTGAGCAGGCGATGCTCTCACTGACGCAGCTCGAGGGCGCGGCCGCGGTGCAAGACGAAGCCGTGAACCTGATCCGGCACGACCGGAGTTTCGGCGTCCAGGCCACGGCCCTCGGCGTGTACGATCCCAACTTGGCACCAGAAGGAACGGCCCTGTTGGTGGATCGCGTCCGGAACGGTGGATCGCTGACCGTGCGGGAGACGGCGGCGGACCGACTGGTCCTCCGTCCCGACAGCGCCGGGACGGCCGCGCTCGAGGCGCTCACGTTGCCCGTCGAGCCGCGCGGTGCCCGCCAGTCCGCGCTCACCCTGCTGGGCCGGCTTCCCGACACGTCGCACGCCGTGGCGGTCGCGACTCGCTACCTCGGCGACGGAGACCCGCTGTTCGCCGTGAGCGCCGTGCAGATGCTCGGCCGCGTGGGTGGCACGGAGGGCCGCGCCACTCTCCAGGCGGCGCGGGCGCACGAAACGCGGGTAACCGTGCGCGCGGCGATGGACCAGGTGCTCGGGAGGCGGTAACGCCGGCCGAAACCTCGCAGCACTTCCGGGGCCGGCGCCTGCGGCAAGGCCCCGGGTACCGTACTCCTGGAATGGGTTCGTCTCATGATCCGCATTGACATCCCTGGTTTCGGCCTGCGCGAGATCACGACCGTAGTCACGGACTACACGGGCACGCACGCGCTCGCAGGGAAGCTTCGAAGCGAAGTCAGGAGTCGTTTGACCGAGCTCGCGCAACGGGCTGAGATCCACGTCTTGACATCCGATACCTTCGGCACGGCCGAGCGGGAGCTCCAGGACCTGCCTGTAACGCTGCACCTGCTGACGGGGGAGAAGCACGACGCGCAGAAGCGCACCTTCGTGCTGGAGCAGGACGCCGCACACGTCGCGGCGCTCGGCAACGGGAACAACGACCGGCTCATGTTGCAGGCCGTGCGAGACGCCGGCGGCCTGGCCATCGCGGTAGACAACGGTGAGGGCTGTGCGGTGGGCGCGCTGCTGGCGGCGCATATTCTCATACACGGGTCGGAGAATGCGCTGGACCTGTTGCTGAACCAGGACCGCTGTAAGGCGACGTTGCGCTTCTGACGCCATGTGAGACCGTGAACTCCGTCCTCCCCGAGCGCGTCGCCGTGGAGGCGGCCGCGGCACAGTCAGATAAGCGATTTGATGCGGGGCTTGGCAGAAGCAACTTCCGGGCATGGGGTGTGGGGAGGGGAACACGTTCTCCAGGCGCGCAGCGCCGGATTCCGCCAGGGGTCTCCTCCTTCTCCTGAATTCGGGACGGCACGCGGACACCTATTCGGTTTCACCTGTGGCGACTTGGGAGAGTTGAGCCTCCACACAGACGCCTGCGGACGATACCGCCCCCCCCTACCAGTAGTTGCCCTGGAAGACGCTGGTCCGTATGGTGAGGCGAATGGACTATTCGCACCGTTAGCTGCTGTGTCTCATACCTGTCTTGCCGTCGAGGGGTGATCAACATGCAGCAGTTCATGGCTATCAGCACAACCGCTTTCGTCCTTGTGATGGGTTGCCGCGGGAAGTCTCAGCCCCGTGCGGAATGGCCGGATTGGCGAGCAACGCCCGACAGCGCCGTGTGGCGTGTCGTTAGTGAGGACGCTAGGACTTGCCGGGACTGCATTACCCTGTCTGAGCTGGTGGTCATGGGTGATTCAGACGGCCCCGGCTACCTTCAGGATACTCAATGGGTAACGCGCGATAGCGTTGGCCGGTATTGGATCGAGCTCGTCGGTGGGATAAAGGTGTACGGGCCCACAGGCAAGTTCATACGACAAGTCGGTCAATCCGGGGAGGGGCCCATGGAGTTCCGCGGAGTCGGCCCGATATTCACAGATTCCGCGGGACAGGTGCACGTGTTCGACCAACGTAACCACCGCGAAACCGTCATCGCGGCCGATTTCCACTTGGCTTCCGAACGCGCGCTTCCTTGGGGGCCCATATACGACGCAGCACCTCTGCAGGGTGACGATCGCATTGTAGTCAACGGGGTCTTCCGGGATCCGGACCACGTCGGCTTCCCCCTTCACGTTGTCGAGGACACGCAGGTAGTCACGTCTTTCGGGATGATTGAGCGCGGGTCCCTCAGTCTTGGGACAATGAACATGCTGAGGCGTGTCGCCGTCGGCTCCCGCAGCACCATCTTCTCCGGTGCATACTTCGAATACTCGATCGATGCCTGGAGTCAGTCCGGTCAGCGCCTCCTTGGCTTCAAGCGTCCTGGCCTTTGGAAACCGCCGCCGGACGGGCAACCCCAACCACTGCGCTCCGACACTGATCTCTGGGGTCTGATACAGGGACTGCACGCCGACCAGTCGGATCGTCTCTGGGTGATCGCGTGGGTTCCCAGAGCGGACTGGCGCTCGCGGAGCAGAGAAGTGACCGGCCCAGGTGGCGAGACCTTCCTCCAGCCGAAGAACGGCAATGCGTCCCTCTACAGGAGCGCCCTGGAAATCATCGACCTGCGTTCAGGGCTCATACTCGCTCATCAGGACTTTGATGGTTTGATCTACGGCTTCCTCGGGGGTAATGCACTGTTCGGGATTCGTTTCGCACGTGCCGGTTGGCCACATCTCGTTGTGTGGAGCGTTCATTCAACGGGTCATATGAACCAGAAAGGAGCCGAGTGATGGAACACAGAAAGCAATCGCATGTCTGGAGCTTCGGCGCTATCATGGCAGCCCGTGTGAATCCGAACAGCGCTGGTGAATGGATCGTCGTGAGATAGAAATCGTGGGAGCGTGTGTGCCCGTCCCATCAGTCACACTCAGGGCGTCGATTCTCGGATTGGTGACCATCACAATGCTGCTCAGTTGTGCGCTCGGCTGTGGTCGCGATCATGAGCACCTCCCGGCAACCGTTTCGGCTAAGAGCGTTGAGTCCGGACCAGCCGTTGTCTCCTTGGATAGCATTGTCTTGGAGGAATCTGACACCCTCTATCTAGCCCGTCCCTTGTCGATGGCAATCGACCAGCTCGACGGGAGTTTCTACATCGGCGACACGTACGCCGGGCGTGTAGTACGGTACGATCGCAGTGGGCACCCGATCAGTGTCTACGGAGCGCCCGGCCCAGGCCCGGCAGAGATTGGACAGTTGGGAGCAGTATTCCTCGTGCCCAGCGCGGTCGGCGTGATCGATACGAGGACGGGGTCACTGAAGTTATTCGACGCCGACCGGAACACGGCGGTTCGTTCTGTGCCGTTCCTGGGAATTCCCAATCCAGTCATCGGCCCCACGGCGGGCCGCGTGTGGATCGGTGCCCACGTGGTGTCCACGAACTCGTCGATTGTGTCATGGGATCCGGAATCAGATTCGCTGGAATACCCCGGTCCGATGCCGGAGGAGTTCGCATCCTATCCCAATCTCTCCCGATTCAACACCATTCCGGTTGTACACTGGGCGGATACGCTGCTTGTTGGCTGGGGGCCGCTAAACGGGCTCGTACTGCTGACCGAACAGAATAGGGTTATCGACACGATCGTCGTGCCGGCTGTTCGCAGACGTGGGGCCACGACAGAGGCGATCCACAGAGCTGCTGGCAACCTGGCGGCTCTGTTGAATGGCATTTCCCTCTTCATTGGAATAGGTCGTCGGCCGGACGGCTCCATAGCTATGGTGTACTTCGACAATCACATTGAGACGGAGCAGTCTACGCGGATAACCGCTTCAGTCTATGTCAGTGTCCTCAGCACCGATCGCTCCCGCGTCTGTGTGGATGCCCGAGTGCCGGTCGTCTCAGACGCGCAACCCGTCGTCCAGCTTGCCGGAGACACACTCTTTGTCCTTGAGCAGCGTGTGGTCGATACTACCACAACAAGCCAAGTCAGCGTGTTCAGGATCGAAACCGCTGCATGCGATTGGCTCCCTATCAACCCCCCGAGCAACGGGCTGTTCTAGACTCGACGGCTCCGGGTTTCACGGTGTCAAGACGGTTTGAACGGCCGGGGGGCGGACACGATTTCGCCCACTATTAGCCCGCGTCTTGGTTGATACCGTTGCGCGCCGTCCTGCGCGATGACGAGGCAAAGAGGCAGCGAGAACACAGACGATGGAAAGCAATGGCAATTGGATAGGCTCGACGATGTGAAAGCCATTATGCGCCTCGGCTTCGGCGTCGCGAGCGTGGGGACGTACTGCTAACCGACTTGGTGAACCAAGAGTATCTGCTCGCCGTGTGATCCCAGAATCGCACGGCGCCATTCCTTTCGGTCCGTCTCGAACACGCGCTTCCTGCCTCGCGCGAACGCGCTCTCTAACTTGGCCGGCAGACCGTAGCTTGGCTCCCAGCCTGCCGCGCGAAGCACTTCGAGTAGGCCGGCCGGTGTAGGTTCGGGGTCACGGTCGACCAGATTGTGGAGCGTTGGACCCTGCCAAGCGAAGTACCGGCCCTCGTGGTCCAGGCCCTCCCAATCATCGAGGGGCGGGGTCTCCAACCCCCGTGAGATTTCGAGGAACTCCGCAGCAAGTGAGTCGGCGTTCGCCAATTCGAGCTGCCATGGCCGGAAGGCCTCCCCCAGTTCGCCGGGATGCTCTAGCGAGGTAATCTGGAAGTACTTCAGTGGCTCCGGTACCGCAGCGCGATCGAGGTCGCGCGCGCACACCGTGAGCATCGGCCTGCTACTCATCCACGCCGCTCCACACTCGAACATGACCCAGGGTCGGCTGATACTCACGGGCGTGATGAGAATGATGTAAGCGTCCGCTTGCCGCATCTCTCGTTGAATACGGGGCCACCACTCCTCTCCCGTATCGATGTGGCCCGGACGGGATGCGATAAACACGCTGGCACCAGACAGCATCTCTCCAATCAGGTCCGCGAGACGTTGAGCGATGGGTCGGTCAGCGGCCGCATGGCTGAGGAAGACACGCTCGATGCGCCCGACGGGCGCAGTGTACTCGGAGCGGACTAATCCAAGAACGTCGTCTGGATGCTGCTCAAGTTCGGTCACCAAAGCCTGGAGCGAACCGAGTTGTCGGTCGAGCATGGCTTTGAAGGACTGAGGGGAAACGGAGTCAAACCGAAGGGAGACGCGAGAGAAGCGGTCCGCCTCCTCTATGCTGACGTTCCCCGCCAAGACACGTGTCGTCCTTTCCTTCCAGCGTCCAAGGGTGTCGAGAAGCTGCGGTGAGGTTCCATACGCCTGCAGTATCTCGTGTAGGGCCTGAATCTGGCCGTTCACGAGATCAATTGCGCGGTCCCCATGCTCACTGTGAATCATGGCTTCGGCGCGACCTCGGCTTCCGTCTTCCAACTCATGATTGGACTGACCCTGTCTATCCGCTTACGCAGCGCTTCGGTTGCAGCACATCACAAACTCTCCCCTCCCCCGGCGGCGTCTCCGGCGTCAGGGTTTGCCGGGCACCGCTTCCCATTTCCGAAACTCCCAGACCTCCTCCAGGTAGTCAAAGACGCGCTTGCGCCAGAAGATCCCGAGAACGGGGACCGGTACTGGCCAGTCATCGTCCGGCGAGGAATCGGGGAAAACGGCCACTCCACCAGCGCCCTCGTCGTGATCGCGCGTGCGGAACACCCACGATGCCTTGCGGAGCGTTCCGTCCCCTCCAATCACCATTGTCCCTTCAATGCGGTTGCCGTCTTTCGTGCGGGGACAGAAGGAGAGGAGGATATCTCCGCCTGCAAGGGAGTCCAGTAGGCCAAGGGTGTGAAGGCTTCCAAAGAGCGAGTCCACGAAATGGTGGGCGAATCCCGATTCCAGATACGGGTAGTTCCAATAGCTGAAGCGCGGGTTGGATACGCCACCACTTGCACGCCATGCATACCCGGAGATGGAGAGCATGCGATCCAACTGGCCGCCCACCCAGAGCTCGCCCAGGCCGAGCAGGGCATTGTCGAAGGTCCCCAGCTCGCTAGCTCCAACAATGAGCCTGGCTGTGAGCGCATCCATAGATCGGAGACCGAGGGGCTCCTTGTGCCGGTTTCGGATCGCCGCCCGGTTCCAAGCAGCGCGTGCCTCCACGCTCTCTCTGTTGGGACAGGTGGGCCCAGCTCGGACTACGATGGGGTCCATCGTCATCGGAAGAGGTGCCAGCCGGACATCGACGAACCGTTCGGCAGAATCGAGGCTGCGAAGCTCGGGTGAGAATCCAACCGCTCTCACCAGGAGTGCAAGCCCAGTCACGTCACCATCATGTGCCAAGTGGAACCGACCGTCCACGAGACTCCTCCTGGACATCAACAACTCTCGTCCCCGCCACAGTTCGACCGTCGCTCCCCCGACAGGCTGTCCGCTAGTCGCCATCACCGTTCCGCTGATCTGGGCGTGGAGCTGTAGCGGAGAGCCGTACATGAGGGCAATGGTCACCGCGGTGTACAAGCCGATTGCCACTGCCCAACTCGCCTGCCCATCCCGTCTTCGCAAGGTGCTCTCCTTCATGGTCTGCCTATCCTCAAGCGCCACTAGCGAGTGAGATGCGCCACGCCGACGGCCCGTTACGAGGACAATAGGGCGGGAACAATACGCGCCGCCCACAACAGTCGTCGAACTGGACGCGGTGTGTCGATTGGTGTGTCGATTGATCCCTGCGGAAGGCGGGATGCGGGCGGACTCCGTCTGGACATCACAATGAAAGCGAGTTGATGGGGTGCAAGCTGACGTTCGGTAGCCAACAGAGGCGCGCTCGCAGTGCTGCAGGTGGCCACGACGACGACGCTCAGAACGAGCCGGAGTGGCCTTGGTGAACCGGGGATTCTGGGCGACGTGATTCCGGGACTCAATGCCATCCACGTGGTAGCGAGGCCGCGACGATCCTCGCACTTGATGGTAGGGTGAAGTACACGCGGTCCCGGGTACGGTCCAAGGCGAATGACAGCGCTCCGCGAACTCCCGCAAACACCAGCGACTGCTCCAACGTTCCGTCAGTCGTGAATCTCAACATCACCGCCGGATCGGAAGTCGGCATGTTCAGCAGCATCCACATTTCCTGCTCAACCACCGCGGCATCCAGCACGTAGACAGGACCATCAATCTGCCGTGGGTCATCAAGGGTCTCCCTGCTCCGCGCCACGACATTCTGCCAGATTCGCTTCAACTGGGGTACGGCGTAAGACACGGAGAGCTGCTGGATGCCCGTTGCATCGTAGCGCTGAACCAACGGTTCACCCGTCAGAATCAGCCACATCGCTCCGTGAGGCGCAAACACGGGGTGAACGAGGTTCCGAAAGAACGCCGGGACCTTTCCATCGATGATCTCCTGTTTCATGGCCCGTACGTCCAAAACGGCGGACGTCCGAGCAGGGGCTTGGCCGATGGTGCCGAGCAACGCGCCGGAAGCGTCATAATAGGCGGCCAGTTCTCCGTGTAGTCCCTGGGTCCCCAGCAGTAGTCTGCCGTCCTTGGTCAGCGCGAGCGGCCCTAAACTGGCTCCGGCGGGTAGCGGGACGCTACGTACGTATTCAGAGTTGAGTGCCAGCGTGAGTAACCGTCCGTTCCCGACGTCCACGACCCGTACCGTATCGTCACTCACAATGAAGGCGTGCGGTCTGCGAAACTCTCGGGGACCACTGCCGGAGCCACCGATGGAGCGGACGAGGTTCCCGTGTGGTGTAAGGACAAGAATGCGATCCAGCATGTTGTCGAGAACCCAGAGATTGCCGCTGTCACCTAGCGCGATCTCGGTGGGTCGCCCGAAGAGTGCCGACTCCGTCGAAACGACCTCCGTCGCTCCCTCGACTCGAACTTCGCCCAGTTGCTGGGGGACATCACCGGCACAACCCGCGACGGCGAGGAGAATCCACGCGGACGAGGACTGAATCACAAAGCAACTGCTACCCAGAGTAGCCAAGGGGGGAATTCCGCGGCTCCTGTCTACCTCGTAGTCGGACGGACCTGCCTATCTACTCACTCAGCGCTTCCGTGAACGACCCGCTCCGCAGCATCTTGCGCTGCAGAAGAGACACGCTCCCAGGTAAGATGCGCCGTGCGGAGGGCCTGCTACAAGAGCTGTGCGCGTGAGCACCGTGCGCCGCCCGCAATTCTCGAAGGGGAGGGTGTGTCGATTGATCCCGGCGGAAGGCGACATGCGCGATGTGCCACCCCGGCAGATCACGCGAACCGTCAACGACTTACCGATATCTTGCCGAGATTCCGAGCGGCATTCGACCGTTCTCCAGGCATCGGACGGTCCTGCCCCGGTCTGGCCGGGCTAGTGATGTCCCTAGACTATCTCGTTGGCGATCTCGCCGGCCGTTCACCGAGTGCGACTGAGCGTTAGGGTACTGCAAATCGCACAACACACGGTACATCCAACTCATCCGTAACGACGGCCCACAGGTGCCCGTGCACAACCTGCGGCGTCGGGAAGGAGCGAATCGTGGCCGCTGCCTGGACCTGACCCAGCGGGTGGCCCATGCGGTCGTACCGGTCGAACTTGGTGCCGGTCTTGTTATCCGTGTGCATCAGCCACACGTCACCCTGATCGGTCACGATGATGCGCGCGAGCCATGGGCGGAGGCGAGGGAGATCGGCGTTCCTGACCTGTACATGGAGCTCGCGTCTGAGCCGGGTCACGTAGCGTTCCAGCGAATCGCGCTCGGAGGTGCCAAGGCGCGTGGGGCGGACAAGTACTTCCACGAACTCGTGATCCC
>Ga0307424_1000655_pt1 | contig 18655 bp, 16 predicted proteins | sample SalMarWE160320MG_FD_202157 | JGI IMG/M metagenome (GOLD analysis project Ga0307424, IMG submission 202157) | Salt marsh sediment microbial communities from the Plum Island Ecosystem LTER, Massachusetts, United States - WE1603-20 | ecosystem: Environmental > Aquatic > Marine > Intertidal zone >... | reverse complement strand
ACTAATCCTGCAGACCTCGAGCTTTTCTTTCCTGTTTCGTTTTCGCTACAACATTGTCTATTTGTTGGATGGCTGTGCCCAAGTAGTTCCGCGGATCCATCACCGTGACGATTTCTTCTGGGCTGAGCACCTTTTTGACTGTGCTGTCCTCTGAGAGAACATTCTTGAAGGCTCGCTGTTCGTTGTGGCTTTGGATGGCAAGTTCTCTGGTGAGTTCATGGGCTTTCTGGCGTCCAAGCCCCTTCTTTGCCAGCGCAAGCATAACCGCCTCAGACATCATCCGCCCCTGCGTCAACTCCATGTTCCGTCGCATCCGTGCCTCGTCGACCTGCAGCCCCTTCAGCACCCGAATCATCAAAGTCAGCATATAATCGATGATAATGCACTCTTCCGGAATCACGAACCGCTCACACGAAGACTGGGTCAAGTCCCGCTCATGCCACGTGGGAACATTCTCCAGCGCAGGCACAACAAGGCTCCTCATCATCTTCGCCAAGCCACAAATTCTCTCAGATATCATGGGATTACGTTTATGCGGCATGGTTGAGCTGCCAACCTGCCTCTTCTGCTCAAAAGCCTCAAAAGCCTCAGCAATCTCGGGTCTCTGCAGCTCCCTAACCTCAGTTGCCACGTTATCCAATGTTGAGGCGAGGATGGCTAATACGCAGGTGAGTTCGGCGTAACGGTCTCGTTGGACAATCTGCGTGGAAATGTCGGCTGCAGCTATGCCGAGCCGCTCCATAACAAGTCCCTGAATCTCAAGCGCCCTGGGTCCCAGCCCAGCCTGAGTTCCCACCGCGCCACTCATCTTCCCAGCCAGCAACCGTCCCTTGCACTCTCTTAGACGCTCAATGTGACGGGAAACCTCTCTTGTCCACACCGCACACTTGAAACCGAAAGTTGTAGGCAGAGCATGCTGACCATGGCTTCGCCCCATCATGATGCTGTTTTTGTGCTGCTCAGCCCTAGAAAGCAGAACAGCCTGCAGCTCGTTCAGCTGCTCTTCAATAAGGTCAACTGCCTCCTTCAGCTGCAGCGCGGTTGCAGTGTCCAGCATGTCAGAGCTTGTGGCTCCGAGGTGAACGTAGGCGCCGCTTGCTCCGCAGACTTCGGCTAGTGCTCTGACCAGCGCCATGACGTCATGTCTGATTTCGTCTTCGATTTCTTTGACGCGTTCCAGCTTGACGTATTTGGTGGACGCTTTTTCTATGATTTTTTGGGCGTCTTTTGTTGGGATGTTGCCTACTTGGCTGTGTGCCCAAGCCAGCGCCGCTTCTACGTCCAGCATCTTCTGTAGCCTGTTTTCTTCGTCAAAGATTCTTCTCATTTCAGGCGACCCGTATCGTCCAGTGTCGATGGGTAGAATAGGCAAACTTGCTTTTCCTCCGGAAACGATACATAAATGTATTGAACTAACCTTTTACCAGTTTCGCCTAAAAATAATGTGCATCTGGGGCTGGAGCTGCAAAAGATGGGCGCGTTGGTTGCTGCCGTAAACAGGAAAGGAGAAAACGTTGTTCCCACGGTAGTCTCCATGCTGCAGGAGCTGAAGCACCGCGGAAAGGACAGCCACGGAATAGCCACTCCAGACACGGCAATAACCGCCTCCTCAATCGAAGAACTAGCCACAAATAACCTTAATTCAACCGTTGCCTTGGGACACAACCTCTCCCACATCCTGCCAAGAGACCAGCCGCAGCCAATCCAAGGAGACGGCTTCACAGTCGCTTTTGAGGGCAGACTCTTTCCATCCCCAAACCTGCCAGACCTTCCAGAAGTACAAGAAGTTGCGGGAAAGCTTGGCGGCAACCCCCTGAGAAACGCTGGAGACATCCTCGAAAAGCTGGACGGCTCCTACGTCTTTGCCACGGCGGAACAGGACAGAATAGTTGCTGGGCGAGACATTTTCGGTGCAACCCCACTCTACTACGGCGAGAACGACCGCGTTTGTGCGGTGGCGTCTGAGCGGAAGGCACTGTGGAAAATGGGACTAAAAGATGCTAAATCGTTTCCTCCGGGGCAGCTTGCAGTCATAAACTCGCATGGTTTCGCGTTTTATTCGGTCAAGAAGTTGCGGATGCCCCCCAAAGAAAAAGTGGACATGGAAACTGCGGCGCGGGCATTGCAAATTCTTCTTTTAGAATCAACCAGAAAACGGGTTTCAGACCTTGAGGCAGTGACTGTGGCTTTTTCTGGGGGCGTAGACAGCAGCGTTGTTGCGGTTCTGGCAGAAACTGTCGGCTTAGACGTTCAGCTGCTTTCGGTGGGACTAGAAAATCAGCCTGAAGTCATCTTTACGGAACAGGCGGCTGAGGCGCTAGGTCTGCCACTGCACATACAAACCTACACGGATGATGACCTGGAGGAGACCCTTACCAAAGTTTTGTGGCTCATCGAGGAACCCCACACCGTCAACGCATGCATTGCCGTCCCCTTCTTTTGGCTGGCTGAAACCGCGGCGAAACTAGGTTATCAGGTTCTTTTGGCTGGGCAGGGCGCTGACGAGCTTTTCGGAGGCTACCAAAGGTACCTCACAGAGTATGCGCATTCAGGAGCTGAGGCTGTGGAACAAAAAATGTTCTATGACGTCGAAAACGCGTACAGCGCAAACTTTCAGAGAGACAACCAAGTCTGCTCCTATCATGGGGTGGAGCTTAGGCTTCCCTTCATTGATGGACACGTTGTCGACTTCGCCTTGAGGCTGCCATTACGTCTGAAAATTGGCTCCGCCGAGGACAGGCTACGGAAGCGGGTGCTGAGGCGAGCAGCTCGCAACCTAGAGGTTCCAGGCTTCATGGCTGACAAACCAAAGAAGGCAGTTCAGTATACGACTGGAGTAACAAAAGCGCTTCAACGCTTAGCAAAAAATGAGGGATTAACGCTGCGAGAGTATGTTGAAAAGGCATTCAGTAACGTTTACACTCGATAACTAAAAAAGAGGAAGAAAGGTTAAGTTTTCGTCAATTTTCTTGCTACCGCTCTAAGGTTGGTAAAATTATGGTTAACAGTTTTTCTAACTCGCATATTTCGGAACTAAGATAATAGATTGCTTGAACAAGTTCATCCTTTGAAAAACCAGCTTTTGTCAGAAACTGTCCCCTTCTATCCCTTGCTTTGTCGAGGATTGCTCGAAGATTATCTCCTCTACTGATACCTAATTCTTCAATCTCTACCACGATAATTCCTCAGCTTGAGCTATTCGATTTTTATCCTTATGAGTTTTCACTCATTTTTTGCACCTTACTTTCTTTTCTGAAAAACCACCCAGCGAACAATAAACCCCTAAAAAGATAGCACCCAATAACTTATGGACTAGAAAATGACATTCCAGTTTCTTCCATCAACAGGAACCTTTGCAGAGCCAGCAACGTTGGGGCATGAGTTATTTTGCCAGCGGTAAGCAGTTTTTTTATGTCTTTGACTGGGATGAGCTTCACGTCTATCTGCTCCGTTACCTCCAGCCTCTGCGTTCCCCCTTTCAGGTCCTTGGCGATGAAAAGGTGAGCCTGCTGAGTGCTTCTTGACAGGGGATTAAAACAGCCAATGCCTACAAGTTGCCCGGCACTGTAGCCTGTTTCTTCTTTAAGCTCACGGAAGGCGGCTTCCTCTGGGCTTTCGCCGTCTTCGATGTGTCCGCTTGGAATCTCTAGGCTCAAACAGTTTCTGGGGTACCTGAGAATCTCAATCATCACAACCTTGTCGTCTACGAGCGGGAGAACAGACACGAAGTCCCTCAGCTCAACTTTTGTGAACGTTATCTCCTGTCCGCTGGGCAAAATCACCCGGTCGTCAAGTACGGACACGAAGTCTGAGCGGCAGAGAACCATTGTGTCAACTAGCTTCCATTTTCTCAACAAACCCAACTTCCCTTCAGTCACTGTTGCAGTTCTAAACGGAAAGAAGAGATATTAAAAGTGATTCCCGCCCCAATAAGAACATTAACAGGAAACCACAACAAAAATAGAAGAGAACTAAAGAAAGTCTGCAGGAAGACTGATACAAATGACCAAAACCCTACTTTCAAGCTACAAGAAGCTGCTGGAAAAAACAAAAAACACCATCACTCTCAACTCAGCAGCCTCAATTCTCCACTGGGATATGGAGACAAAGATGCCTCCCCGCGGAATCAAGCTGCGGAGCCTACAGCTGGCATTGCTCAGCCGAATCGGACACAAAATGAGCACTGACCCCGAGATTGGGCGGCTGCTGGAGGAGACCATGAAACATCCAGAATACGGCAGCCTCGACCCTGTCCACAAAAGAAACCTGTACCTCATAAAGAAGCATTACGACGAGCAGACAAAACTTCCCGAAGAACTGGTTGTCGAAACCTCGAAACAGCAAGCCATAACAATCGACACATGGAAAAAGGCGAAAGCCGCAAAAAACTTCAGCAAATTCAAGCCTGAACTAGAAAAGCTCTTTAGCTTAAGGAGACAGGCGGCTGAAATCTTGATGGACGTCAAAGAAACAGCCACGCCCTACGATGCGCTGATAGACATTTTCGAACCAAAAATGACGGCTGAAGCCATCAGCAAAGTCTTCAAAGAACTGCGGGAAGGCCTAATCTCTGTGCTCCGTAAATGTGAAGAGTCGCCGAAGCAGCCTGACACATCCATCCTCAATCGACCGCTATCCATCGCGGCACAGCAGAAAATCGGCAAACTGCTTGCAGACTTCATAGGCTACGACACGAGCTCAGCCACTTCTGGGGGCAGGATTGACGAAACTGAGCATCCCTTCACAACAGGATACTACGATGACGTGCGAATCACAACCCACTACTACCCTAACAGGTTCGTCTCCTCCATTTTCTCCATACTGCATGAGGGAGGACATGCCCTGTACGAGCAGAACCTGAAGCAGGAGTGGATGTTCCAGCCTGTGGGGGACGCGTGCTCCATGGGCGTCCACGAGTCCCAGTCCCGGTTCGTAGAGAACATTGTGGGAAGGTCCCCCGAGTTCTGGACCTACTTCCTGCCCAAACTGAAACAATCTGCTGGCAACAGGCTTTCCGATGTGAAGCTGGACGATTTTGTTCATGCCATCAATCAGGTTACGCCATCCAAGATTCGGGTTGAGGCAGACGAGGTCACGTATGGATTGCACGTTATCATACGTTTCAACCTTGAAAGGGACCTGTTCGCAGACAAAATAGCCGTAGATGAGCTTCCGCAGGTCTGGAACGAAAGCTACAGCCAGATTCTGGGCGTGACTGTCGAGGACGATTCTGAGGGCGTGATGCAGGACACTCACTGGGCCAGCGGATTATACGGCTACTTCCCAACATATGCTCTGGGAAACATCTACAGCGGACAAATACTATCCCGACTAGATGAGGACATTCAGGACTGGAGGATGCAGGTTTCTGTGGGAGACTTCGGAGACGTTAAGCAGTGGCTGGTCAAGAACGTTCACAGCCAAGGAAACCTCTACAGCCCACCTGAACTCATAAAAAACATCACAGGAAAAGAGCTTACAGTCTACCCTTACTTAGACTATCTGAATAAGAAGTATTCTGGGCTTTACGGTTTCTAGCCGAAGAGGCTAGTCTATGCCCCTTCTCAGGGTACACGCCTAGAATCCAATCAAGTAATCAAACGAACCATTACCAATAAGTAAAAATGGGCATTCTCACAATAAGGTTTAAAAGAGAAAATTTGGATAAAAGCTGTAACTTTGTTGGAGGAACAGGAAATGGTTGAATTTCCAGAGGAAGTTGTAAAGAAAGCGTTCGGCGCTTCAGACGGCAGATGCGAATGCCTGATGGTAGAACATGGACATAAATACAATTCTCAATGCATGAGAGTACTCAGGTGGGACAAACGAGGACAATCTTTCATTGCAGCAGACGGACAGAAAGGCTGGGAAGCACACTGGATAGTGAGCCCAAAAGACGGCGGAAAACCTGTACAAGAGAACTGCGAGATACTCTGCTGGGACTGCTACATCAAGAAGAACAAAAAATAATCACTCATTCCTCTTTTTTGCATCTTTGTCCAGATGCTGTAGGGTACGTTAAGTTTTAGAAAGCTGTTTTAAGCGGTATTAACGAATAAGTGTTACTAGTGGAAACTAGTTTGTGACCGGCAGGGGGTGAAATATTGGATAAGTTTGAGGAGACGATGCAGATGATGTCTAAGATGACGGAAAAGGAGCGAATGAAGGCTGTTGAGGATAACAAGGGTCTCTGTATCTGTCCAGATTGTCCCACATATAATGAGTGCGCCCAAAAGAAGGGCGAAGTATTCTATTGTGGATTGGGTAGAAGCCCAGCATGCGTCACCAAAGAGGAGGGCTGCATATGTCCAGCCTGTCCCATAACAGAAAAGATGGGTCTAACTAACCTGTACTTCTGCACAAGAGGAACAGAAAGAGAACAAAGAGGAATGAAATAGAAAACAAAAGGCGGAACGTCACTTCATTTTTCCTCTGCCTAAAGGAATAACACGCTGAAACTCTTCCAGAGGAATCTCCGTGACACTTCTTGCCAACTCTTCAGAAACTTTAGTGGACAACTGATGCCTCACCTTTTTGGCGATCTGGCTGCTTTTCTGCTCTCCCGGAACAACCTCCACGTAAACTTTAGTCTGATTGGCAATAGCATCTACTGGTCCTCCAACAACCAACATTTCCTCATCGCCAATCTTTACTCCAACAGCAACCCGCAAAGGAACACCGCGAACAAAATTTTTGGTTCCACGAATCATGAATGAGCCCTTCGCGAGGAACTGCCCAGAGGGAGGAGTTTTACTCACCTGATCAGGGTTCACCCAGTAAACATTCACTGCGCCCAGCATTTCCTTCCATGCTCGGGAGTAGGAGGCTGCGAGCTGGGCTGCCTCGTTGATGGTCTGTTCTGGCGCAGTTTTTCCTTCTGTTTTGATGATGACGAAGGGGGCGCCCACTATTTCGGCGTGAAAAACGATGTCGTGGGGTTCCATGTGCCTTTTTATGAGAAGCTCGTTTGTTGTGGCGTCTCTGCCGCCTATCACAAGGAAGCCGTCAGATGAACGGAACCACCTGAACTTCTCGAACCACTCCCTTTTTCTTCGCTTAGCAAGGGGACGATGAGCCGCCTTCGCCAACGACACCTGATTTTTTGCCTCTTCAATCTTGGCTCGGGTCTCCTGAAGGGTCTTCTCGGCGCCCCTAAGCTTCCTTTCAGCCTTCTTGGACCGCGAGTAATATTGGTCCGCATTGGCTTGGATGGAGTGACGGAGGCTGAGGGAGAAAACCTTGTCTTCCACCGAAACCTGAAGAACCTGGTTCGCGGGCTCCAAAGACTGAAAATACACATCCGGAAAGTGCTCGGCTCGTTTTCCATCCTCCAGAAGTGAGGTTATTTCTTTCCAGGATTTGCCTCTTCTTTTCTGTTCCATGACCTTCTGGAGCAGAGACTGGAGGTCTCCGAAGTGCAGGTAAATCAGGTCTCCGATAGCCTTGTTTTTTGTGATCGGCTCCTTCAAAGCCTCTAAAGCTTTCTCTTGTCTCTGAAGAATCCGCAGCTGTCGGGCAACCTCGCTTTCAACGTCGCCTGTGGCTTCGTCTCCCTTCTTCACATCGGTTAGTTTAGCGTAGTAATCGTCAAGGGCACCGTTGAACCTTTCATACTCTTTTCTGGCAAACCCCTCATACTGTTTCAGCGGCACAGGAGTCACGTCAATCCACCCGTTCTTTTCATCACTTACGATACAGGGCTTCATTGTTCCCGAGTTGATGACTGAAAGAAGCCCCTGGAGCTGACTGAAGATGCGCTCAAGTTCCTCTTCTGTCAGAGACGCACACGTCGCCGTTTTGTTGACTTCTGCGCGGAGAAGAACCTCTTCAGCGTAGGTTCCGCTGATGCTCAAAAATTTGGTTAGAGCCCGCACTATCTCCATGTCTCCAAGCTCTCTGATTTCCACAAACTCTTGAAGACTCAAATTAAAGGGGTTTTTTCCTCTTGCAGGCGGATGCTGAAAGGTTTCGCCACGCAGAATGTTTCGGTCCCGCATTCTCTTGTAGGTCATAGCCTGCAATATCTTGCCCTCTGGATCGACTAGGATAACGTTTCCTCCGCCGAAAAGCTCTGTAACCAGCTGAAAGTCGCCTTGCCGCGTCCCGATTTCGGTTACTGCTATTCTTTCGAATTCATGTTGCCGAACCTCTTTGATTACGCCATTGTCTAGGTACTTTCTGAGGCTCATGCAGAAGGCAGAGGGCTTTGTTGGGGTTTCATGCTCGTAGGAGGTTAGGTGGAAACGTTTTCCCGCTTCAATGAGTAGCTGGAGCCGAGGCTGGTTTGGCTTTCGGAGCCTGAGAAGCAGTGTTTGGGTGCCGATTTGGTAAATTTTGGCGACATGAGCGCCATTAACTCGTTCGTTGATTTCTTTGGTGGCTGCGGCTATATCGAAGCTTGTCATTATTTCCTTCAACATTTTCCCCTCAGAGGCGAGGAACCGGCTTCCAGTTTAAGGTGGGAGAGCCTCTTCCATGCTCCTATTCTGTTTTATGTTACTGAATAAAAAGGGTGCCGTCCTGAAAAGATGCTGCACATCATAGGCGGGTAACTGCTGTGCCGTTTCTGAAGCTCTGCAGGTCTATTTCAAAAGCTGCTTTGGAGCTTCTTCCTCAGCGTTGTTTCTTTCGCGGTCTTCTTTTTCGAAAGCTGTGATGTTTTTCTTTTCGGCGGTGTCTGGCAGCGTCCTATTGTCGCCTACACAGTATAGTGCCCATCCTACCAGCCAAAGGGGAATGGTGACAGGTAAAAGAGCGATAATCTTTACTTGATGCCACAGATGCCCTTTACCGTTTGAACTGTTCATGTAATCACACAGTCGATGTTACAACGGAAAAGATGTAAAGTCTTATGAAAACTGGCTACATATCTGCAATCTGAACGGTCTAATCGTCTTTTCACTGAAGCAGCGTGGATGATGATTGTTTCATGTGCCAAAAGGACAGATTCGAGAGGATTTAAGTAACCGACAGGAGAAATAGGTCTGTGAATGCTTTCGGAAGCGAAAGTAAGATAAACCACAAATGAAAAGTTATGGTGTCCAATAAAATGCGGGATTCAAATTGAAGACGCTTAATGTTATTTACGTTCTCAGAATCGGCTTCGGCATCCTCGCCGCCCTAATAGCGACCTTAGTGGTGAACCTCAAAGTAGGCAACCCACTCATAAACGGAATAACAGTCGCATTAGCGGTCTACATTCTCACCTATTACATCCTCAAAATGAGGTTCACTACCAAGGTTGAGAAGCCGACCAAGATTCTTACGATGGGAATAGGCATCTACTTCATCATATTCATCTTCTGCTGGATACTCTTCGTCACCCCGCTTCTTGCGCCACCATTCGCCATGTTCACTAGGACTCCAAACGGAGATGTAGCGGTTGGAGAAACAATAACCTTTGATGCATCAGCCAGCATTGACCCAGACGGAAAAATAGTCAAATATTCCTGGAATTTCGGAGACGGAAACATAGGAACAGACTGGAACACAACCCACATATATACTGTAGCTGGAGACTACACCGTCAGACTAACCGTCGTAGATGACCACGGAATAAGCATCACAACAAACACAACAGCCATCATAACAGTGAAAGCCCCCGCCTAACAGCAACAAAGACACTGCACAGCCTTTCAGAAAAACGGAACATATTAGGCTCCTAATAACAGAAGATTGTTGAAAATAGTCTTTTTTCTGGAAACGTCAGCAGAGCAAATTGAGCGTTTGTAACAGATATAAGGCTCCTCATCATTTACCTGTCACACTGGGGATGCATGGCATGGCAAACACCGTATCTAAGACAGTTTATTTCGAGAATCCAGGTTCCCAAAACACTGAAGAAACACTCAAACTAGCAAAAAAACGAGCCGAAGAACTGGGCATCAAAAACATTGTCGTAGCCTCCACAACAGGCGAAACAGGCGCCAAAGCCTCCGAAGTTTTCAAAGGCTACAACCTAACTGTAGTGTCACATGTTACAGGCTTCAAAAAACCCGACACCAAAGAATTCCTTCCAAAACACCGCAACACCATACAAAACAACGGCGCAAAAACCCTCACAACCGCACACGCCTTCGGCACACTCGGCAGAGCCGTCAACAAAAAATTCGGAACAATCCAAGTCGACGGCATAATCTCAAGCGTTCTTCGCCTCTTCGGGCAAGGAGTAAAAGTCGCCTGCGAAATTACTTGCATGGCAACTGATGCAGGTCTAATCAGAACAGACGAGGAGGTCATTGCAGTTGGAGGCACTGCGGGTGGAGCAGACACTGCTGTGGTTTTGATGCCAAGCAACACGCATGCTTTCTTTGATTTGAAGATAAAGGAAATCGTGTGTAAGCCTCGTCTCTGATTTTTTCGGAGTTATGTGTCTTTTTTGGTATGTTGAATTTTTGGTGCGCGTAACACTTTATCCACACTATGCTTTATTAAGACACAAGATTTAATACTTAGTGGAGAAAATTATTGTATTGGAGAACTCCAATGCAACAAATCAAGGGATTCAACGAGAGAGTCTCATCAGCATTAAAGTCCGCTGGCAGAATTTTCAAGAGGCAGAAACTGAAAGCCATACCTCCAGCGCCTCCACCAAAGCCCTTGCCGAAGGGCTACAAAATCGTTGAAAGATATCCACTTTACGAACCTTTTGCTCACGCCGCGATTGCCCGAAATCCTGTTAGTGGTGAGTATAAGTATGTTCTAGATGAGCTTCGGCTGGATATACTAGAACGAAACGTGTACGATAGGATATTAGAGATACTCCTTGCTGAAATTGCTTCACCTGAACAAGAAATCGAGGATCCTCGACAATTCTTTGTTACTGAAGCTGAAAAGATTGTTGGCAAATACCGAATCAGTTTAGGTTGGTTACCTGATGTTTCGTGGTCCAAAATCCTTTACCATGCCCAACGAAACCTTGTTGGTTTCGGCAGAATCGACGCTTTGATGCGGGACCCAAACATCGAGGACATTTCATGTGACGGTGTAGAGAAACCCGTCTACGTTTGGCACCGAAGATACGAGAACCTTGAAACAAATCTAGTCTTTCATGACGACCAAGAAGTAGACGACGCCGTTGTAAAGTTGGTTCACATGGCTGGAAAGCACGTAAGCTCAGCCTTCCCAATAGTTGACGCTTCATTGCCCGGAAAGCACAGGCTAGCCGTCTGTTACAGACGCGAAGTAACGCCCTTCGGAACAGCCTTCACCATACGAAAGTTCCGAGACGACCCCTACTCGATTATCGACCTGATAAACCTTGGAACCCTGTCCGAGGAGATGGCAGCCTATTTCTGGACTTGTCTGGAGAACAGAGCCAGCCTCATGGTGCTAGGCGGAACAGCCTCCGGAAAAACAACATTCCTTAACGCCATAGCCTGTTTGGTCAAGCCTGGCAGCAAAATAATCACAATTGAGGAAACCGCAGAACTTAATCTGCCTCACGAAAACTGGGTGTCGCTGATTGCGAGGCGAAGTTACGGTCTAGGAGAAAACCTCACTGGAGAAGTAACCCTCTTCGATCTGGTTAAGACTTCGATGAGGCACCGTCCAGATTTGATTGTGGTCGGCGAGATTCGAGGAAGCGAAGCATATACTCTGTTCCAAGCATTGGCAACGGGTCACGGTGGCATGGCTACCATGCACGCAGATTCCGTGGATTCGGCTGTCAAGCGTCTGATCCAGAAGCCCATGGATATAGCACCTGCATACATGCCTCTTATGAATATTGTAGCGTCCATTCAGCGGGTACACTTGCCGGAATCGAAAACGGGTGAAATGACCGCTTACCGAAGAATACTTTCCGTGGACGAAATCGCGGATTACGAGGATTACAGAAACACTTTCACATGGAAAGCCGCTGGTGACATCCACGCTTCCAACCTCAAAAACGGGATAATGCTCAATTCCATAATCGAACGCAGAGGCTTATCTTGGAAAGAATTAATGGATGAGATGAAGCGTCGGGAAAACGTGTTGCGCTGGATGAGACAACGCAACATTAGAAGCTACAAAGATGTCGCAGGGGTCATAACCGAATACAACGCCAAACCTGAAGAATTCTACGAGAAGGAGGTTTTAGCTGATGCCCCTGCTAAAAACTCTTGAAGGCGTCTCCTACCGCCTCTTCGGCAGTATTTCTCCAAAGTTCCTCGGCAACGTGTTCGAGTTCAAGGAGCATCTAGCGAAAGCAGGAATCCAAATCTATCCTGAAACCTACATTTCTTTGATGTTTTTGATGGCTCTATTGACTCTGCCCGTGTCAGTCGTAGCGCTTGTACTCATATATTTTACCAAAGTTTTCTTTCTGATGTTCTTGGTGCCCATGCCAATCTACGTCATGATTGGCTTCATGCTTGCCCCGATGTCGAAGGCCAGCGAAAGGGCTAGTGCCCTGGAGCGGGAGATGCCGTTTGCAGCAACATACATTACGGTTATGGCGTCAGGAGGAATACCGCCTTACATGAGTTTCAAGCGGCTTACAAATGTTGAATTGTTGCCCTCGACACGTAAGGAATCTAGAAGTCTGATCAGAGATGTGGAAATCTTTGGTGTAGACCCGCTTAGTGCTCTGGAAAAATCGGCGAAGTATAATCCATTGGATATCTTTAGAGACTTCGTTTCGGGTTATGCCTCCACAGTTATTATCGGCGGTGACGTTATCCACTTCCTTGAAACAAAGGCGCAGGAAATCTTCAAGTCAGGCTCAATGAGGGTTAAGGCTGCTGCCGAGCGTATGGGCATGCTTCTGGAATCATTCATTATAGTAATGGTTCTCATGTCCCTCTGTTTCTACATACTCTTCAGTGTCGAGTCTATATACAGCACAGGACTGGACATGACTTCCGGCGTAATCATGTACACATACGTTTTCACTCCTCTGCTCTCTATCGTCTTCTTGTATCTTGCTCACGGCATGCAACCAAAAAGTCCACTCAGCGAGAATAGGCCATACAAGGTATACGCTCTATCGTCAGCTATAGCAATTCTAATTCTCATGCTCCTCACCGGATTCTTTGGCTTTGTGAAAACCCCACTCCAATTTCTGGCAAATCTTGTTGACTTACCAATCGCGGTTGCCATCACTTTGATCGTCTCTGTTGTGCCTCCCGCTATAGTGCACCAAAAGATTGCAGGTAGAAAAAAGAGCATGGAACGGGGTATATCCAACTTTCTTAGGGACCTAACAGAAACAAGAAAGACTGGGCTTTCCCCAGAAGCGTGTATCAAGAATCTTTCGAATAGGGATTATGGGGCCTTCTCTAAGGAACTGAAGAAGATGTCCTCTGATATCGGTTGGGGTATTCCCATGAGAAACGTTATCATGGCGTTTGTGAAGAAAACCAAGAGTTGGATGTCCCAGATTGTAATGTTTTTGCTCTTGGAAGCTGTTGATGTAGGCGGCGGTACAATATCGATGATTGAGTCTCTTGCAAGATTCAACAACATGACTCAAGAAGTTGAGAAAGAGAAGCAGATGAGCGTTAGACCTTACATGATCATGCCCTACTTCGGTGCAATACTGCTAGTATCAACAACTCTCATGACCCTTCTGTTCACTACCAACACAATCGCCATGGGCGGTGATACTGTGTCTGCCACTGCCAACACCGATATGCTTAGTCTAATCTTTACTGTGTCAGTGATTACCCACTGTTACTTGATTGGATTGGTCTGTGGCAAAATCAGTGAAGAGTCTTTGGCTGCTGGCTTCAAGCACTCCGCTTTGCTGGTCCTTATCGCTATTGTTGCATCAAAGATTGTTCCGGCGCTACTGGGTTAGGAGGAAAAAGGAGGAAACTTTGGTGACGCTGTTTAAAGTTCACAAGAAACGTTCAGGTAAACAGGGAATTAGCCCCGCCATCTCGTCAGTCATCATGACTGGCGCCATAGTCGCTATACTGAGCGTTGCCTTGGTTTTTGCAAACAATCTGTTGTGGTCCAGAGTTGCGGAAGGAGAGTTCAACTCTTCGAAGCAGTTGATGCACACTGCTGGGCTGCAGATAGACGATGTTGCTTGGACAGCTGGACGCACAGAGACAATTAATTACGCGAGCCAGTATGGGTCTGTTGTTCTTGAGTCTTCGGTAATAAATTACACTGTGTCCGTTGTAGCCGATGGAACTCCATATGAGTTTTCAAACACAACTGGCGCGCTCATGTTTAATATGCCGACATCCCGCTATTCGATAAGCGATGATTACTGGGCAAGAATCTTTCCTGACCCTGACGAACATCTTATTTTGACTGGCACTTCTGCTCCAATCGCGCGAGTGTTTGCTATCGAGAGAACACCTATGCCTGACGGAAAATACATACGAGTCGTCGCAGCACCAACAATCAGGGTTCTTTATTCCGCGATTAATACTTCCGTCAACACTTACTATATTCGGATGTATCTGCCTGTTCTTAGTGCCGGGGAATCTCCTAGGCTATCTCAATCCTTTACTTTCACTGGCGAGTCTGTTGAAGCCCACACCCTAAGCGGTGTTGAAAGTGTCAGCGTTTCTGTCGATTTCCCTAGAGGTACTTCAGCCCATTTCGATTCCGCTTTCTTCAATTTCCCTGAACCGTCACAGAGTCTTGACGTTCCCGCTATTGTACCTCTTCCTACGGGGTATCAGAATGTTGTTTTTGAGCTTTATCTAAGCGAGGTGTCCGTTGGATTTGGAGTTAGTTAGTGGAAATAGGAAGCGAGGAGGCGTGGATACTTGGTAAGCGTGACGATTGAATATGTTATACTGATTCCGTTGCTCTTCACTCAGATGATAGTGTTTCCTCTTGTAGCGAGCACAATGACATCCAGCTGGCAAAACTCACAAAGGAACGTTGAATTACAGGACGCTGCAGACCATCTGGCGAGCACAATTCAACAGCTTTATCTAACTATAAACGGTGACGATGTTTTGGCGGGTACCGTAAATCAATCCTCAACTTTGCCCATAACTGTCAGTTCTTATCCTTACACTGCCACATGCTCGCTGAGTAACCCCCCGGACCCTAATGCAACAAAGATTCTCACGGTTACCTTGACTCTGGATGAGGTGCATAACACGGTTACGGCGAAGGCTGTGCTTGGTCCTAACGTGCAATGGACAGCCTCGACCTTCCGAAGCACCTCTGCTGACGCCTCGATTATCGTCCAGAAATTAGATGATACTGAACACACTCTGGTTTTCTCTTTTGGAGGTTGATTAAGTGACAGGAGCTACTATAGACCACATGATTTCACTCACGATTCTTATAGCTGCGCTGCTAGTAGCCATGATGACGTTTAATGGTTTGTTCGCGACTGCCGTCGACTACGACCGCAACCGCCAAGTCGCCAACAAAGCCGTCGACTTAATCAACACAATCTGCCTATCCCCAGGAAACCCTGCAGACTGGGGAAAAACAAATGATGCATTGTTAGGTTTTGGTCTCCAAGACCCTGATGTTGGTGGATATGCTCTTAGTCCATATTCTTTAATGAGACTGAATACTGTTTCAGACGGAAATCCACTTGTTTACTATGGAGGAACTGATACCTACTATAACAATATCAGTACTAGCTATGGTTATGGCATACTGACTCCGATAGGTGACTGCGTTAACTATACTACCGCTGCTGAGTTATTAGGGATAAACGGGACTTATGGCTTCAGTTTTGAGATAACACCAACATTAGATGTCAGCATTTCACAAGTCAGCACTGAACCTCTAACACTTAATGTCCAAGTATCTGGATCAGGCTTGCCTCTGAGTGGGGCAACCGTAACTTCTCATCTTTTTGAAATAGACACAAACGATCTTTCAATTACTTGGCATCCGAATGTTACCCTGACCGACGGGTCCGGTTCAGCGGACATAATATTTAATGATATAGATTATGCTAATCCTGTATATTCCTTTACGGCATATGTTAGCCTCGGCGGACTCCATGGCGTTGGACATCATATCTGCAACACTATTAGCGATGACGAATTCATTGTTCCTCTTGTCGAAGATTTTGAAAATGGTAGCCTTATTCTTACTCACATTTGGGAAATAGAGAATCCAGGAGAACCCGCTGCTGTTTTTTATAACGCTGCCTTCTTCATTTTAACTTCTAATTTTAATGTTCAAGAATATGATCTGGACTGTTCAGGACATTTGACTTTTGGCGAAGGATTCAATTATGTGCCAACACAGATTCCACCTTCTGAAGTAGGTCTTCTAATTGTTTCATATAAAGCAAACAACGAAGTAGGGAGCATTATTGTTCCTTGGGGTATTGGTGCTCTTGGGGTGTCTGCTTCTTATAATAGTGGCTTGGGCTCTGGTGATTATGATTTTGTTGCTACTGAGCTTAGGCAGGTTACTATCGATAATATATCGTATCAGGTGAAGGTTTCAACATGGAAGTTGGGGAGCTAAAAAGGAGGGGTGATGGGCGTTGATGAGAACTGTTGAGGTAATCTTCGTGATCGTGATCTTGCTTACTGCCTTTGTTATCGCTACTCAGTTCGCGGTTTTGCCGTCGCCCAGTCAGGCATATGGAACCAACCTGCGGGAGCTTTCCCAGTCTACTCTTGAAACCTTAGATGCAGATGGAATATTAAGTGCGACAGTCTTTGAGGACAAAAATGACCCTGCTTGGGGTGACCTCCAGAAGGCTCTGTCTGCCTCTCTTCCACCCAATATCGTCTATAACCTTACGGTTTATGATCTTTCAGCAATTGGAGGTGTCATAAGCTATCAATTAAATCACTCGATCTCAGACGCAAATCTTGGAGCAAACTCTGACGCCTCTTCACTTCTTGTGACCTCCCCAGAGGTCACCTTCACTCAAGATCCACAGAAAGTTGGAGAAAGCACAGGACAAAACATCACTCTGTACATCCTAAACTGTGAAGATGCTAACGGATGGTGGATTACCGGTTACACAGGACAAAGCTTGGCTACAGAATTCTATAACCTTCTCTCTCCCTACTTTACAAATACCATGATGGTGAATAGTACAGCTGATTTGGGGCGTCTCTTAAATGGGACTTTGCTCCCAGATGGGGTTGAGAGTGTTGAGAATTCTGTAGTAATAAACACGTTTGGAGAAGCTGTTCCTATTCCCTCCTTTTTAGTTGATGACTATTCAACAGATTATTCGCAATATTGCCATTTTCTGGGTCAAAAAGTGAACACCTACAACTGGACATGGGTAAGCATCGTAGGTTATCCCTTCTATTATGTGACTAACACCCTTGATTTTACTGGACCTTCTGACCAAGCTTGGGGTATCTACGGAATGAAACAAGTTGGACCTCCAGGACTCAACGCATTTCTTGAGGGGCTAACCGATGAAACTGTAGATGGAACTAACATTATGAGTCCTGTTAACGTTGTCTATTTGAGATCTACAGCACTTGAAAATTGTAGCTATTATGGTATTTATCCTCGTCCTTATCACACAGCATCTCGTGCACTTTATAATGAAACATTACTTGGCGATTGTGGACTAGTTGCAACTGAGCTTTTTGACAGCCCACAAGATGACCCGGAGACCGGCATAGATGAGTCATATTATATTCCTGCTGCAACGTACACAAATGTTGAAAGTGGTTTTGGACATGGTGCACTAACTACAATAGGATTGACAAGGACTCCTGATCCGAGAGTTGCTGCCTTAGCTCTTCTCATGTATTATCGTCCAACCGTCTATAGAAGTGAGTTCGAAGCAAGCGGCACGTCAAGACTTGTTACGTTGCAACTGAGTCAGCAGGGAGGAACATAGAAACATGAAAAACAGTAGAGCAAATAAGGGGCAGTTCTCCATAATCGCGGCATTACTTGTGTCCGTGATTTTAGTGACCGCAGTTATATCTACCTACACTATGGTCCGGCACGCTCCCATACAGAATTCACCAAAGGTTCTAACGGCTGTTGGAGAAATGAACTCGGACATAAAACAAATTTTGGACTTTACTGTTGGATATTACGGTTCAATACTTAGAGTCACTGGAGACTCAGCTTACGCGAGGGGACTCACAAGCCGCTATCTTTCCAGTGGATTAGTCAACATTGCTCATTCTCATCCAGAGTGGAACCCGTCTTTTACACTTGATTTTGACGAGGATGGCGATATTTCTACCCGTTGGTTTATGCCCTACAGCTACAGTAGAGGATGCATCAACATTACCTATTCTCTGGAATCTCTTGGAATTCATGATGTTTCTTTCACAGCATCTTCTGCTTTAAGCGTAGAAATGTTAGAGCCCTCCTCTTCCAATATAGCTATAATAAATGTCACACGCGACGATAGCGAACCTGAATTGGGCTTAAATTATGAAAACTTCAGGTTCTACAAATACGACTATGACAACTCACTTTGGGAACTGGTCAACCCAAGCCCTTCTGGCGTAATAATTTCTTCCAATGGTACATACACTATAACAATCCCTTCAGGAGTTAATCAAGACGCATATTCGGTGCAAGTTGAAGATAATAGAGGTCTAGTTGTATCCGCTTTTTATACTAAAGAGTCCGTTGCTTCGGGGTCAGGGATTCCTCATTATACTTATCATTTTGATTGGGATGCTACGGGAATGATTGACATTTACAAATCTTTGGATACTGACACCTTTGTTATCGAGGTTCTACAAAATGGAACATTAAAATGGCTTGGACAACCCCTAGAAATGAT
>Ga0307424_1000654_pt1 | contig 18660 bp, 19 predicted proteins | sample SalMarWE160320MG_FD_202157 | JGI IMG/M metagenome (GOLD analysis project Ga0307424, IMG submission 202157) | Salt marsh sediment microbial communities from the Plum Island Ecosystem LTER, Massachusetts, United States - WE1603-20 | ecosystem: Environmental > Aquatic > Marine > Intertidal zone >... | reverse complement strand
GTTCGGGCAGGAGATATTGATCTCGATGGCATCGATGGGCGATGCGTCGAAACGGCGGGTGACCTCGGTATATTCCTCCACCGTGGAACCGGACACGTTGGCGATATAGCGGGTTGCGCTGAAATCCAGCGCCGGCAGGATGCTGCGGATGACGTGGTCGGTGCCGGGGTTCTGCAGGCCGATGGCGTTCAGCATGCCCGCAGGCGTTTCCGCGATGCGGTGCGGCGGATTGCCGAGACGCGGCAGCAGCGTGGTTCCCTTCAGGCACACGGCCCCCACGTCCCGGTTGGAAAAGCCTTCCACGCGCGTATATTCTTCGCCAAACCCCACACAGCCCGACAGCAGGACCAGTGGCGTGGAAAAGGGCATGCCGCAGAAGTCCACACGGAGTTGTGCGCGTTCGGCGTCGGTCAGTTGCATCATTCAGGGAACGCTATGTTTGACGTTGTGCTCTTCCAGCCGGAGATCCCTCCGAACACCGGCAACATCATACGCCTTTGCGCCAATACCGGCAGTACCCTGCACCTGGTGCATCCACTGGGTTTCCAGCTCGATGACCGGCGCCTGCGCCGTGCCGGGCTCGACTATCACGAGTATGCACGCGTGCAGGAGCATCCGACGTTCGACGCGTATCGGGCACAGGCCGGGCCGCTGCGGCTGTGGGGATTATCGACACGCGGCGCGCGTGGCTACGACGCCATCCGGTTTCAGCCCGGTGATGCCTTTCTGTTCGGGCCGGAGACGCGGGGGCTGCCTGCGGAGCTGCTCGCCGGCCTGGATGCCGGGCAGGTGCTGCGCCTGCCGATGTTGCCTGCGAGTCGCAGCCTGAATCTTTCCAATGCCGTTGCAATCGTGCTCTACGAGGCGTGGCGCCAGCAGGGTTTCGCGGGCGCGGCCGGACTACTCTGAGCGGATCTCGCGCGCCAGCAGGTTCTGTACCGCCTGCCGGGGCGGCAGGCCTTCGTGCAGCACGCGGTACACCTGTTCCGAAATCGGCATTTCCACGCGGTGCCGCCGGGCCAGTTGCACCACCTCGCGGGCGGTATTGAAGCCTTCCACGACCTGGCCGATTTCGCTCACGGCCACCTCCAGTCCGGTTCCCCGCCCCAGGGCCAGACCGAGCCGGCGGTTGCGGGACAGGTCCTCGGTGCAGGTGAGGATGAGATCACCGACGCCGGCCAGTCCCATGAGGGTCTCGCGCCGGACACCCATGGCGTCACCGAGACGGATGATTTCGGCCAGGCCGCGCGTGATCAGCGCGGCGCGGCTGTTGGCGCCCAGTTGCAGTCCGTCGGTGATGCCGGAGGCAATGGCCAGCACGTTTTTCACCGTGCCACCCAGTTGCACGCCAAGTATGTCGTCGCTGGTATAGACACGCATGGTATCGCCGTGCATGCGCGCGGCCAGGTCATGGGCAAAGACCGGATTGGTGGAGGCCGCCGTCAAGGCGGTGGGCAGCCCGCGCGCAACTTCCAGGGCGAAGGTGGGTCCGGAAATCACGGCGCTCGGATAGCGGGTGCCGAGTTCCTCTTCCAGTACCTCGCTCATGAATCTGCCAGTGCCGTGTTCCAGCCCCTTGGTTGCCCAGGCGATGCGTGCATGCGGCCGGAGCAGGGGGGCGATGTTCCGGACGACTTCCCGGAAGGCGTGGCTGGGCACGACCACCAGCAGATCGCGGCTGAAACCGATGGCCCCGGTGAGGTCGGGCTCGATGACCAGTCCGGCAGGAAACGCGATGCCGGGCAGGTACGCGCTGTTCCCGCGCTCCCGTGCCAGGCCCAGCATGAAGTCCCGTTCGTGTCCCCAGAGCGCCACCGGTACCTGTCCGGCGGCAAGCCGGATGGCCAGCGCGGTACCCCACGATCCGGCGCCCAGTATGCTGATGGGATCAGGCGTCATGCGGGCCCGGGAAACACCCGGTTACTGCCTGGCTTCGGCCTTGGCCGATTCCGTTTCCATCTGCCGCTGGTGATAGATCGCTTCGAAGCTGACGGGCGCAAACAACAGCTGCGGAAATCCGCCCCGGGCGACCAGTTCGGTGGACGCCGAGCAGGCATATGGATACAGCATCTGCGGACAGAAGACATTGAGGATGTGCAGCAGTTGCGCACGCTCCATACCCTTGATGGCAAAAATTCCCGCCTGTCTCACTTCCACCAGGTAGGCGACCGTGTCACCGCATTTCATGGTGGCGGTCATGCTGAGCACGACTTCATAAAGACCCTCGCCCAGATCGGTCACTTGCTGACCCATGTCGATCCCGAGGGAGGGGTCCCATTGGGTCTGGAAAATCTCCGGTGAATTCGGAGATTCGAAGGAAACGTCCTTCACGTAGATTTTCTGGGGTTGGAGAAGAACGCCGTTATCTCCGGCGCGCGCAGGTTGTTCGTCACTTTCGGCCATGTTGTTTCCCGGTAGTAGTTTGCGAATGGTGGTTCCGAGGCTTCAGCTTTTCGCAACCGGCAGGTCTGCTTTTTGCCAGGCCAGGAGTCCGCCCTTCAGGTTGTATACACGCTCGAACCCCTGCTTGCGCAGCTTCCCACAGGTGCCGATGGAGCGGTTACCGCTGTTGCAGTAGACGATCAGCGGCTTGTCGCGAAACTTGCGCAGCTTTTCTCCGGCGCCCTCCGTGCTTTCGATATGGACGGCGTTGGCGATATGGCTGCCACGAAACTCCTGCGCAGTGCGGATGTCGACCAGCACGGCATTTTCCGTGTTCAGCAGGCGCGTTGCCTGGCTCGGCGCCACTTCGGTTACACCGGACAGCGTGTGGCGGAAGAGGTCGAAGGCGAGCATGATGAGAATCGCCACGAGTGCGGCCACCAGCATGGAGTGATTGGTTCCGAATTCGATGATCTGGTTGAGGTTCATGGCTCAGTAAGGATGGATGCAGGTACGTGCAGGCATACCAGGCAACTGGTTAACGGTCTGCATGCGGATGCTTCAGGGACGGCTGCAGAAGACTTCCCGCATCATCCCGATCAGCCGCAGGGTGCGTGCATCACTAACCCGGTAATAGACGCGGTTGGCATCTTTTCTTGAGGCCAGGATGCCCTTGTCCCGCAGGATGGCAAGGTGCTGGGAGATATTGCTCTGCGAGGTGCCGACGCGTTCCACGATGTCCTGCACGCTGATTTCCTGGTCACCCAGCGTGCACAGGATTTTCAGGCGTAGCGGGTGAGACATCGCCTTGAGTGAGCGGGAGGCGCGGTCGATGTCTTCCGCCCGGGTGATCAGTGCTTCATTGCTGGCTGCCATTGTGCCCCTCGGACCGTCATTATGTAGTGGTTGACGTACTGCATTCATTACTAAAACATTATACAATAATAAACCTCCCGGGCCAGTGGCAAACTCGACAGGCACCTGTTGCAAACTTCGTGGATCGGTCTTCGGGACCGGGCGTGAACCCGCCCGCCGGACGGCGGCGGGTCGCTGGCATGCGCACCGCGGCTTGCCCGGCAGTATCGCGTTGGTGGTGCCGGGTATGGTCGAGGCAGGGTCAGGTCATTTGCCGTTGTGTCCATTGGGACCCGGGCAGGCGCATCTCCAGTGCACGGCTGCCCGGGAATAGCGGCATACCGGGGTTTCGTTTAGACTCTTTCCAGCATTTATGAGCCAGCAACCGCCAAACAACCCTGCTCCGAAAGGGGCTGCAAGGCCGATGGTCCTGCTTGTGCTCGATGGCTGGGGGTACAGCGAAAGTCCCCGGAACAATGCGATCGCGGCGGCACACAAGCCGGTGTGGGACCGGCTGTGGAAGGAATACCCGCACACCCTGATCCGGACGTCGGGCGCGGCAGTGGGTCTGCCGGCGGACCAGATGGGCAATTCCGAGGTCGGCCATCTCAACCTGGGCGCGGGTCGCGTGGTGTACCAGGAGTTCACCCGCGTCAGCCGCGCCATCAAGACCGGCTCCTTTTTCACCAACCTCACCCTGACCGATGCGGTCGACAAGGCGGCCGGTTCCGACCGGGCGGTGCATATCCTGGGGCTGCTGTCACCGGGTGGCGTGCACAGTCACGAGGAACATATCCATGCCATGGTGGAACTGGCGGTGCAGCGTGGCGCGCAGCAGGTGTACCTGCATGCATTCCTGGATGGTCGGGACACGCCACCCAGCAGTGCCGCAGCCTCGATCCGTGCCATGCAGGCGGTATTCGACCGCCTGCAGGGCGGACGGTTTGCCTCGATCATCGGTCGTTACTTTGCCATGGACCGCGATCATCACTGGCCACGCATCCAGTCCGCGTATGATTTGATCACGCAGGGCAAGGCCGAGTACGTGGCGCCGGACGCGCTGACCGCGCTGGAGATGGCCTATGCGCGTGGCGAGGGTGACGAATTCGTCAAGTCCACGGCCATCATCCCGCCCGGAGGTGAGCCGGTGCGGATAGTGGACGGCGACGTGGTCGTGTTCATGAACTACCGCTCGGATCGCGCCAGGCAGATCACCCGTCCGTTCATCGAGGACGATTTCGACGGCTTCAGGCGCGCGGTGCGACCGAAGCTCGGCAGCTTCGTGAGCCTGACGGAGTACAAGTCGGACTTCAAGGTGAACGTCGCGTATCCGGCCGAGCGACTGAAAAACGTATTCGGCGCATACCTCGCCCGCCTCGGACTGCGCCAGTTGCGGCTGGCCGAGACGGAGAAATACGCGCATGTCACGTTCTTCTTCAATGGCGGTATCGAGCAGCCCTTCGATGGCGAGGATCGCATCCTGGTCAAGTCGCCCATGGTCGCCACCTATGACCTGCAACCGGCCATGAGTTCGGTCGAGGTGACCGATCACCTCGTGGATGCCATCCGCAGCGGCGACTACGATGTGATCATCTGCAATTTCGCCAATCCCGACATGGTCGGCCATACCGGCAAGTTCGCTGCGGCGGTCAAGGCCATCGAGGCAATCGACGTGGCGCTCGGCAGGGTGCTGGAGGCGTTGCAGTCGGTCGGCGGGGAAATGCTCATCACGGCCGATCACGGCAACGCGGAACAGATGCTGGACGAGGATTCCGGTCAGGCGCATACCGCGCATACCAGTAACCTGGTGCCGCTCATCTATGTGGGGCGCCCGGCTGCGCTGGCGGAACACGGGGCACTGTCCGATATCGTGCCCAGCATGATCTACCTGCTGAACCTGGAGATCCCGCCGGAGATGACCGGTACCCCGCTGGTCACCCTGCAGGACGCCGCCGCAACCGGTGCCGGCAAGGCCGCCGGCGCGGAACTGCATGGCTGAAACGGGGCCGGGTGCAGCGATCACTGCCGATGAACCAGCGCACGAGTCCTGCCGGATGGGTTGCCGTCGTCGCGCTTGCGCTGCTGCTGGGCTGCGGCCCGGCCGCGGCCGGGCCGGCCACACTCGAGACGGAAACCGGCAAACTGAAAGAGCTGCGTGCCACGATCGAGTCCCTGACCCGGAAGCTGGACGCGGTGCGCGGCGAGCGCGATACGCGGCAGGCGGCACTCGAGAAAACCGACCGGGCCATTGGCCGTATCCGCAACGAGCTGCGCTCGCTGGATCGCGAGGCAGCGGCGGCGGATACGAAGCTGGCCAGCCTGGAGCAGCAGCGTGATGCGGTGCAGGCACGCCTCGCGTCCATGCGCGGGGAGCTGCGACGCGAATTGCGCGCCGCCTGGATCGCCGGCCGCCAGCAACGCATCAAGCTCCTGCTGAACCAGCAAGACCCGGCCGGTGTGGCGCGCATGCTCACCTACCAGGACTATTTCACCCGTGCACACACGCACCGCATGGATACCTTCAGCGCCACGCTGCAGTCCCTGCAGGAAACCGCACGGGAAGTCAGTGCGCAGCAGGAGCGGATTGCAGACCTGCGGGCCCGGCACGAGCAGCAGGTGGCGCAGCTGGCGGAGGAACAGCAAACCCAGCGCAAGCTGGTCAGCGGGCTGCAGCAGCAGCTGCAGTCCGGGAATGACCGTTTGTCACAACTCCGCCAGGACGAGCAGCGGGTCAACCAGCTGGTCGCGTCCCTGCAGCAAGCCGTGCAGCGGATGCAGGCCGGCCGGGGTTCCGGCAAGAGCCTGCGGCAGCTCAAGGGACAGCTGCGCTGGCCGGTCTCCGGGCCGGTCACCATGCCGTACGGTGCGCGCCTGGCTTCCGGGCAGACCACCTCACACGGTGTGCATATCCAGGTCCCGGCCGGGACCGAGGTCCATGCCGTGGCGCGGGGCCGGGTGGTATTCGCGGACTGGCTCAGGGGGTTTGGTCTGTTGATCATCATCGATCACGGTTCCGGATACATGACGCTGTACGGCGAAAACAGCAGCCTTTACAAGGCGGTTGGTGACCGGGTGGAACAGGGGGAGGTGATTTCCGCAGCGGGCAGCAGCGGCGGTGCGGCGCGCACCGGGATCTACATGGAATTGCGCAGGAACGGCCAGCCGCTGAATCCGCAAGCCTGGTTCAAGGGCCAGCCGGCACAGCAGCAGGCGGGCCGCTAGGCGGGAGCCGGCCGGGTGAATTTATCCAGGCGTGGCGGGTCTTACCGGGCAGCCGGGCGTTTCCGGAATGCCATCAAGCCTATCTCTGCGGGGCCGATACCGCTCCTGACAACACTGTGATATTGTTGACAATTCCCGTGACAGCTCCGGGCCGGCACCCTGACCGGCGCTGTAATTCCTTGACACACCATGGAATCTGAATGATGAAACCCAATGTAAAAGGCTACTTTCTCCTGTTGACCGGCCTGGCCGCCGGTGTGCTGCTGTCGATCGGGCACGGTGTTTTCGCCGAGCGGGAGGCCACCCAGGCAACGCTGCCGGTGGAGGAACTGCGCACCTTCAGCGACGTATTCGGGCGCATCAAGAACGATTACGTGGTTGAGGTCGATGACAAGGAACTGATCGAAAACGCGATTCGTGGCATGCTGTCCGGGCTCGATCCGCACTCCTCCTACCTCGATGCGGAACAGTTCGCGGACCTGCAGGTGGGTACCACCGGCCGCTTCGGCGGACTGGGCATCGAAGTGGGCATGGAGGACGGTTTCGTCAAGGTCATCGCTCCCATCGATGGTACGCCCGCACAGCGGGCCGGCGTCCAGGCCGGTGACCTGATCATCCGCCTGGATGACACTCCCGTAAAAGGCATGAGCCTGAGCGATGCCGTCAAGGTCATGCGCGGCGAACCGGGCACGAAGATCGTCCTGACGATCGTCCGCGAAGGCCTCGACCAGCCCATCAAGATCACCATCACGCGCGACGTGATCAAGGTAAAGAGCGTGCGTGCCCGCACCCTGGAACCGGGCTATGGCTATGTGCGTATCTCGCAGTTCCAGTCCACGACCGCCGATAACATGGTGGACGCGATCAATAGCCTGAAGAAGAAGAATAACGGCAAGCTGCTGGGCCTGGTGCTCGATCTGCGCAATAACCCCGGCGGTGTGCTCAACGCGGCGGTCGCCGTATCGGACGCCTTCCTCACCAAGGGTCTGATCGTCTACACCGAAGGCAGGATCGCGGATTCCAAGCTGCGCTTCAATGCGACTCCGGACGACATACTCGACGGCGCGCCCATGGTCGTGCTGGTCAACCAGGGCTCCGCCTCCGCGTCGGAAATCGTCGCCGGTGCACTGCAGGATCACAAGCGCGCCATCATCATGGGCAGCAAGACCTTCGGCAAGGGGTCGGTGCAGACCATCCTGCCGTTGAGCAACGATACCGCGCTCAAGCTCACCACGGCACGGTATTACACGCCGTCCGGCCGTTCCATCCAGGCCGAAGGCATCACCCCGGATATCGAGTTGCAGCCGGTACAGGCGGCCAAGGTGGACAAGGACATCGAGCCGCTGAAAGAGGCGGACCTGTCCAACCACCTGATTAACAACAGCAAGCAGAAGACCGATGCAAAGGCCGCCGAGGAAAGCGCGGTAACCGATGCCAGCAAGCTGCTGAAGGACGACTACATGCTGTACGAAGCGCAGAACCTGCTGAAGGGCCTGTCCATCCTGCAGGCGCACAACCACTAACCGGCGCTCCGGTGCGGGCGGGTCCGGCAACGCGCTTCCTGATTGCCGGGCTTTGCCTGCACGTCGCCGGCGTTGCCGCCGGCGGTGCCCGGCTGTTGCCGGGCAGCCAGCCGGCGATTGCACTGATCATCGACGATCTCGGTAACCGGCGCAGCACGGGGCTGCGCGCGATTGCACTGCCCGGCCCGGTTGCCTGTTCCTTCTTTCCCTATGCCGCGCTCACCCGTGAACTTGCAGTGCGGGCACATGCGCGTGGCAAGGAAGTGATGCTGCACCTGCCGATGCAGGCAACGGGACACTACCAGGATGTGCGTGAGGCGGGTGTGCTCACGCTGGACATGACGCAACAGCAATACCGGCACACCTTCCGCGCGGATCTCGCTGCCGTGCCCTTCGTGAGCGGATTCAACAATCACATGGGCAGCCTGCTCACGCGGCACCCGGGCAACATGGCCTGGCTGATGCAGCTCGTCAGGCGGAACGGCAAACTGTTCTTCATCGACAGCAGGACGACCGCGGCGACCGTGGCGCGCGAGGTGGCCGAGGAATACGGAATCCCCAGCAGTCAGCGCAATGTGTTTCTCGACGACGTGGAGGAGCCGGATGCGATTCGCGTCCAGTTCCGGCGCCTGCTGCAGATTGCGCGCCGTGACGGCACGGCCATCGCAATCGGCCATCCCTATCCTGCTACACTGGATGTGTTGTCGGAAGAACTGCCGCATCTGGAGCGGATGAACGTGCAACTGGTCCGGGTTGCGGACCTGATCCGGATGCAACAGGCGAGGAAACCGCTATGGCAAACGTTCTTGTCCCGCTCGCACAAGGCTGCGAAGAGCTCGAGGCTGTCACCGTAATCGACCTGCTGCGCCGTGCCGGCATCGAGGTCATCACCGCCGGCCTGGAGGCGGGACCGGTGCGTGCTTCCCGGGGCGTGCTGCTCGTTCCGGACATGACGCTGGAACAGGCGCTGACGCGGGACTACGACATGGTCGTGCTGCCCGGCGGACTGCCCGGTGCGGATCACCTGGCCGCAGATGACAGGATCATCGCGCTGGTGCAGGGCATGGCGCAGCGTGGCGGGTTCACGGCTGCCATCTGTGCCGCGCCGCGGGTGCTGGCGCGGGCCGGTCTGCTCGACAACCGCTCGGCAACCAGTTTCCCCGGCGCCATCGACCCCGGCAGCATCCCGGGAATCGACTATCGCGAGCAGCCCGTGGTGATCGATGGCCGGATCGTGACCTCGCGGGGTCCCGGCACGGCCATGGATTTCGCGCTCGCACTGGTCGAACTGCTGGCGGGGAGGGAAACGCGTGACCGGGTGGAAACGGCATTGCAGCGTCCACACTGACGTGCCGGCCATACCATGAAGATCATTGAAGTGGTCGCCGACGCCGGTCACCTCGACACCCTGCAGGGGATCGCCGAGCAGCATGGCATCGACGACTGGTGGCACGGGGCCGCCGCCGAGGACGGCCGGCTGCCGGTGCGCATGCTGGTGCGTGACGGCAGCCGGCAGGCGGTCGTCGATGCGTTGCAGAACGTGCTGGGCGCCAGCGAGAATGCACGCATCGTCATCCTGCCGGTGGAAGCGGTGCTGCCCCGCCCCGACCGGGCCACGGAAGCCGACGCCGCCCCGGACTGGGGCAGTCAGACCCGCGAGGAACTGTACAACGGCATCCAGCGGGGTGCGCAGCTGGACACGACGTTTCTGCTGCTCACTGCCCTGTCGACGGTGGTGGCCTGCATCGGCCTGATCGAGGACAACGTGGCGGTGGTGGTGGGCGCGATGGTGATCGCACCCCTGCTGGGCCCGAACATCGCCCTGGCCTTCGCCGCATCCCTCGGTGACAGCCAGCTGATCCGGCGCTCGCTCGTGACCAGCCTGGCCGGCCTCGGCCTCACCCTGGTGATGTCCGTGGCGACCGGCTGGCTGTGGCCGGAGCACCTGCAGAGCAACGAGATTCTCGCGCGTACCGACGTGGGCCTGGCCGGCATCGCGCTGGCGCTCGCCTCCGGCGCCGCCGCGGTGCTGTCACTGGTCACCGGCCTGTCCAGCGCGCTGGTGGGTGTGATGGTCGCGGTGGCATTGCTGCCGCCGGCCGCCACGCTCGGCATGATGCTGGGCAGCGGCCAGTACTCGCATGCGGCCGGTGCCGGCCTGTTGCTGGCGGTCAACGTGGTGTGCATCAACCTGGCGGCAAAGCTGATGTTCCGGTTCCGGGGTGTCCGGCCACGTACCTGGCTGGAGCAGGGCAAGGCCCGCCAGTCACTGCTCATCTCCACGCTGTTCTGGCTGACCAGCCTCGGCCTGCTGGTGATCGCGATCTACCTGCGACACCGCATCACGGACTGACGTCCGGCGGCAAACCCCGGCAGCGCCGCTAGCTGCGCGAGCGGCGCTGCCGGTTGCCGCGCGGCCAGCCGGCCAGCAGCAGCATGACGCCCGCGGCCCCCAGCAGCCAGGACAGCCACGGTGCACCCAGCACGAGCGCCGGCGCATGCCCGTCCAGGTCATAGATGATGGCGGCGGCGAGCAACAGCCCGGTGCCGGCGGTCGTTGCGTAACGGCGCCGGTTTGCCGTGTGCAGCTCCTCGCGCAGCCGGACGAGTTCGGCCGAGGTCCATTCCACCTGCAGCTGTCCGGTGGTGGCCTGTTCCAGGAACTCGTGGGCGAGCAGGGGCAGCGCCGGCATGACCTTGCTCCACTCCGGCGCACTGGTGCGGATATTGCGCCACAGTGCGCGCGCACCCAGCTGCTCGCTCATGGTACGTTCGAGGAAGGGTTTCGCGGTCTTCCACAGGTCGAGCTCCGGGTACATCTGGCGCCCGAGTCCCTCGATATTGAGCAGGGTCTTCTGCAACAGGACGAGCTGTGGCTGAACCACCATATTGAAGCGGCGCGCCGTCTGGAACAGGCGCAGCAGCACGTTGCCGAAGGAGATCTCCTTCAGCGGCTTTTCGAAGATCGGTTCGCAGACCGTGCGGATCGCGGACTCGAATTCATCCACCCGGGTCCCGTGCGGAACCCACGCGGACTCCACGTGCAACTCGGCCACACGCCGGTAATCCCGGTTGAAGAACGCGAGGAAATTCTCCGCCAGGTAGCGCTGGTCGACCGGGTTGAGCGTGCCCATGATCCCGAAATCGACCGCCATGTAGCGGCCATCCCTGCCCACGAACAGGTTGCCCGGGTGCATGTCGGCGTGGAAGAAATTGTGCCGGAACACCTGCGTGAAAAAGATTTCCACGCCGCGTTCCGACAACCGCTTCAGGTCGATACCGCTCTCGCGCAACGCCCGGGTGTTGCTGATCTGGATGCCGTGAATGCGCTCCATGACCATGATCTCGGGGCGGCAGTAGTCCCAGTACACTTCCGGCACGTACAGCAGGTCGGAGCCGCTGAAATTGCGGCGCAGCTGCGAGGCATTGGCGGCTTCGCGCAACAGGTCGAGCTCGTCATACAGGATCGTTTCGAATTCCGCGACGACCTCCACCGGGCGCAGCCTGCGCCCGGTGCTCCAGTAGCGTTCCGCCAGGCCGGCGATGATGAACAGCACCTTGAGGTCACGCTTGATCAGGTGCCGGACATTCGGGCGCAGGACCTTGACCACGACGTCCTGGCCGCCGCGCAGGCGTGCCGTGTGCACCTGCGCGATCGAGGCCGAGGCCAGCGGAGTTTCGTCAAATTCCTCGAACAGGGTGGTGACCGGCTGACTGAATACGGTCTCGATCCGCGCGCGTGCGTCGCTGCCGGGAAACGGTGGCACGTTGTCCTGCAACTGCGCCAGTTCATGGGCGATGTCATCCGGCAACAGGTCCTGGCGGGTGGACAGGATCTGGCCGAACTTGACGTAGATCGGTCCCAGCTCCTCGAGCGCGAGCCGGATGCGCACCGCCCGGGGCGCGCGCTTGCGCGGGACCCAGTTCCAGGGCGCGATGAAATACAGGAAGCGGAACGGGCGCAACAGGTGCGTGGCCAGGATGATCTCGTCCAGACCGTGCTTCACCAGCACGAAGTGGATATGGAGCAGGCGGATGATCTGTGGCGGGCGGATCATGTCATTGCCCCGCTGCCTGCAGCCGCCGGATGCGCGCCTCCAGCCGGTCCGTGGCGGAGCGCAACTCGCCGATGTCTTCGGCCAGATTGCGGATCTCGATGCGGCTCGGGACGAGCCGCAGTTCCTCGCGGAGATATTCACCCAGATCCTGTTGCAAGGTGAGACTGGTGCTGCGCAGGGTATCGCGCACGCGGCGCGCGGCATTGCCGGCCTGGTGCGCGAACACATCACCGGTCAGCCGGGACAGCTGTTCTTCCCAGTCGATATCCATGGTGTCGAGGATCGACTTGAAGGTCTGCCCGGTTTCCATGTCGCCCGTGATCGTGACGGCACCCGAAAACAGGGTCTTGCCGGTGTCCTCGCCCAGGCCGAGCTGCAGCAGCGACAGGGGGGTACCGTGCAGCATGGTATCCACCTGCTCGGCGTGCTCCGTCAGGTGGACGCCGTTGTGGTCGGGATGGATGTAGATGCGGATGCCGGTGCCCGCCAGCTCGATGCCGATGCAGCGGCCGGCCAGCTGCGCCATGCGCTGCCGGGTCTCCGGGTCCAGCATCAGGTACCGGTTCAGCGCCGTTTCGAACGATTGCAGCAGACGGTCCGGGATGCGCATGGCCGCCGCGCGGGCTCTAGAACCGGTAGCCCCGGTGGACTGCGACGATGCCACCGGTCAGGTTGTGATAGTCACAACGCTCGAGGCCGGCCTGTTGCATCATGCCCCGCAGCGTTTCCTGGTCGGGGTGCATGCGAATCGATTCCGCCAGGTAGCGGTAGCTCTGTGCATCGTTGGCCACCAGCCGGCCAAGCTTCGGCAGCACGTTGAACGAGTAGAAGTCGTAGACCGGCTTCAGGGGGCGCGCGGGCCGCGAGAATTCCAGGATGAGAACCTGCCCGCCGGGACGCAGTACCCGGGCGATTTCATGCAGCGCCTGCTGCTTGTCGGTAACGTTGCGCAGCCCGAAGGCCATGGTGATCCGGTCGAAACTGCGTTCCGGAAATGGCAGACGCTCGGCGTTGACCTGCGCGAAACAGACATTGCGGATCAGGCCCCGGTCCAGCAGTTCGCGCCGGCCGTTACCCAGCATGGCGGCGTTGATGTCCGACAGGACGATCATGCCGTCGGCACCGAGTCGTGGTGCCATGAGCTTCACCAGGTCGCCGGTGCCGCCGGCGAGGTCCAGGATGCGCTGGCCGGGGCGGATATCCGCCATCCCGATCACGAAGCGTTTCCAGAGCCGGTGGATACCGAACGACATCAGGTCGTTCATGAGGTCATAGCGGTCGGCCACCGAGTCGAAAACGTCGCGCACCAGGCGCGCCTTGTCACCGACCGGGACGTCGCGAAAACCGAAATGGGTGCTCCTGTCCGTCACGGGAACCCGTCAGGGCCTGTTCAGGCCGGTGCCTGGCGCTGGTAGCCGGCGGCCTTGAGCCGCTCGAGGTATTCCTGCCAGTAGCGGTCGCGGTTTTTCCCCAGGTCGTACAGCGTTTCCCAGGAATAGATCCCGGTATCGTGGCCGTCGTCGAAGACGGGCTGGATGGCATAGCTGCCCACCGGTTCGACGCCGGTGATCATGACGTTTTCCTTGGCCAGCTGCAGGGTCCCCTGGCCCGGCCCGTGGCCCTGTACCTCGGCGGAGGGCGAGTGCACGCGCAGGAATTCATAGCTCATCTCGAAGCTGGCGCCGTCTTCGAAGCTGATCCTCAGGACCCGCGACTTGTTGTGCAGGCTGATCTCGGTGGGTTTCGGCTTGGTGGTCTTCATGATGATTCCGCAGGTGTCTGAGGTTACAGTATATACCGGCTCAGGTCTTCGTCCCCGACCAGTGCGTCCAGGTGTTCGCCGACATAGGCGGTGTCGATGCATGCAGTGCTGCCGGCCCGGTCTGTGGCCTCGAAGGAAATCTGCTCGAGCAGGCGTTCCATGACGGTATGCAGGCGCCGCGCGCCGATATTCTCGGTGCGTTCGTTGATGCGGCTGGCGATCCGGGCGATGTGTTCGATGCCGTCCGGGGTGAATTCCAGGGTCACCGACTCGGTCGCCAGCAACGCGGTGTACTGCTCGGTCAGCGAGGCATCCGGCTCGGTCAGGATGCGCACGAAGTCGTCCGCCCCCAGGTCGTCGAGTTCCACGCGTATCGGCAGGCGTCCTTGCAGCTCCGGGATCAGGTCGGACGGTTTGGAGAGGTGGAAGGCACCCGAGGCGATGAACAGGATGTGGTCGGTCCGGACCATGCCGTGCTTGGTATTGACGGTGCTGCCTTCCACCAGGGGCAGCAGGTCGCGCTGCACCCCTTCGCGTGACACGTCCGGTCCGCTGGTCTCGCCACGTCGGGTCACCTTGTCGATCTCGTCGATGAACACGATGCCGTTCTGTTCGACGTTTTCCAGGGCGCTTTGCTTGAGGTCGTCCTCGTTGATCAGGCGGGCGGCCTCCTCGTCGGCCAGCAGGCGGCGGGCATCGCGGATGCGCAGCTTGCGGTGCCGGGTGCGCTTGCCGCCCATGTTCTGGAAGATCTCCTGCAGCTGGCCGGTCATCTCTTCCATACCCGGTGGTGCCATGATCTCGACGCCGATGTGGGGGGCGGAGACGTCGACCTCGATCTCCCTGTCATCGAGAGTTCCCTCGCGCAGGCGCTTGCGGAATTTCTGCCGGGTATCGGATTCCGGTTCCCCGTCTCCCGGCACGCCCGAGGGCCCCGGCAGCAGGATATCCAGGATGCGCTCCTCGGCCAGGTCCTCGGCGCGGTGCCGGACCTTGTGCATGGCGGATTCCCGCGCCAGCTTGATGGCCGCATCCACCAGCTCCCGGATGATGGACTCGACGTCGCGGCCCACGTAGCCGACCTCGGTGAACTTGGTCGCTTCCACCTTGATAAACGGCGCGTTGGCCAGTCGTGCCAGGCGTCGCGCGATTTCGGTCTTGCCCACGCCGGTCGGGCCGATCATCAGGATGTTCTTGGGGGTGATCTCCGGACGCAGGCTGGCGTCGACCTGCATGCGCCGCCAGCGGTTGCGCAGGGCGATGGCCACGGCACGCTTGGCGGCATCCTGGCCGACGATATGTTTGTCCAGCTCCTGGACGATCTCACGGGGGGTCATATTGGACATGTTGGCAGCAATTGTCGATGGATCCAGGCGATAAGGGAACTCTGGGCGGAGTTCGGCACAAATCGACGCAGTCAGCCGATTTGCAGGGTCTCGATGGTCAGGTTCCGGTTGGTATAGATGCAAATATCCCCCGCAATGTTCAGGCTTGCCTCGGTGATGGAACGGGCATCGAGGTCCGTGTGCTCCAGCAACGCGCGGGCCGCCGCCTGGGCATAGGCGCCACCCGAGCCGATGGCCATCAGGAACTGTTCCGGCTCGATGACATCGCCGTTGCCGCTGATGATGAGCGAGGATTCGCGGTCGGCGACGGCCAGCAGGGCTTCCAGGTTACGCAGCATCTTGTTGGTGCGCCAGTCCTTGGCCAGCTCGACGGCGGCCCGGGTCAGCTGGCCGCCGTGCTTCTCCAGCTTGCTTTCGAACAGTTCGAACAGCGTGAACGCATCCGCGGTCCCGCCGGCAAACCCGGCGATCACGCGGTCGTGGTACAGGCGCCGGACCTTGCGGGCGTTGCCCTTCATGACGGTGTTGCCCTGGGTGACCTGGCCATCGCCACCGATGACCACCTGGCTGCCACGGCGCACGGAGAGGATGGTCGTGCCGTGAAACGGTTCCACTGGAAGACTCCTGAAAAAAGGCGTTCGATTGTACACCATAGATTGGGTCATTTCGGGGACCCACAATGGGTGCCCGGTGCAAACGGCGGCACCCGGGCCGGACCACTCGCCGGCACCGGCGGATCGCTGTACCGGGCGGCCGAGCATGGAAAGTGGTGAATACCCCAATTCTGGAAATCGATCGAATTTTGTCTCCACACCCCCCGGGTCTGCCAATCCGGAAGGCAATCGGGAAGCGAGTCCGGCACGGCGGGTCAGGCGGGCCGGTATTGATGGCGCGCGTAGAATGCGTTCACTGGATGGTCGGTAATATTCTATAATTCAATTAATTATGATGTTTTTTGTAGATAACAATAAAAACAGGTTATACCAGAATTCTTGCAAACGGGCCGGATTCAGCCTTTTTTGCGCGCGCGCGGATGCGTCTTGTCATACACCTGGGCCAGGTGCTGGAAGTCGAGGTGGGTATAGACCTGCGTGGTACTGATGTCGGCGTGCCCCAGCAGTTCCTGTACGGCGCGCAGGTCGCCGCTGGACTCGAGCAGGTGGGAAGCGAACGAATGCCGCAGCATGTGCGGGTGGAGTGTGCCGGGTAGTCCGCGCTCGCGGGCACGGCGGCTGACCCGCTGCTGGATGGCGCGGGCGCCCAGCCGCTGGCCGGCGCGCGTGGTGAACAGGGCCGCGTCCCCGCTGCGGGCCGGCCGCACGGCCAGCCAGTCCCGGAGCGCGCGGACCGCCTTGCGGCCGACCGGGACCACCCGGGTCTTGGCGCCCTTGCCGGTGACCCGGACCATGCGGTCGTCGAAATCCACGTCATCGAGATCGAGCGCAACCAGCTCGGCCAGGCGCAGGCCGGAGGAGTAGAACAGTTCCAGGATGGCGCGATCACGCAGCGCCAGCGGGCTCTGGTCCGTGCCCTCCAGCAGGCGTGCGAGGTCGTCCACTCCGAGCGTCCGTGGCAGGTGCCGGCCACTGCGCGGGGCCCGCACGTCGAGCCCCGGATTGCTGCCGACCACCCGTTCCCGCAACAGGTAGTGGTAGAAGGTGCGCAGTGCGGACAGCCGGCGCTGGATACTGCGACCGCTCAGTCCGCGCCGGTGGGCACGGGCGGCATACTGGCGCACCTGCCGGGTATCGAGCTGTGCCCAGTTGCTGATCCCGTTGTCCCGGCACCAGGCCGTCAGCTCCTGCAGGTCGCGACGGTAATGCAGACGGGTCTGCCCGGACAGGCGGCGCTCGGTGTGCAGGTGATGCAGAAAACGTTCGACCCAGTCTGTCGCGGTGGCGTCCAAGCGCGCTGCCGGGTCAGGGCGACGGCAGCGGACCGGGCGCAGGCTGTGGCGGTGTGAGCATGCCGATTTTCTTGGTATGCAGGGCCAGCAACATGCCGAGCAGTTCGCCGAGGTGGGTCAGGAACAGGGTCCCCATGCCGGGGTGGAAGTGGCTGGCCTCCTGGCTGCCGATGGCCAGTATCCCGAAGGCGCACTGCTGGCCCAGCGGCACCAGGGCGGCGGATTCGATGGCCGCGGCCTGGTCGCCAAACAGGTACTGAAGCTGCTCCTGCTTGAAACGCCCGCACTGCGGGCGGGAGGAGCGCAGAAAGGATTCGAAGTGCTCCAGCGCCGGGGCTTGTGTGCTGAATTCCTCGATGCCGCATTCGCGCCGCAGGACGTCCGTGATGCCGGTCACGCGCAGGGTTACGCTGTCGGCGCGGAACTCGCCGACCAGGTTGTCACGCAAGGTGTCCAGCAGCTGCTCCAGCGAGCTGGAACTGATCAGTTCCAGGGTGAGCTGGTGCATGCGTTCGTTCAGGCGGTTGTTGTCGCGGGCCACCTGGACCAGGTCCATCAGCTTGCGCTTGAGCTGGGTGTTCTGGTCGCGCAGCACCTTGACCTGGTGCTCGACCAGCGACACGGCCGGGCCGCAGCTGTGCGGAATTTCCAGGGTAGCCAGCAGGCTGGCGTTGTTGCGGAAAAAATCCGGGTTCTCCCGCAGGTAGTCAGCGACGGCTTTTTCCTCCAGCGGCCGGGCTTCCGGACGTTGCTGCTGGGATGTCGTCATAGCACGATGCGTCCCTGGTATACGGTGGTGGCGGGCCCGGTCATCATAACCGGGCTGCCAGCCCCAGACCAGCCTATTTCCAGTTCGCCACCGGGCAGTTGCACGCGCACCCGGTTGTCCAGCCGGTCCCACAGCCGACCGATGACCACGGCGGCACAGGCACCGCTGCCACAGGCCAGGGTTTCCCCGGCGCCGCGCTCGTACACGCGGACCCGGGCGCGGGCGCGGTCGAGGATCTGCAGGAAACCGGCGTTGACCCGTTGCGGGAAGCGCGGGTGTTGCTCGATGCGCGGTCCGAGCGTGGCGACCGGTGCCGCGTCCACGTCCTCGACCGGCACGACGGCGTGCGGATTACCGAGCGCCACGGCACCGATTTCCAGGGTCTGCCCGTCGACCTCGAGGAGGTAGCGCGGGGCCTGCTGCGGCGCGTCGAAGGGGATGCGGGCCGGTTCGAACTCCGGCACTCCCATGTTGACCGTCACCATGCCATCGGCGCGCCGCGCCAGTTCGAGCACCCCGCTCAGGGTCTGTACGCGCACCCGGAGCCGGTCGGTGAGCCCGTGTTCGTGCACGAACTGCATGAAGCAACGTGCCCCGTTGCCGCACTGCGCCACTTCACCGCCATCGGCATTGAAGATCCGGTAGCGGAAATCGACGTCCGCGGACGGCGCCGGTTCCACCAGCAGCAGCTGGTCGAACCCGACCCCGAGGTGGCGGTCGGCCAGGGCGCGCACCTGTTGCGGGGACAGCTGAACCCGCTGGTGGATGGCATCGACCACCATGAAGTCGTTGCCGAGGCCATGCATCTTTGTGAAGTCGAGATTCATGGGCAGATGG
>Ga0307424_1000652_pt1 | contig 18672 bp, 13 predicted proteins | sample SalMarWE160320MG_FD_202157 | JGI IMG/M metagenome (GOLD analysis project Ga0307424, IMG submission 202157) | Salt marsh sediment microbial communities from the Plum Island Ecosystem LTER, Massachusetts, United States - WE1603-20 | ecosystem: Environmental > Aquatic > Marine > Intertidal zone >... | reverse complement strand
AGAATCGCGAACGCGGCCGAGAGGATGCCGATCACCCTGTCCATCACGATATTGTCGCGCACCTGCTGGTCCAGCGTCTTGAGATCTTCGACGGGCAGGTTGGGGTCCAGCTGCTGCACGAGGGTGGGAATCGCGCGCATCACCGCACCAGGATCGGCGGCCGTCCGAGCATAGAACGTCATCGCCCCGACGCTCTCGCTCTGGTGATACGGCACGAAGAACAGTGGGGGGACTTCCTGCTTCACCTCGCTGTATTTGGCGTCGGTGACCAGGCCGACGATTTGGATGTCCAGTGTGTCGCCGCCGGTGCTCATGAACTTGCCTACCGCGTCTCCGCCCAGACCGAACTTGCGGGCGAACGCCTGATTCACGACGGCCACGTCCGGTGCCCCCAAGCCGTCCGAACTGGTGAACTCCCGTCCCGCCACGAGCGGGATACCCAACGTGCTGAAGTAGTCGGGTCCGATCATGTTGTAGCGGGAATTGTTGTCGACGTCCGGCCCGCGCTGGAACCCCTGCACGTTCACGCTGGTGCCCCAGTTGCTGCCGCTGATGATCGGCACGCGCCCAGCGGACACCGCCGTCACGCCCGGAATGGCCGCCAGTCGGTCTTCCACGTCCTGGAACAGCGACCGGATCCGGGCCGGCTCGTAGCCGTTCAGCACGGGTGACAGCGAGAACATCACCACGTTGTCGGTAGATAGGCCAAGATCCACACGGCTCACGTTCCGAAGGCTCTTGATGAAGAGACCCGCGGCCACGAGCAACGTCATGGACAGGGCGATTTGCACCGTTACGAGGCCCGTGCGGAAACGCGCCGCCGCGCGCGCGCCTGACGGCTGTCCGGATCCTCCCCTCAACACCGTTATCAGATCGCGTCGCGTGCTGTGCAGGGCGGGATACAGCCCGAATGCGATGCCGGTGCCGACGGACAAGACGGCGGCGAAGACCACGGTCGTCGGCTCGAGCGTGAGTGTCAGCATGTTCGCCGCTTCGGCTGGGAGGATCGAGCCAATGAGGCTCAGCGTCCACCGAGCCACTAGCAGGCCGGCCAGCCCGCCGATCGCCGCAAGCAGCAGCGACTCGACGAGAAGTTGTCCCACAAGTTGCACTCGGCCGGCGCCGAGCGAGCCGCGAATCGCCATCTCCTGGCTGCGTTGCGCGCCACGCGCCAGGAGGAGATTCGCGATGTTGGCGCACGCGATGAGCAGCACGAACCCCGTAATCGTCAGGAGCAAGGTCAGCGGCGTCCGCACCTCGCGGTGGAGCGTGCTCTGTCCCCGCCGCCCGTCGGCCAGAACGAGGCGCTTCGCCCGGAAGCTCGCCATGGTCTGGTCGCTCATGCCTTGCTGGAGGGGGGCCTCCACGTCGTTGATGATGCCGTGATAGATGGTGTTGATCTCGGTGCTTGCCTGCTCCATGGACGCGCCGGGTTTCAGGCGCCCGAACAGGTAGGCCCAGTAGCTCTGTCGGCTGTCGAATCCCTCGAATCCGCGGACCATCAGGCCGCGCATGGTCAGGGGGACGAACACATCAGGTCTGGCGCCGAGTGTGGTTCCCTCGAACCCGCGTGCGGCCACGCCCACGACCGTCATGGACTGCCCGTTGATGACGATCGTCTTGTTGAGCACGCTCGGGTCCGCGCCGAGTCGATTGACCCAGTAGTTGTGGCTCAGGACCGCCACCGGATGCCCGCCGATGGTCCGGTCGTCTCCCGGTTCCAGGAGACGTCCCAAGGCCGGCTGCACGCCGAGCAGAGGGAAGTACGATCCCGATACGAGCAGGCCCTGTCCGTTGGTGGTCTGCCGCTGGTACGCGAGGTTGGCGCCGAATGTGACGTGGGCCGCGATGCCGACGAAGCTACTCCGCGCTTGGGTCTCGAGGTCGCGGAACATCGGGTAGCTGAAGACCTCGTCGCAGTCCCCGGCCTGCCCGCAGGAGGTCGAGCCGGGTTTGGGGCCCGGGTTGGCGAGGTTCACCAGACGGCCGGGCTCGTGCACGGGAAGCGCCCGCAGCACCATCTGGTCGAACAGTGAGTAAATGGCGGCGTTCGCGCCGATGCCGAGCGCGAGCGACAGGATCGCGATGGCGCTGAGGAACGGTGACTTGGCCAGCGTGCGAAACGCGAGTGTGAGGCTGCGCATGGGCAAGGTCCCTGGGAGGGTCGCCTGGGGGCTACCAGATTCGACGCAGGAACCGCCCCGGGGGTTTCAGCTGAGGCGGCGAGGGGCTTGGTGCTGGCGGCCAGAGAGGTCGCGCACCACCGTCCCAGGGACCTCTGCACAACTCCGTGAGCGGGGAGGTGGTACCGCCGGAGCGGTGTCCGCGAGTGGACTCGCGGCTCGGCGTCGGCCGGTAAACCGGCGTTCGGTTACTGCCGCCTTCGCTCTCGTGATGGCAGGGAGACCGGGCCGGGGATCAGCCGACGGGCACCTGCTTCGGAGCCCAGCGCGCTTCCTTCTTCCCGTAGCGCCGCTCGGCTCCGTGATGCTTGTTCCACTCCTCGCGGTAGCAGAACGGGTCGAGCCCAATGGCGCGGTCCAGCATGAGCACGCCGTCCAGGTGGTCGATCTCATGCTGCAACAGCTCGGCCATGTCTTTCTCGGCCGTCATCTCGTGCGACTTGCCTTGCAGGTCCTGATACCGGACGGTGACCCGGTAGGCCCGCACCACGCGGACAAGCAGGTCGGGCACCGAGAAGCAGTCGTCCCAGACGGAGAAGTCCTGAGCGTCCACGTCCACGATCTCCGGGTTCACGAGGAACCAGGGCTCGTCCTTCTCGATATAGATGAGTCGGATGGGAGCGCCAATCTGTGGGGCGGCCAGGCCGCGGCCGATGCCCCGCCGGGCCTTGAGGTCCCGGAGGGTATCTTGGAGCCCGTCAGCCACCAGCCGAACGGCGGCCGAGCGGGGGTTCTTGATTGCCTCGCACCGAGTGCGCAGAATGGGGTCGCCAAGCAGGCGAACGCGATGGACCGTCATAGGTCGCTAATGTAAGGATTGACCGTGATCGCAGCCATAATCCTGGCCGCCGGTGCCTCCGAACGGATGGGGTACCCGAAGGCCCTGCTCCCCTATCGGGGTCGTCCCTTCCTGGCGGGAATCCTCGACGCCTGCCACGCCGCAGGGATGGAACACAACGTAGTAGTGTTGGGATACTACGCAGATAAGATCCAGGAAAGCATGGACTTATCTGATGTGATCGTCGCAACCAACACCGAGCTCGACGCCGGTCCGATCGGATCCATCCGGGCCGGCGTCCGGGCCCTCGTCGGTCAGCCGGTTCAAGCCGTGGTGGTGTGGCCCGTAGACCGACCCCACGTTGCCGTCGCGACGGTCTCCGCCCTGCTCGACGCGTTCCGAGGCTCCCACGCCGCCATCGTCCTCCCCACTCACGACGGCCGCCGGGGCCACCCAGTGCTGTTTGGCAGCGCGGTGTTCGAGGAGCTGCTCGCCGCCCCCAACGACGAAGGCGCCCGGGCGGTCGTGCACAAAGACCCGGCTCGGGTCGTCGAGGTCCCCGTGGATGATGTGGCCGTCCTGGAAGACTTCAATACTCCGGAAGATTACAAGGAGCTCTTGAGGAAGGAGGATAAAGTTCGTGGCGAGTAGGAGGTAGGATAGACGGCAAGGCGGCCAGACGGACAGCGGTGGGTAGTTCGAGGTGAAAGCGGAGGTGACGTCTGGGATGGACCCCAGGTGCCACCTCCGCTTTCGCCTCAAGTCTCGCCGTCCGCTCTCCGTCTTGCCGTCTCGGCGTCTATCCTACGACCTCCGTTCCCAGCGCCATTTCCCTAATAGCCTCATCGACGTTGCGCGAATGGTGCATGGAACAAAACTTGGGCCCGCACATCGCGCAGAACTCGGCGCTTTTGAAGTACTCGGCGGGGAGTGATTCGTCGTGGTACTCGCGGGCGCGCTCCGGATCGAGCGCCAAGCGGAATTGCTCGTTCCAATCGAACACGTAGCGGGCTCGGCTGAGAGCGTCGTCCCGCTCGGTGGCGCCCGGACGGCCGCGCGCGATGTCCGCCGCGTGGGCGGCGATCTTGTAGGCGATGACACCTTCGCGTACGTCGTTCGCGTTGGGGAGGCCAAGGTGCTCCTTGGGCGTCACGTAGCACAGCATGTCCGCGCCGTACCAGCCGATCATGGCGGCGCCGATGGCGCTCGTGATGTGGTCGTAGCCGGGCGCGATGTCGGTTACCAGGGGGCCGAGCGTGTAGAACGGCGCCTCGTGACAGACCTCCTTCTGCTTCCGCACGTTCATCTCGATCTGCTGCATCGGGATGTGGCCGGGTCCCTCAACCATCACCTGGACGTCGTACTTCCAGGCGCGTGACGTCAGCTCCCCCAGGGTCTCCAGCTCCGCGAACTGGGCCTTGTCGCTCGCGTCGTGGATCGAGCCCGGCCGGAGGGAGTCGCCCAGCGAGATCGTGACGTCGTACGCGCGGAGGATCTCCATGATCTCGTCGTAATGCGCGTACAGCGGGTTCTGCTTCCGGTGCGCCACCATCCATGCTGCCAGAAGCGCCCCCCCGCGGCTCACGATCCCCGTGACCCGGCCATACACCAGCGGCAAGTGCTCCAGCAGAATCCCGGCGTGGATCGTCATGTAGTCCACACCCTGCTTTGCCTGGTGCTCGATCCCGTCCAGCAGGGCCTGCGGCGTCAGCTCCACCGCCTCGTCCACCTCGACCGCCGCCTGGTAGATGGGAACCGTGCCTACCGGCACCGGCGAGTTCGCGATGATGGCGGCCCGAGTCGCGTCGATGTCCGCGCCGGTCGAGAGATCCATCACCGTGTCGGCGCCGTAGTGCACCGCGCGGTGGAGCTTTTCCAGCTCTTCCGGGATACTCGACGATACGGCCGAGTTGCCGATGTTGGCGTTGATCTTGACCTTGGCGACCTTGCCGATGCCCATCGGCTCGAGCGCGCCGGCCAGGTGGTGGATGTTCGCGGGAATCACGAGACGGCCGCGGGCCACCTCGTCACGGATCAGCTCGGGCGCGAGCGCCTCGCGCTCCGCCACGAACCGCATGGCGTCGGTGATCTCGCCCGCGCGCGCGAACGTCATTTGGGTGACGCTGGCTGGCTGCGTCATGGAATCTCCCTCCGCCGGTCCGAACCGGGTCAGGTTCAAAGGGTGTGATCTCAGCCCGCCTTCGCGGCAGGCACCCCTGTTGGGTTGTCCGCAGAAGGTAATCGATTTTGCGGAGCGGGATGAGCGGGTGGCGAGCCCCGCTCCTCCCCGCCCCGTCCGCGCTAATTCTCGTCCTTCGCGACTGCCAGCTTCACGACGTACTGCACATCCAGTTCATCCCGTTGGATACCATAGATGTCCGTTCCTTGGAACACGATCGGCTGGAATCGCGGCGGCATCGTGACCTGACCCAGGTACCGGCCCTGATCGTCGAAGACGTCCCACTCGCGGGATCCCATCGAGCCGGACAGGAAATCGAAGTTCTCACGCTCTTCGGCCGACAACTTCGAAACGGGAACGACCGACTGCGCGAGAATCGTGCCGAAGGGCCCCGCGAGCATCTGCGCGAACGCCGGATAGTTCGGCGCGAAGTGCATGCGCGTGGTTACCAGTTGCGTGGCTAACTGCGGCGGCGCCCCCTGAGCCAGGACCAGCTTTCTCAGCGCCTCCTTCATCGGTAGCTGGTCTGCGTCCGTCACCGGATCCAGCGTGAAAGGCTTCTCGATGACGCGTTCGAGTGTCCCTTGGTTGTAGACGCCGATGTGGTAGTTGTCATTCACGGCGTAGAGAATCTTCTGGCCCCAGAGCGTCCACAGCGGCTCGGGCACGAAGAAGTTCCACTCCGGTAGGCCGCCCGTCATGGAGAACGTCTTGCCGGATGGTACCCGCATGAGGGTATCCCCCACCGTGCCGTCCAGCCGGCGAACCGTGATCGCGTCCATCGAATCGGGCACCGCGGTGGCACCCGGGAAGGGGCGCATTTGCGCGACGATCTGCCCGTCCGCCGCGTTCTCCCATCGGATGGGAATGCCGGCGGCCAGGTTGAGCGGGAAGCTCCGGACGAACGTCCCGTCAAGCAGGAACAGGCTTACCCGCTGGTTCCCCATGTCGCTGAGAAAGACGGTATCGCCGGGAGTCAACAGCAGTTGACTCTGCTGGCCTGGGCCGATCTCGCCCGGTCCGTTCCCGGCGCGGCCAATCGTGCGCTCGTACTTCCCGTCCGGTGTGAACACCTTGATGTGCTGACCCTGGGCGTCGAAGACGACGATCCGGCCGTCGCTTGCGATCCCGATGCTGCGCGCGGGGAGGAGCAGTCCGAACTGATACTCGGGCTCGCCCTCGGCGCTTCCGATCCGCAGCTCTTCGGTCAGGGTCCAGGCATCACTCGGTCCCCAGAGCCCAGTCGCCGGGTTCCGGACGACGGCGACCCCCGCGCTATCGGTGATGCTGCCTTCCCATTTGGCGCTCGGGTCCCCGCTACACGCCGCCGTTACCGTCACCGCCAGCAGGGCGGTGGTTATCGCTGCTCGCATCCCGTCTCCGTTCCACACATGGAGAGTGGCTCAGTCCGCCGGATCGTCACCGGCGCCGAGCCACCTCGTCAGATTTGCCGTCGTCTTCGCGAATCACTCCAAACTCGGATCGGCGCCTCACGTAGCGTCAGGCTTCTCGATCGCGAGCTTCACGACGTATTGCACGTCCAGGTCGTCGCGCTGAACGCCATACACGTCATTCCCAACGAACCGTAGGGGCTGGAAGCGCGCCGGCATCCTGACTAGTCCCAGGTATCGCCCCTCGGCATCGAACACGTCCCACTCGGGAGTACCAAGGTCGAGCTGTGGGTTGTACGACTCCTGCAGCTCCGGCGGCAGGTTCGTCGGCGACTGAATCCCCTGCACCCAGATGGATCCGTCCATGCCCTCGAGCACTTGGAAGTACGCGGGATAGCGCTCGGCGAATTTGATGGTCTGCTTGGCAGCCGCGACCTGTTGCGGCGACAGACCGAACTGCTTCCACAATCGCTCGAATGCGTGCAGCATCGCCTGCTGATCGGCGTCGGAGATCGCTCCAGGTGTGGCGGGCTTGGTAATGACGCGCTGCAAGGTGCCGCCGGGTGCATACACACCGATGCGGTACGTGTCGTTGACACCATAGAGGAGGTCGGTGTCGTACATCGCCCAGGCTGGCTCGGCAGAGAACAGCTTGACTTCGGGCCGCGGGCCTCCGAGGGACAGCGTCCTCCCGGATGGGACCCTCAGGAGAGTGTCACCCACCGTGCCGTCGCTGCGCCGGACGACGATCACGTCGGACGAATCCGTTGGAGCCGGCATGCCCGGGAACTGTACCTGCCGCACCTGGCTCACCAGCCGGCCGTCTCTCGTGCCCTCCCAGCGGAGTGGGAGACCTTGGCGAATGTCCAGGGGAAAGCTCCGGACGAATGTCCCGTCCACCAGATAGATATTCACCCGCTGATTGCCCATATCCGCGACCAGCAGCGTGTCTCCCGGACCGACGACCAGTGCGCCGATGCCGAGTCCCAACTCTCCAGGCCCTGCGCCAGCCTTGCCAATCGTTCGCACGTACTTGCCGTCCGCCGAGAAGACCTTGAGATGCTGGCCCTGTTGATCCGCCACGACGATAGTCCCGTCGCTGGTGACTCCGAGCCCGGTCAACATCCCGAACTGGTATTCGGCTTCGCCCTCCGCCGTGCCGATCCGCAGTTCCTCCTTCACGGTCCACGCGTCGCCGGCCTTCCAGAGTCCGGTGGCCGGGTTCTGCACGATCGCTACCCCTGCGCTGTCCGTGATGCTGCCTTCCCATTTCGCGCCCCGGATTCCGCCGCATGCCGTCGCCACCGACACGACCAAGAGGGCCGCGATTGACTCTCTCTGCATCCTGCTTCCGCTCCGTTCTCTCTCGATGCGGCCAGTTCCTCGATCCGAATGATCAAAAGCCGGTGCTGCCGGCTCGCATCTCCATTCACCCACGAATCCTCTCCACCCGTACCACCCGATGCAACTTCGATCCCGTGGCTTGCTCGCGTGCTCGCAGTCAGTTCCAGGGCTCCGGGAGGAGCAACGGACCGTTCATGGTGCGGGTTTCCCGAGTGCCCCAGGGGACATCCCGGGACACCAGCGACGCTTAGAACACTGGCCTTTCAAGTGACGGGCAACATTGTCGCATCTCATGTTCTGACAACTGTTTAGAAATGGCACACTAAATTGTTGATTTAGTGTGTACCCGCTGCTACCTTCCGCCCATGACCGAGCCGAACCTGGCGACGCCCGCGCTCGCCGCCCACAAGGGGCTGCGCGGACAGATCCTGCTCGAGCTGAAGAAGGCTCAACCGCTTACCGCGCAAGAACTTGCGGCGGTGCATGGCGTGACCACGAACGCCGTCCGGCGCCACCTGAAGGAGCTCGAAGCGGACCAGCTCATCGAGTACGACCGCGAGCAACGCGGTCAGGGCGCGCCGACCTATACGTACCGCTTGTCGGACCGCGGCGAAGCGCTCTTTCCGAATCGGTACGAAGCGGAGCTGACCGCGGCCCTGGACTTCCTCGAGAAGAACGCCGGCCGCGACGCCGTCCGCCGATTCTTCGAGCAGCGCTTCCGTCGCCAGGCCGATGAGATTCTCGCGCGCTTGGGCGACGCGCCCTTCGAGCAGCGCGTCGCGGCCGTGGTCGAGTTCCTCCAGCGGGAGGGGTTCATGCCGAACCTCTCGGGAACCGCCGGCAACGTCCGCCTCGCGGAGCACAATTGTGCCATGCACGCCGTGGCGCAGCGGTTTCCCGAAGTTTGCGACACCGAGTTGGCCTTTCTCACGGAGTTGCTCGGTCCGGGTGTCCAGCGAGACCGGCACATCGTGAGCGGCTGTAATGCCTGCGAATACGCGATCGGCGATGGCGAACCGCGCGGTGAGCCTGCGGCGTCGCCCGAACAGGAGCACGCATGAGTTCCATCGAAACCCAGGTCAAGAAACCCTACCAGTACGGCTGGGAGACCGACATCGAGTCCGACAGTGTCGCGGCCGGCCTCAACGAAGACATCATTCGGCTGATCTCCGCCAAGAAGGAAGAGCCGGAGTGGCTGCTCGAATGGCGCCTCAAGGCGTACCGGCACTGGCTCACGATGACGGAACCGCGCTGGGCGAACGTGACGTATGGACCAATCGACTACCAGGCCATCCACTACTTCTCGGCGCCCAAGCGGGACAAGAAGGTCCTGAGCCTCGATGAGGTGGACCCGAAGCTGCTCGCTACGTTCGAGAAGCTTGGCATCCCGCTCTCCGAGCAGAAGCGCCTCGCCGGCGTGGCCGTGGACGCGGTGTTCGACAGCGTGTCGGTCGCGACGACCTTCAAGGGGAAGCTCAAGGAAGCGGGTGTGATCTTCCTCCCGTTCTCCGAAGCCGTCCGCGAGCACCCGGACCTGGTGAAGAAGTATCTGGGCTCCGTGGTGCCGCCGACCGACAACTTCTTCGCCGCGCTCAACTCCGCCGTCTTCACCGACGGCTCGTTCGCCTTCGTCCCCAAGGGCGTCAAATGCCCAATGGAGCTGTCGACCTACTTCCGGATCAACGCGAGCGCCACCGGGCAGTTCGAGCGGACGCTGATCGTGGCGGAAGAAGGCGCCTCGGTGAGCTATCTCGAAGGCTGCTCCGCGCCGATGCGCGACGAGAATCAGCTGCACGCCGCCGTGGTCGAGCTCGTGGCGCTCGACGACGCGCAGATCAAGTACTCGACCGTGCAGAACTGGTATCCGGGTGACGAGGAAGGCAAAGGCGGCATCTACAACTTCGTCACCAAGCGCGGCGCCTGTCGGGGCAAGAACTCCAAGATCTCCTGGACCCAGGTGGAGACCGGCTCGGCCATCACCTGGAAGTACCCGGGCTGCATCCTCCAGGGCGACAACTCGATCGGCGAGTTCTACTCGGTGGCCGTGACCAACAATCGGCAGCAGGCCGACACCGGTACCAAGATGATCCACATCGGGAAGAACACTCGCAGCACGATCGTCTCGAAGGGGATCTCGGCCGGGAAGAGCCAGAACACGTACCGCGGCCAGGTCAAGATCATGAAGGGCGCCGAGCACGCGCGGAACTACTCGCAGTGCGACTCGATGCTCATCGGCGACCAGTGCGGCGCGCACACGTTCCCCTACATCGACGTGCGCAACAGCACCGCCATCATGGAGCACGAAGCCTCGACGTCGAAGATCGGCGAGGACCAGATCTTCTACTGCCAAGCCCGCGGCCTCAAGGCGGAGGACGCGGTCTCGATGATCGTGAATGGGTTCTGCAAAGAGGTCTTCCGCGAACTGCCAATGGAGTTCGCGGTGGAAGCGCAGAATCTGCTCAGCATTACTCTGGAGGGTAGTGTGGGATGAGAACGGGGGCGGGATAGGCGGGATAGGCGGGATAGGGCGGCATGAGCGGGATGGGCTCCCCTGTGGGCATCCCGCTCATCCCGCCTCATCCCGCTCGATCCCGCAATTCTTCCAAAGAACATCGACCAACAACCGGAACGAATAGATGCTCGAAATCAAGAACCTGCATGCTTCCGTCGAAGGCACAGAGATCCTTCACGGCATCAATCTCAAGGTCGGCACCGGCGAGGTCCACGCGATCATGGGTCCAAACGGCTCGGGCAAGAGCACGTTGGCCCAGGTGCTTGCCGGGCATCCCGCTTATGAAGTCACTGCCGGCCAAGTCCTGTACGACGGCAAAGATGTCCTCGACATGGCTCCCGAGGAGCGGGCCCAGGCGGGCATCTTCATGGCGTTCCAGTACCCGGTCGAGATTCGCGGGATCACCAACGCGTACTTCCTGCGCTCCGCGGTGAACGCGGTCCGCAAGGCGCGCGGCGAGCCCGAGTACGATCCGATCGACTTCCTGGACGTGCTGGACGAGAAGCTCAAGGCCATCGGCTGGGATGACAGCTTCAGCAACCGCGCGGTGAACGAGGGTTTCTCGGGCGGTGAGAAGAAGCGAAACGAGATCCTCCAGATGGCCGTGTTGGAGCCGAAGCTGGCGATCCTCGACGAGACGGATTCGGGGCTCGACATCGACGCGCTCAAGACGGTCGCCGACGCAGTGAACAAGCTCCGCGGTCCCCAACGTTCGATCGTCCTGGTGACGCACTATCAGCGGCTGCTCAACTACATCGTTCCCGACCACGTGCACGTGCTAGCCGATGGACGGATCGTGCGGTCCGGTCGCAAGGAGCTGGCCCTGGAGCTCGAGGACAAGGGCTACGACTGGCTCCGTCCCCAAGAGGCGGTGGCGGGATGACAGCTGTTGCCCAACGGGAGCCGAAGACGGACCCGGCGGTCACGCGACTGGTCGCCGAGTACGAATCGGCGGCGGCCTCGCTGTCCACGCGGTCGCCGTCTTGGGTGCGCGAGCTGCGTGAACGCGGAATTCGCCGATTTGCCGAGGCGGGCTTCCCATCGACCAAGGACGAGTGGTGGCGCTTCACGAGCGTCGAGCCCATTGCGCGCGGGCGCTTTGTCGAGGCCTCGGAGCGGTTGCCTGACGTATCCGCCGCGGTTCGCGAGGTGGCGGTGGGCGATCCCGGCTCGTTGGTCGCGGTCTTCGTCAACGGACGGTTCGCGCCGCAGGCGTCCTCGCTGGACCGGGTTCCCACGGGGGTCACCGTCGGTGGTCTCGCCGCGGCCCTCGAGTCCCATCCGGAGGTCGTTCGCCGGTACCTGGGACAGGTGGCGGACATCGAGGCGAATCCGTTCACGGCGCTGAATATGGCCTTCTTTCGAGACGGCGCGTTCGTGCACGTCGCGCGCAACGTCGTCGTGGAGCAACCGATTCAGCTGGTCTTCGTGTCGAGCGCAAATGGGCAGCCCACGGTCTCGCATCCCCGTAACCTCGTCGTCTTTGAGGAGGGCGCGCAGGCCTCGCTGGTCGAGCAGTACCTGGGGTCGGGCGGCGTCTCCTGGACCAATGTCGTGAGCGAGCTCGTGCTGGGCGAGAACGCGGTAGTGGATGCGTATCGCGTCCAGCGAGAGCGCGAGGACGCCTTCCACACAGCTACCTCGCAGTCCCGCCACGGTCGCAGCTCGGTCTACTCTTCCGTCGTCTTCGCCTTCGGCTCGCGCCTCTCTCGCCACGACATCACGGCGACCCTTGACGGTGAGGGGGCGGAGTGCACCCTCAACGGCCTATCGGTGTTGCGCGGCGAGCAGCACGTCGATCACCACACCACGCTCGAGCACGCGAAGCCGCACTGCCCCAGCTGGGAGGTCTTCAACGGTGTGTTCGACGATCGGTCACGCGGCGTGTTCACCGGCCGGATCATCGTGCGGCCGGGCGCCCAGCGGACCGACTCGAAACAGACCAACAACAACCTCCTCCTGTCCGAGGAGGCCCGGGCCGACAGCCAGCCGCAGCTCGAGATCTATGCCGACGACGTGAAGTGCACGCACGGCGCCACGCTCGGCCCGATCGACTCCAAGGCGCTGTTCTACCTCAGGAGCCGCGGACTCGACCTCGAAGCCGCCCGCAACCTGCTCACTTACGGGTTTGGGGCGGAAGTGCTGAACTCCGTGTCGGTGGAGCCGTTGCGCGAGCAACTCGACACCCTGCTCCAGCGCCGGCTCGAGGAAGGGGCGCGGAAACGGAGCGCGGCGGGGTGAGCACAGGGCTGGAGCGCGTACAGGCGGGTCCCGAGACCCGGGCGAAGTTCGCCGTGGAACGGGTGCGCGTGGACTTCCCGCTGCTGGGCCGCTCGATGCGGGGGAAGGCCCTGGCCTATCTCGACAACGCGGCGACGAGCCAGAAGCCGCGGCACGTCATCGACGCCATCCACCGGTTCTACGAGACGCTGAACGCGAATGTGCACCGCGGCGTCTACCAACTGAGCGAGGAAGCGACCACCGCGTACGAGTGGGGTCGCGCCATGCTGGCGCAGTACCTCAACGCGCCGTCGCCGGCGGAGATCGTGTTCGTTCGGGGCACCACGGAAGCGATCAACTTGGTCGCCGCGACATTCGGGCGGACGAGGATCGGTGCCGGGGACGAAATCCTGATCTCCGCGATGGAGCATCACTCGAACATCGTTCCGTGGCAGTTGGTGGCCGAGGAGCGTGGCGCCACGCTCAAGGTCATCCCGATGAACGAGCGCGGGGAGCTGTTGCTCGACCAGCTACCCGGACTCCTCACCGACCGCACCCGCATCGTGGCCGTCGTCCACGTCTCCAACTCGCTGGGCACGGTGAACCCCGTGCGGGAGATCGTCGAACAGGCGCACAATCGCGGTATTCCGGTGCTGCTCGACGGGGCGCAGGCGGTGCCACACGGCCCGGTGGACGTGCAGGCCCTGGACTGCGACTTCTATGCCGTGTCCGGCCACAAGATGTTCGGCCCCACGGGCATCGGCGCCCTGTACGGTCGTCGGGCGCTGCTCGAAACGCTGCCGCCCTATCAGGGTGGTGGGGAGATGATCGCGTCCGTCACGTTCGCGAAGACGACGTACGCGCCACTCCCCATGAAGTTCGAGGCGGGAACGCCCAACATCGAGGGAGCCGTGGGCATCGGTGCCGCCGTGGATTACCTGCAACACTTGGACTGGAAGTCCGTGGCGGAGTACGAGCGCGACCTGTTGACGTACACGCAGGAGCGCCTATCGGAGATCCCCGGCGTCCGACTCGTTGGCACGGCGGCGGACAAGGTGAGCGTCGTTTCGTTCGTGCTCGACGGCGTACATCCCCACGACATCGGCACCATCGCGGATCAGGAAGGCGTTGCCATCCGCACCGGTCACCACTGTACGCAGCCCGTGATGGACTTCTTCAAGATCCCGGCGACGGCGCGCGCCTCGCTGGCCTTCTACAACACGCGCGACGACGTCGACCGGCTCGCGGCCGCCGTCTGGAAGGCGCGGGAGTTGTTCGGCTGATGGGTGATCTTCAGGACCTCTACCAACAGGTGATCCTCGAGCACAACCGCTCGCCGCGGAACTTCCGCGAAGTGCCGGGGGCGACCCATGTGGCTGACGGCGACAACCCGCTGTGCGGTGACAAGATCAGGTTGTGGGTGAAGGTGACTGGCGACGTGATCGAGGACGTCGGCTTCCAGGGCTCCGGCTGCGCCATCTCTCAGGCATCGGCCTCGGTGATGACGACGGTGGTCAAAGGCAAGACGGTCGCCGAGGCGGATCGGTTGTTTGCGGCGTTCCACGACATGGTGACGGGCGGCGCCGTTCCGGACGCAAAGGAGCTCGGCACGAAGCTCGTCGCCTTCGCCGGGGTCAACGAATTCCCGGCCCGGGTGAAATGCGCCAACCTGCCGTGGCACACGCTCCACGCCGCGCTCAAGGGCGACGGATCGGCGGTGTCGACGGATTAGCGCGCCGCGGGCCACGCTCGAGCGCGGCTCGGATGTGCGCGCCGAGCAACAGCACGCCGAGGTCGCCGCGTTCCAACCGAAACCGTGGCGCCAGCACCTGAAGCAGACTGTCCGCGGCCCGCGCGTTACCCGTCAGCAATTCCGCCGTGACCATACCCTCCATGAGCTCGCGCGGCGCGATGAGGCGGGGCCCCAGCGCCGTGGGAACCAGGGCGGCGCCGGCGTCCCGCGCCATGGGGAAGTCCCAGCCTGCCAGCCCTTCACGGAAGCGCACCACGTTCTGGATCATCGCGGGTGGGTCGGTGCGTTCGAGGAACCGGTGGACGGCTGCGTAGAACGCCGTGTCCACAATTCCGCGCGCTGCCCCGTGCACGAGACGCTCCACCTGCGTGAAGTCTTCCACCCAGGCGGCCCAGTTGGCTGGGGCATTCCGCGTGGCGAGCGTGGCGTTCCAGCGGGCCACGACGTACCGCGCGAGCGCCCGATCGTTGGTTGCGGGAAGGCTTGCCGGTGCGCCGGGCGTCCGGGTGCTCGCCGCGAGGGCCTGGGCCGTCATCCGGGGAATCTCCGGCGCGGGCGCGAGGGTGTCACGTCCCCACGGGAACCGGGAGCCGTGGATCGCCGCGATATAGTCGAAGCGCGTCGTCGCCAGCTCGATCAGCCCGGGCGCGTGGTGTCCCAGGTAGCGGGCACGCTCGGCCCCAAGGTCCAGCACCGGATAGAAATCGGAATTTGCCCCGCCGCCCCGATCCAACAACGGGGCGAACGCGGCGCGATCCGTGAGGCGCGCCGCATCGAGCATCGAGCCGCTGATGGCGGTGACGTGACACAGATCCTGGCGGAGGTTCGGTGCGTCGAAGATCGCGGTCCAGTTGGGTGAAGCCAGCCTCGGCGCCGGGCTTGCGACGATCAATAGATCCATGTTATCGGTCTGGTAGATCGCGTAGGAGCCAAAGTTCTCGTGAATGGCCGCCAGCACCGAGTAGACGAGCACATCGTTCAACTCGTACAGGTGCAGCCACTGTCCGAAGACGCCGTCATCGGCGAGGTGCGCGCGCGCCAGCTGGTAGAACTCCGTCGTGAACAGCCCGGACACGCCCGCGACCCACGGGTTTGATGGCTCCGAGAAGATGTAGTCGAACCGCTCGCCCGTGCGCGCGAAATATGCCCGCGCGTCCTCCAGCGCGATGGTAGACCGCGGATCCTCGTACGCCCGTCGGTTCGCTGGCAGGAACAGGCGGGCGCCGCGCACTATGGCCGGCTCGATCTCGATCGTGACGAGCGAGTCCAGCGCTGGCGCCGCCGCGAGCACCAAGTCTGAGGACATGCCCGAGCCGAACCCGACGATCGCGGCGACCCGCGCGTCCGGCTTGTGCGCGAGCGCAATGAGCGGCGCGAGCGTCTGCGTGGCGGCGTCGCCGGTCAACGGGATGGGCGCGCTGTCCGGAACACAGGGTTCGAGCCAGCTGTCGGACAAGGATGCGTCCGGTTTGCCGTTGGTGGCGATCACGATGCCGGGTAACGTCGGCGAGTGAAACACACTCACCGTCGCAGTGCGTCCGTCCTCGTGGTACAAGGACCGGGTACTGTCCGCGGTGAACAGCCTCCCCGTCCGGAAAACGCCGCTGGCCAGGAGGGCGCGGTCGAATCCCGGACTCGCCAGCGCCACGACGACCACGATGGTCCCGAAGGCCGCGGCGGCGGGCGCCAGTCGCCGCCGGGTGGCCGGCCCCGCGGCCGCGAGCACCCACACGCCGAAGGCGATGTCCACGGCGGCCCCCACGATGAGCATGGTCTTGAGGCCGATGAGGGGGAGCAAGACGAGACCGGCCACGACGACACCCGCGATCGATCCGAGCGTGTTCACTCCGTAGACGCGGCCGATGGCCGCTTCGCCGCTCCCCCGCGCCAGCAGAATGCGCGTGATGAGCGGCAGCGTCGTGCCGGCGCAGAAGGTCGCGGGCAACATGATGGCGAGACTGATGGCGTAGCGTCCGAGCGAGAACCCCGTGTATCCGGATCCCGTGCGCCCGAATGCCGTCATGAGGGTGACCATCCAATGGAACGCATGGACGTAGAGCGGCAACGTGGCGATGGCCGCGACGCCCATCACGATCTGGATGATGCCCAGCGCCCGCAACGGATCCCGCCAGCCGTCCGCGCCCCGGCGCACCCACCAGGCGCCTAGCGCGAGGCCAAGAATGAAGGCGGAGAGCATCAGCTCGAACGAATGGGTCGCGCTGCTCAAGAGCAACGAGAGCATCCGGATCCACCCCACCTCGTAGATAAACGAGGCGACCGCCGTGCCGCCGGCCACGGACAGGAGCATGGTACCAACTGCGCTCGACGTCCCTGGGGCGGACGCGGGCGCTGGTGCCGCGGTCGGGACATGGCGGGTGACGATCCCGAACGCGATCACCCCGGCAGCGAGACTGAGCACCGCCGCCGCGAGGACGGTGCCCGGGAGGCCGAGTGCGGGCAGCAGCACGAACCCGGCGACGAGCACGCCGACCGCGGCGCCGCCGCTGTTGGCGGCGTACAGCATCGAGAGGGTCCACCCGGTCCGGCCGGCGGTGCGTCGCAGCAGGCCGGCGGTCATCAAGGGGAACGTCGTCCCGAGCAGGATGGACTGCGGCAGGATCGAGAGCGCGGCAACCGTCCAGGTTACGATGATCGCCATCGGCCCGGATCCCACCGCCGGCAGGAGCGATCCGAACGTCCATCCCATCAGGCCGCGAAACACGGGGTCGAACAGGACCCCGAGAATCCCGATCGCGATCTCGGCGCGGACATACCAGCGAAGCGGATCGGACAACCGGGAGGAGCGGGCACCGGTGAACAGCGCGCCCGCACCCATGCCGCCCAGGAAGATCGCGAGCACGATGATCTGCGCGTACGCGGTGTGTCCGACGAGCAGCCCCAGGTAGCGAGCCCACAGCGCTTCGTACATGAGACCGGCGGCGCCCGAGAGCACGAAGGCGACGTAGGCGGCCAGGCGAAAACCCATGAACGTGTCCTTGGAAGGAGAGTGGGACTGCACCGTCGTCCTGCCCGGCGGATGCACTACTTAACGCCTGCGCGGTCGAGCGCAACTCCCGACCCGCACATTGGTATCATTACAACATGTCATGGGCCCCAACTGTACCGAAGAACACATGAGACAGACAGCGGTGACCGGACTGGTCATGGTGTGTCTCGCGACCGCGGTCGGGACCGCCCGTGGCCAGGCATCCGGGGACCTGGTCACCCAGAAAGGCGTGATGCGCGCGTCGGCCGTCGTGGATGCCGTGTTCGTGGACCGACTGCGAGCCGAGGGGATAGTGGGTCCGGCTGACTGGGCGTCGTATCTGATGGCGCGCCTGGGTATCGTCCCGATCCCGCCCAATCTCAGCGTTCACGTGTCGAGTGACTCCACACGGGTTCAGATCAGCAGCCGGATCGACGAGCTGCCCCCGGAAGCCCGCGTCGCCCTCGGTGCGCTGGTACGGATGGTGCCGCCTGCCACCGTCCTCTCGGGTGACATCACGGTGCATCAGGCGACGCGTGAGATCCTCCAGTTCCATCTCGAGACCATACGTGTGAACGGGGTGCCGCTACCGGAGGGGCTCGTTGCGGCCGCCATGTTGAACGTAGGCCGCCAATACCCCGCGCTCGGGAAGTCGGGACGCAGCCTGTTCGTCCAGGTACCGGCCGACGCGTGGGTGCAGTTTCTGCCCGACCGCATCCGGCTGATCGGTCCGCCGGACAGTGTGCGGCGCGGGACGCGGTGACCCATCGTCCGGTGGGCCGCCACGCGATGGGGCGACGTCCTCTGGCCGCGCGCCGGGCTGCGGACTAACTTCGCGCGCCATGAAGACGATCATCGAGCCATTCCGCATCAAGGTCGTCGAGCCGCTGCGCATGACGACCCGCGAGGAACGCGAGCGCATTCTGCGCGACGCCTACTACAACGTCTTCAACATCAAGAGCCGCGACGTACTGATCGACCTGCTTACCGACAGCGGCACGGGGGCAATGAGCAGCCTCCAGTGGTCGGCGATCATGCGCGGCGACGAGTCCTACGCCGGAGCCGAGAGTTTCTTCCGGTTTCGGGACGTCGTGCAGGCGCTGACAGGGTTCGCGCACATTCTGCCCACCCACCAGGGCCGCGCCGCGGAGCGGATTCTATTCGAGCTGGTCGGCGGAGCGGGCAAGGTCGTTCCGAACAACGCCCATTTCGATACCACGCGCGCCAATATCGAGCATTCCGGCGCGGAGGCCGTGGATCTCCCGATCGCGGAAGCGCGAGACCCGTCCATACGGCATCCATTCAAAGGGAACATGGACGTGCAGG
>Ga0307424_1000651_pt1 | contig 18715 bp, 15 predicted proteins | sample SalMarWE160320MG_FD_202157 | JGI IMG/M metagenome (GOLD analysis project Ga0307424, IMG submission 202157) | Salt marsh sediment microbial communities from the Plum Island Ecosystem LTER, Massachusetts, United States - WE1603-20 | ecosystem: Environmental > Aquatic > Marine > Intertidal zone >... | reverse complement strand
CCTTCTCTTTTTAGAATTGGCGATCCTTGCTCTCAAAGATTAGAACTGGACTGCCAGTGCGCTACATCGTGATGACAATGAACTGTGCGGAGATATCACACCCTTATTGTTCCTGCAATGCATTATAACTGACACCTCTCAGGGAACCCCAAGAATAGCTTTCTGCGAACAGACAGACTGGGAGTATAAAAAACCCACCTGCATGTAACGTGGGTGGCACGTGATAAGAACACCCGGATTTGTCTTCTCTCACCGGGTACGCTGGTAGGTTCCGATTAACTCTGCTTTGGACAGGATGTGCCCCTCCATGGCCTTCTCAAGTGCGTCTTTCGTGGGTCTTCCAAGGTCTGGCAGGACGGCATCCAGGGCATAGAGCTTGTGAAAGTAACGATGGCGGCCGATGGGCGGGCAAGGTCCCCCGTATCCCGTACGTTTCCAGTCGTTGAGCCCTTCCTTCGTTCCCCCGGGAAGGTCCTGGGATTTCACACCTTCGGCGAACCCGGTGGCATCAGGAGGGATGTTATAAAGGACCCAGTGCACCCAGGTCATTTGGGGTGCGGCAGGATCAGGGGCATCGGGATCGTCTACGATCAGAACAACACTCCTGGTCCCTTCGGGTAGGCCTGACCACTCTAAGGCAGGTGAAGTATCCTTGCCGTCACAGGTATAACGCTTGGGAATCTCCCCATTGTGGGAAAATGCCGGGGATGTGATTGTCAGGGCCATGGCGACATCTCCTTTTGTTACGTTTGCATCATGGAAACTCTGTTCCGATGCATCTCCGCAAGCACCAAAGGCCATGAAAAACCCAAAAAATACCGCCAGACAAAGCTTTGGGACATTGCGTAGTGCGCTATTCATGAGTACACACCTTCTCTCAGAACCAAGCACACAGATCCTGCCATTGAAGCCTCCCCGCGGCAAGCCACGGGGAATGCGCTCGCTTTCGCGGTTCACAACTGATGGACCAATTTCCCAGACAGTGCCTAACCCGGCAAATTCCAGGCAAAGAGCCGCACCTTCTAGACGATGATAACCGAATTATCGCTGTCTCCGTAAGGGCTCTTCATGTATTTGTCGGCGCTCCAGTCGTTTTCCCACCGAGATTCATCGATGAGATAACGAAATTGATATTCCTTCTTGGGCTCAACTTTGAGAGAGATCTGGTAGTCTCCATTTTTCAGCCTTTTCATGGGATTGGCGTGAATATTCCAATTGTTGAAATCACCGACGATACATACACGCTTTGCATCAGGGGCTGCGATTTTGGGAAACTTGAACGTCACCTTGCACACCTTTCCACCTTCAAGATATTCTTTCTTTATCCCGGCGGTCCTGGCAGGTGCCTTTTTTGATGCCAGCTGCTTGGCAGTCTTCTTTGGTGCCGACTTTTTCACGGTCGTCTTGTTCACAGTTGTTTGTGTCTTCCTTGTCGTAACCCTCTTCCTCTCTGCTTTTTCCATTTCTACCCCCCTTTTTGCCTCATGGTCCTCGGTTTTCCATCCTTCAACACTGAACTTTCCCGCCGCGATTTCACGCAGCGCCATGACGATCTCTTCATTTTTGGGCGAGTCCACCAGATACCCGGCACCCTGCCCCATTTGTCGAACCCGCTTAGCAGCAGCGTGGACGAGCATATAACGGTTCTTAACCCGCCTTAAGCAATCTTCGATGGTAACACGAGCCACTTGAAGACCTCTCTAACCGCCGTCCGGCAGCCCCGTCGCGTTCTGATAGAGGTTGCCGCGGCACCCACGGAAGGACATTTTCAAGCTCGTTTACCCCCCAACTTGCGTCTGAAGCTTGCCGGACTCGTAAAACGTCCGCAAAACAACGACACACTCATCCGCACAAGCCGTAAAGCTTGTCAAATAAGACCGTAATGATGAAAACTTCCTTTAATATTCAGCTCGTTAACAGCCTGCCGTCAAATTGTCAAGGATTTTGTAGGGGTCGTTTCTCTCGAGTCTTTGATGAGTGCCCGAGTCTCCGACAATGCCAAATCAACTATCGAATCTGAATCATCTCTCCCGCCTTGGGCACGGAAACGACGTAGCCTTGCCCTTCAAGCTGTTGCCCGAAGGCCAGAGACTGCTCCTCTTCACCATGAACGAGGGCAATCCTTTTTATGCTCAGATTGGATTCTTTCAAAAAACGCTGCATTTCATTCTTATCCCCATGGGCGCTGAAGCCCCCCAGACTGACCACGCGGGCCTTCAGCGGATACTCCTTATTGAGAATTCTTAACATGGGCGGCGCACCGTTTCGGCCGGACTTCTCATAGGCAAGGCCACGTTCAAGAATACGCCGGCCGAGGGTGTTGCGGGCCATGTATCCTACGATCAGGATGGTGGTCTTGGGGTTGTGGATCTTGTATCGCAGGTGATGCAGAATCCTGCCTGCCTCACACATGCCGGATGCAGCAATGACAATGTGTGGCCTGGCCTCACGGTTAAGGGCCATGGACTCCTCTACTGATTGGACAAAATGAATCCTGCCAAAGGAAAAGGGGTTTTCCCCTTTCTGAAGGAAATTTATGTGGGTCGCTTGGTCATAGACTTCCGGATGCTCTGCAAATACTCTGGTGATGTTCGTTGCCAGAGGGCTGTCAATGAATACAGGGACCCGAGGGACTTCATCTTCATCGTAAAGCTCATGTAATAAATAGATCAGTTCCTGGGTACGCCCGTAGGCGAAGGAAGGGATTAGAACTGATCCGCCCCTGTCGTAGGTATCGATAAGAACGTGTTTGAGTTGCGGCTTCAGGTCCTTCACGGGTCCGTGGAGCCGGTTGCCGTAGGTGCTCTCCATAATGAGCAGATCTACCCTACGATCTTCTTCCGCAAAGTCGAGCGTTGGGTCCTTGATAATGGGCTTGCCGAACCGGCCGATATCTCCCGTATAGCCAATTGTGAAGACTCGCCCATTTTCCTTGGCTCTAATCATGGTGATAGCAGAGCCCAGTATGTGGCCGGCGTCGTATAAGGTGCAAGTGACGTCCTGCCCCACTGTGATGGCGTGACGGTACGGATAGCCGTCAAAGCAGGAGAGGCATTGGCGGGTATCTTCCAAGGTGTAGAGCGGCCCCACTTCTTCGAGGCGGTACTGTCTTATCAGGCCACGAATGGTCTCGGTGTTCAATTCGTGGCGGCCTTTCTTCAAGAGCGTCTTGATCTCCCTCAACCGACGTTTGGAAATGCTTTGTGCCCCCTTGGATTTTCTCATTTCGGCCAAGGTCGACCGTACCGTCTTGTAGTTGAGATAGGCCGCGTCGGACTCTTGGATATGAGCGCTATCGGGGAGGAGATATCCGCAAGCCGCTACAGTAGCCCCGGTGCAGATAACGCGTCCAGCGAAGTCGTGCTTGGTCAACAGCGGAATACGCCCGGAATGATCGATGTGGGCGTGGGACAACACCAGGTTGGTGATGATCCGCGGGTCAAACGGCAAGACTCTGTTTTTTTCCGCACTTTCTCTGCGGCGGCCTTGAAACATTCCGCAGTCCAGCAGAATTCGGTCATTCTCGGTGGTCAGGAGATGCATCGACCCGGTCACTTCTCGTACGGCCCCATAGAACGTCACGTGCATGAAACGCCTCCTTATCAAGTCAGCCTGTCGGATGCAATAATCGGCAGGATCTTCGCATGATTAATCTGTTCCGCACGAGGTTTCTAGACGATCACGGTCCGCTTGATGATATTTACAACGTCGTCCGGATCATCCAGAATGGTTACCAGTTCCATATCCTCGGAAGAGATCAAGTTCCGCTTCAAAAGGTTTGCTCGAAGCCACTCCCACAGCGTGCCCCAATAATCAGAGCCCACAAGAATCACAGGAAACGGTTTGATCCGCTTGGTTTGGATGAGCGTGATCGCTTCAAAGATTTCGTCCAGTGTTCCAAAACCGCCCGGCATACCCACGTAAGCTTGGGCATATTTCAGGAAAATCACCTTTCTGACAAAAAAATACTTAAAGTCCAGTTGTATGTCCGCATAAGGATTAGGGCTTTGCTCCTTGGGCAGACGAATGTTGAGACCAATAGAGCTTCCGCCCCCTTCTCTCGCGCCCTTATTGCCCGCCTCCATGATGCCCGGGCCGCCGCCCGTGATAATATGGTAACCGTTTTCAGCCAGTTTCTTGGCAATGGCGACGGCCTTTTCATATGTCTCCTCCGTCGGGCTGACACGGGCAGAGCCAAAGATGGAAACACACGGATAGATGTCGGACAAGGTGTCGAAACCATCGACGAGTTCGGCCATAATCCTGAAAAGCCTCCAGGAATCCTGAACGGAAATGGCATCAATCAAATACTGTCTTTCCGACATGCTCATTCTCCTTTTTTTCGCAACACTTTAGATCTCTGAAACGCCGAATTACAAACACTCACTTGATTCTGTTGAGGTTGTAGTAACACATTCCGAGGAGAACTCCAACTTGATCTAATGCAAAGCAGATTTCCTCCCGTCTGCGTGATCGGCGCTTCTGTTGCCCGGCCCCTGAGGCTTTGCCAGGACCTTGAGGGCTTTCCAAGGATCTATGCCCATGGCCCGGTTGACGGAGATGTGTTACTCTTCTATGGTTTGAAGCCATCCCCTTTCCACGTCCACCCGGCTGAACAAGCAGGGGTCAGTGGCCAGCAAACAGAATCAACCACCCCACGGGGGAAAAGATGCCCAAGGAGCTTAGCCATATCCTGATCGCTCAAGATGTACTCGCGGAGCTGAAACGATCTGGAAGAAAACGGTTGGCCGGGATTTTTGAAAAGAACATATCTGCCTTCTTCTTGGGCGCCATCATCCCGGACGCCTTTTTCTATGATGCAACGCCTTTTCTGGGGCTTTCCAAAAACAACGTTCAGTTCGCCCGCGCCCTTCACCTAAAAGAAACGGCTGAAAACAATGCAAGAGCCCTCGGCTTTTTTGAGGCCATTGCCGTTGACCCCCGCGCATGGCCTTCAAAAGTGGCTTTTGCCGCAGGCATTGTCACCCACACGGTCAGTGACCGGATTGTCCACCGTGTCATAGACGATTACACGCGGACCCTGGACCAACAAGGTGGTCTTGCCACGGCAACGCACCGGCAGTTCGAGACATGGATCGACATGGTCCTGCTCCAGGCCTTGCGCCTTCATCCAAGAGATGTTCAGCTGGAACGCCTGGCAGACGTTCCCCACCCAAAGCGGGACATCCTGTTACGATTCTACCTTTCCCATCTGATTGAACCCCAGCGGACTCCAGACCCCGGCATGCTGAGATCCTTGAAGCTGGCGTATGCCCAACAACGGCTTTGCTTGAAGCTCTTTTCGGTGAAGGCTTTATATCACGTCGTGAATGTCTCAAACAAGCTTGCGACAGGTCGTCTGGGGACTTGGTCCAGCTTGTTTTACCCGGATAGTGCTGAAGCCGACGGCTTGCCCATCATGCACAGGACGGATTCGCGCACTTTAAGCGATGATCGATTCTCTGCCCGGTCTCTTTCATTGGTAGTCAGGAGAATCACGACCGACGCGATCAGTCATATTGGCCTGGGCGTAGGCAGATTGGGTCAGGGGTAACCGCGAGGGTGCCGGTAACGGGATACATGTGCGGAAGCAAGCAAGTTTAACCCAACAATATCTGGAAGATATCTGAATCCAAGGCGTGCCGCGGCCAACCTGATTAGTGTTGACAGTGCATATGTAATCCTGTATCTGAATCGGAAACTGACGTCTCTGCCCATTGATCGGATAGCGTTTCGTGGATGGCCACTAGGGACTCAATTCTACAACACGGGAACTAAATGGGTAAGTATCTCTTCATAGCGGCTTGTTGTCTCATCTTCATAGGGGCGGCGTTTTGGCTTTTCCGGACGCCCGGCAAACCACCCGTGAAACAGCCTGAGGGTGAGTCTCCTTCCCTGGAAGAACCAAAGACATCGATTCCTCCCGAGAAAGTCATTGATTACGGCAAGCTAAGAGAAAACAAGGACAAGGCCATGACCGCTTTAATGAACGAGCGTAAAGCCTCATACGGCCTTGAAGAGAGCATTGATATGATCGTAAAGTCGGACGAGTCCATTAAGATAGGAGAACAAACCGTTCCCATGAAAAAGATCCTGGACGAGGTCCGACTCAAAGAAGGAGAGATCCTGGAAACCAACCTGGGAAAGCAAGCCGACCAGGAGAGGCCCCGTGACTATGGGATATGTGTGGTTCAGGCAGGTCAAAATATATGGGATATTCATTTCAAGCTTCTAAAGGACTATTACGAGCACAAGGGCATAGAGCTTTCCCCTCTGGCTGATGAACCGGACCGCCTCGGGCACAGTTCTGGCTTTGGCAAGATATTGAAGTTCTCAGAACACATGGTCCACATTTATAATTTGAAAGAGCACAAATTCGAAACAGATTTGGATTTGATATACCCGTTGAGCAAAGTCGTCATCTACCATATGGGCCACATATTCGCCCTGCTGGACCGGATCGATTACAAAGATGTTCATCGGATCGAGTTTGACGGGGAGACGTTGTGGCTACCTGCCGAGCCGTAAAAGCTTGGGCTGTTCGAGGCACGGGCGTGGGCAACACTGATCGGTGGAACCAAACCTCCAACAGGTTGAAGACTTCAGAATAGAAAAAAATGATCAAACGTTACACCCGCGAGGCCATGGGACGCATATGGAGGGAGGAGAACAAGTTTCATACGTGGCTTCTCGTCGAGACCTTGGCCTGTGAAGGCTTGGCCAAAATCGGCCGGATCCCCAAAAAGGCCGCACAAAACATCCGCAGGAAAGCGAGGTTTTCTATTGAAAGGATCGAAGCCATTGAGGCTGAGACCAAGCACGACGTGATTGCCTTTTTGACCAATGTGGCAGAGACGGTTGGTCCGGATGCCCGATACATCCATTTAGGAATGACATCGTCGGACATCCTGGATACGGCCATGGCGGTGAGACTTCGACAGGCATCGAAAATCATCCTAAAAGACTGCGACCGACTCCTGGCCGCCCTGGAAAAGAAGGCCCTGGCGCACAAACATACGGTGATGGTTGGCCGATCCCATGGCATCCACGCTGAACCCATGACCTTCGGCTTGAAACTTGCTCTGTGGTTCGATGAGATGCGCCGAAACCGCGCGCGCCTGGAACACGCCATTGAAACCATCAGCGTCGGGAAAATTTCGGGAGCTGTTGGCACCTATGCCAATATTTCACCGCAGGTCGAAGCTTACGTGTGTGGCAAACTGGGGCTCAAGGTCGCTCCGGTGTCCAGCCAGATCATTCAGAGAGACCGTTACGCCGAGTACTTTTCTGCCCTGGCTATTGTGGCCTCGACAATAGAAAAAATAGCAGTGGAAATTCGGCATCTGCAAAGGACCGAGGTCCTGGAAGTCGAGGAATATTTTTCAAAAGGGCAAAAAGGCTCTTCTGCCATGCCCCACAAGCGCAACCCGGTGGCTTCAGAAAACCTGTCCGGTCTAGCGAGGCTGGTGCGGTCGAATGCGTCTGCCGCACTCAATAACGTTGCCCTGTGGCACGAGCGGGACATCAGCCATTCTTCAGTGGAAAGAGTTATTATCCCGGACACCACGATTATGATTGACTACATGCTGAATCGTATGACTGAGATCATACGCCGCCTCGTGGTTTATCCAAAGCGGATGCAGCAAAACCTGGAACTCACCCGGGGGCTCATCTTTTCCCAGCAGGTCCTGCTCGCTTTGGCGAGGCAAGGCGTCAGCCGAGAAAAGGCTTATCAGATGGTTCAAAAACAAGCCATGCGCGCGTGGAAGGAACACACGGACTTCAGGGACTTGATGAGAAGTGATGCGGACATCGCTCGTTTCCTGGGATCCGAGGACCTTGAAGAACTCTTTGACGTGAATGCCCAGCTAAGGCATGTTGACACCATATTTGCCCGTGTCTTTGGACAGACCAAAGACGGATGATAATCCAAATATGAATCGTTTCCTGACCCGACGTAAGGTCTTCGTTTTCTGCGCCGCGCTGTTGCTCTTTTTGGGAAACTGCACTAGGGTGAGTCGATTTGTTGAATCTGCCGATCCCTATTACACCGAGACCTACAAGAGAGTCTGTGACCGGTGGAGCCAGGAGGCCCGTATCCATCACGGTTTTGAACTGTCGCTTATTGTGTCGGCCACCTTCGAGTCGGCAGATTTCCGACGGGCCTACGCTGGTGAGTATGCGGAGGCCTACCAACTCACACCAGCGGAAAAAGACCAGTTTGTGGAAGATCAGATGAAGGCCGGCCGTCTTGGCCACGAGTTTCTCATGGCCACCTTTGTGCCTGAAACAAAGTGGGATAATTTTGACAGAGCTGATTCCATGTGGAAGCTTCTCCTGGTGAACGATGAGGGCGAGCGTGTGGCGCCTGTTGAAGTGAGAAATCTTAAGAGACAGAAGGCTGTTATGTCTCATTTTTTCCCGTATATTACGCCCTGGAAATCTGTCTACTTGGTAAGGTTTCCTTCCAAGACAACTGAAAGCAACAGGCCCATGATCGGAGATAACACGAAGGATATCAGGCTGGTCGTCACCAGCGTACTCGGCACGGCTGAGTTGGTTTGGAAGCTGGAGCAATCGTGAACGAGAAACGGGCCGGTCGTAAATCGAAGGTTATATATGGTTAAGGGTTTGCGCAGGAACCTTCGAATCATGGTTCACGGACAACGACTCACGAATAACCAATAACGAAAGACACCAAGGAGGTATTTATCTTGATCGACATTGCGTATGCCATGGGCACCGGAGGGGGGGCGTCGGGACAGGGTGGTGGATTTGGGGCCATGGTTCCTTTGATCCTGATGTTTGTGATTTTCTATTTCCTTTTGATTCGCCCTCAACAGAAGAAGCAAAAACAGCATCGTGAGATGATCACCAGCCTTAAGAAGGGTGATCGAGTCATGACGACCGGGGGGCTGTACGGACGCGTTACAGGGCTTACTGACACGGTCGTCACACTTGAGGTTGCCGAAAAGGTACGCGTCAAAGTGGCACGCAACAATATTGCAGGCTCAGTGCAAAGCGACAATCCGAATGCAAAAAAAGGGTAATTCCAGTATCCATTCTTGACTCCCCGCTGAATGCTGAGCCCTGGCCCCTGCCTAATTGAGTTTTGACTCCGTTAGGGTCAGGATAATTCCGTCATCGTCTTTAGAGGAGCACTCGATTGAAGCAATTTAAGTGGAAGTTGATTCTGATCGTTGGCATCGTGGTGGTGGCATGGATCTATGTTGTCCCTTCGTTCTATTCAACGGTGCCCGGCTGGTGGACGAGCGTTCGAATTCTACCATCGGACAAGATTCACCTTGGGCTCGATCTTCAAGGCGGCGTGCATCTTGTGCTTGAAGTGCAAGTTGAAAAAGCAGTCGAAAACAGAATAGAACGCACAGCCGAGGAACTGCGAACCGCTATGAGGGAGGCGAAAATACGCCCCGTGGAAGTCGGCCGCCCCAGCAAGATGGAAATATCAATTCGGATTCCCAGGCAGGAAAACGTTGCCGCCTTTGACGACATGCTTGATAAGGATTTCGGCACGCTTCGCATGGTATCAAAAACCACGGAAGGCGAAGGCCTTCTGGTTCGACTCGACCTGCCTGAGAAGGAGGTGACATACATAGAAGAAATGGCCACAAAACAGGCCATGGAAACCATCCGAAACCGTATTGATCAGTTTGGTGTCAGTGAACCTGACATCCGTCGCCAGGGGAAAAACCGCATTCTGATACAGCTGCCGGGGATCAAAAACCCAAAGAGGGCCATTGACCTCATCGGCAAGACAGCCCTGCTTGAGTTCAAGTTGGTGGACGAAGACCACGATGTTGAAAAGGCCTTGAAGGGCCAGGTGCCACCAGGTGATGAAATCCTTTATCAAGTGGTCGAAGACAGGACCACCGGCCGGACCAGAAAGACACCTTTCTTGATTAAGAAACGAACGTATTTGACCGGAGCCTTCCTGACGGATGCCAGGGTTCAAATCGATCGACAGTTCGGTGAGTCTTATGTCACCATAGACTTCGACAAGAAAGGGGCCCGGCTCTTTGAACGGATTACCGAGGCAAACGTCAAGAAACGCCTTGCCATCGTGCTGGACGACCACATATATTCGGCCCCTGTTATTCAGGAAAGGATTGGTGGGGGCCATGCCCGCATTACCGGTAGTTTCACGACCGAGGAGGCTCACGACCTGGCGATCGTGCTCCGGGCCGGAGCCCTGCCCGCCCCGGTCCAGATTCTTGAAGAACGCACGGTAGGGCCTTCCCTGGGCCACGACTCGATTCAAAAGGGCCTGCTCTCCATGTTGATCGGCGGGCTCCTTGTCGTGTTGTTCATGGGGGTTTACTATCAGGGTGCCGGCATCATCGCGGACATCGCCCTGTTTTTGAACATCGTCCTCATAGCCGCCGGATTGGCTGCATTTCAAGCCACCCTGACGCTGCCGGGCATTGCGGGAATTATTCTCACGATCGGCATGGCCGTGGATGCTAATGTCATTATCTTTGAGCGGATTCGAGAAGAGATCCGTTTAGGCAAGACGCCCAGGGCTGCGGTGGATGCAGGCTATGCCAGGGCCACGATGACCATCCTGGATGCCAATATTACCACGCTGATCGCGGCCTTGGTCCTCTTTCAATTCGGCACAGGGCCTGTAAAAGGCTTTGCCGTGACCTTGAGTATTGGTATCGTGGGAAGCCTCTTTACCGCTATTATCGTCACGAGGCTCATTTTTGACTATCTTATACTCCAGCGACGTGTGCAACACATCAGTATTTAGGCGTGCTCGTTGCGGAGATGAGGGAAAGGACTTCTTGATCTGGCCATGCAATTCATAAAACCGGACACCCATATTGATTTTATCGGAAAGAGAAAATTTGCCTTTGCAGGCTCCTTGCTCTTGATCGCTGTCAGCATCGTCTCTCTGGTCCTAAAAGGGGGGCCAAGCTATGGGATTGATTTTGCCGGAGGCACCCTCATTCAAGTCAAGTTTTCAAAGGCCATGACCCCGCAGGGCATCAAGGAAGCTCTCGCCTCCGCGAACATGGGCATCACGTCGGTCCAGAGGTTTGGAGAAGAAAAAGACCACGAGTACCTGATCAGAGCAGCCGGCTCGTCTGTCGCCCTGGAAAGCCTTTCCTCCAAGATTCAGCAGAACCTTGCGACGGCATACCCGGAGAACAAGGCAGAAGTCCGCCGCGTGGAAATGGTGGGTCCCAAGGTGGGAAAGGACCTGCGCGAAAAGGCCCTGTTGGCCATGTTCTCTGCTATTCTGTTTATCGTTGTTTACATCTCGGGCCGCTTTGAACTCAAATGGATGTTGAGTATCGTCCTGGCCTCGTGTCTGTTTGTAGCCCTTTTCAGCCTGAAGGGATTTGGTGTTAGTATCCCCGTTCTCATTGTAGCCGCTGTATTGATCACCCTGGGCCTGAGTTTCTACTTGAAACTCACGTTTGCCACGGGGGCGATTGTTGCCTTGATCCACGACGTGATGATCACCGTGGGGGTTTTTTCGTTGCTGGACAAGGAATTCACGCTCCCAATCATTGCGGCCCTGCTGACCATCATAGGGTATTCCCTCAATGACACCATCATTGTTTTTGACCGGATTCGGGAAAACACCCGAAAATATCATCGACAACCTTACGAAATCGTCATAAATCGTAGCATCAACGAGACCTTGAGCCGCACTTTGCTGACGTCGATGACGACCCTGGTCGTCGTCATCGCCCTGTTTGTTCTGGGGGGCGGCATTATACACGATTTTGCCTTTGCCCTCATTATTGGCATTGTTGTCGGAACCTATTCATCGGTCTATGTGGCCAGTCCCATTCTCCTTGCTTGGCAGCAGGCCATGAAAACCCCTAAAGGCCGGTCCAAAGCAAGGCGGCGGTGACCCCGGTTTGGCCGGAGCACCAAGACCGGAATACGAGACAACGGCCAAGGGCCTAAAAGGGAGGATATGATGGGTTGTCCCCATACCCAGCGTGGTTTGAGCGTCGTTCTTATAGCCCTGCTGGTCACGACAATGCCGGCCTGCACCATGTTCAAAACCAAAGAGGATCCCCAGGTGGCCGCACTGCGACGAGAATTGCGGCAGATCAGAATGCTGCATGCGACTACACAAGAGACACTGCAAGACGTCTCTGGCCGGCTTCACGCCCTTGAGGCGAAAGTCGAAGGCATGGGAGACACCGTTGAGGCCTTGGCTAGGCGCCCTGAGCCTCAACCCGCGGTGACTCATTCTAACCAAGTCCCCCCGCCATCTCGGGTCTCGCACGAACCGGCAACCACTGTAGCGAGGCCGGAACCTCCAGCCACAAAAGCGGCAAGGGCATCAGCCCCCAAGAAGCCGGCCCAGGAGGTAGCAGTGAAGAAAGCCAGCGCATCTGCCAAGCAGTTCGCTAAGCGCGAATATGAAAAGGGCTACAGCGCGTATGTGGAACATCGGTATGATGTGGCACTGACACTGTTTAAGAACTTCTTGCAGCGCTATCCTCAAGATGACCTCGCGGACAACGCCCAGTACTGGGTGGGAGAGATTTATTATGACCTGGAGGACTTTCCCAACGCGATTCTTGCCTTCAAGGAGGTTGTGACGCAATATGCCGAGGAAGACAAGGCCCCGGATGCCTTGCTCAAGATCGGTTATGCTTATATCGCTTTGGACGATCCGACCAATGCCCGTGTCTTTTTGAAAAGAGTGATCAAGAATTATCCTTTCAGCAAAGCTGAATCCAAGGCACGGGCCAAGTTGAAAGAACTTGAAAACCTGTAGTATCATTCTTTTTCAATCTCACGACGCCCTTTCCTGTCGCGAAAATTCTTGACACAGTGAACCCTTTGTTCGTATAGGGCCGTTGCCCGATAACACACGACTGACACGACGAGACTTCTCAAACGCTGATAGACCTCAACAGGCATCATGAAATCCCTTACATCCTGGCTTGCCCTAAAAACCGTGCCCGGCGTGGGCAACCGACTGTTCCTGCAGCTCCTCAGGCATTTTGGTGGGCCCGAAAAGGTCTTTAAGGCGTCCAGGGAAGCACTCTTGAAGGTGGAAGGGGTCAACATCCGGCTGGCATCGATAATTGCCGATTATAGAGTTCCCAGGGCCGTCCAAGAGGATCTCGCCCTTGTGCGCAAGAACCACCTTACGATTACGACCTTCTCAGACCTGAGCTACCCTGCCCTGCTCCGCCAGATACACGACCCGCCGCCCGTGCTGTACGTCTACGGCACACTTCGTCCCGACAGCCTGAATATGGCGATCGTCGGGTCACGAAATGCGACACCCTATGGCCGCACCGTCACCGAAAGGTTAAGCGGCGATCTGGCACGCCGCGGCTTCACTGTAGTCAGTGGCATGGCGCGTGGCATTGACTCTGCCGCCCACCGCGGGGCGCTGGCTGCCAAGGGCGAAACCATTGCGGTCTTGGGATGCGGGCTGGGTACCGTCTATCCGGCTGAAAACAAGGGCCTGCTGCATCAGATCGCCCAAAGCGGGGCGGTCATTTCAGAGTTTCCCTTTCTTACTCCTCCCGAAGCCCACAACTTTCCAATCCGAAACCGGATTATCAGCGGGCTGTCTCTCGGGACCGTTATTGTGGAAGCCACTCACAAGAGCGGCAGCCTCATTACCGCCAGACTGGCTGCCGAGCAAGGGCGGGAGGTTTTCGCCGTCCCAGGCAGTGTGACCTCTTTCAAGAGCATGGGCACCCATCGTCTGATCAAGGAAGGTGCTAAGCTTGTGGAGCATGTCAATGATGTCATCGAGGAACTCAATGTCGCGCAGGAAAAAGCCACGATGGAGCCCAAAGCGCCGCCGGCCGTACTCCTGACCCAGGGAGAAGAAATCATCCTAAGTGAACTCAGCCCCTATCCGATACATATAGACAAGCTGGCTCGACAGGTCTCACTGTCTGCCGGCGAAGTTTCAAGCCTCCTGCTTCAACTGGAGTTGAAAGGCCTGGTGACCCAAAACCCTGGAAAACTTTTTTCCAGGTCTGAATCTGTTTGAGAAAGGACGACTCTTGAGCAAATCTCTTGTGATTGTTGAATCACCCACAAAGACACGAACCCTCAAGAAATACCTCGGTCCTGACTTTGATGTAGCCGCCACCGTGGGACACATCAAAGATCTTCCTGTAAAGGAGCTGGGTATTTCCGTAGAGGAGGGATTTAAGGCAAAATATACCACCATTCAGGGCAAAGAGAAGGTTGTCCGGGCCCTGAAAAAAGCGGCTGCCAATTTGGATGACATTTATCTGGCACCCGACCCGGACCGTGAGGGTGAAGCCATCGCCTGGCACACGGCCGAAGTACTGAAGAAAAAGGGACGAAGATTTTACCGGGTCCTTTTCCATGAGCTCACGGAAAACGCCATACGGACCGCCATGGCCTCTCCGCAGGAGCTGCACAAGAACAAGTATGAGTCCCAGCAGGCCAGACGGACCCTGGATCGTCTTGTCGGTTATCAGATCTCACCTGTCTTGTGGAAGAAGGTTCAGCGGGGTTTGAGCGCGGGCCGGGTTCAGTCGGTTGCGGTCCGGATGATCTGCGAACGGGAAAGGGAGATACAAGCCTTTGAGCCGAAGGAGTATTGGAGCATCACCGCAGAGCTTGAGGGCGAGACACCTCCTGCCTTCTTGGCCAAACTCACCAAGAAAGACAACAAAAAATGCCAAATCGCCAATCAAGAAGCCTCGCAGGCCATCCTGGAAGACCTTCAAGGGGCGCGTTTCACGGTAGAAAAGGTGGTCAAGAAGACCCAGCGTAGAAAACCTTTGCCGCCCTTTATCACCAGCAAGCTTCAACAGGAGGCGATTCGAAAGCTCGGTTTTTCGGCCAAAAAGACCATGGTAGTGGCCCAGCAGCTCTATGAAGGCGTGGAGGCCGCGGAAGGCGGCCCGGTAGGTCTTATCACTTACATGCGTACAGACTCAACCCGTATCGCTCAGGAGGCTGTCGGTGAAGCGCGGCAGTTGATCCAGGATGAATTTGGCCACGACTATGTGCCCGACAAACCCCATGCTTTCAAGAACAAGAAAAAGGCCCAGGATGCTCATGAGGCCATCCGACCGACATCGGTTTTTCGGAAGCCAAAGGATGTGGATCGGTTCCTTTCCAAGGATCAACTGGCCCTCTATGCTTTGATCTGGAAACGTTTTGTGGCCTGCCAGATGGAAGCGGCAGTCATCGACCAGACGTCTATCACGATTTCGGCGGGGTCTTACATTTTTCAGGCCTCTGGGTCGGTGGTTCGTTTCCCTGGTTTTATGGCCCTATACATTTCCTCAAATGAAGACCAGCGTCCGTCGGGCGATACGGAAACCCTTCCGCCCCTGTCGGAAGGCATGGGGCTGACCTGCCACAGATTGGAGCCCAACCAACACTTTACGCAGCCGCCGCCGCGGTTTTCCGAGGCTTCCCTTGTCAAGGAGCTGGAAGAAAACGGCATTGGAAGGCCCAGCACCTATGCCACCATACTGACCACGATTAGGGGTAAGGGATATGTTGAACTGGTCAAGAAGCGTTTCAGGCCGACTGAACTCGGCTTCATTGTCAATGACCTTCTTATAGAAAGCTTTCCGGACATTCTCAATGTCGATTTTACCGCCCGCATGGAAGACAATCTGGACGAGATTGAAGAAGGAAAAACAGACCCCCTCACGGTATTGGAAAATTTTTACCGTTCGTTCAAACAGGATCTGGAACGGGCGGAAACAAAGATGCAAAGCGTCAAAGGCAACGGCTTGTCTGTTGATCTTCGCTGCCCGGTATGTGACAAGCCCCTGAAGATCAAGGTCGGAAGGAATGGTCCGTTTCTGGCCTGTTCCGGCTATCCTGAATGCACCTTCACACAGGATTACACGCGCAACGAGAAAGGAAAGATTGAGATAGGTCGCCCACTCAATGATCAGCCGACCGATGAAAAGTGCGAAAAATGCGGCAGTCCCATGGTGCAAAAGCAAGGGCGCTTTGGCCCGTTCCTGGCCTGCTCTGCTTACCCGGCCTGTAAGAATACCCGTTCCTTGAAGGGAAAGGCTCAATCTAAAGCCGAACCCACGGGCGTCAAGTGCCCCGAAAAAGGATGCGGCGGCGAGCTTGTTTCCCGTCGATCGAGGCGAGGCAAGGTGTTTTATGGGTGCACGCGGTATCCTGCCTGCACCTTCGCGATCTGGGACAAACCCGCGGCCAAGCCGTGTCCCCAGTGCGGCGCCCCGTTTCTCGTAGAGCGCACCAGCAAGAACCACGGACCACACCTGAGGTGTTTAGACAAGGAATGCGCCTACAAGGAGTCCCCTCAAGAATAGTGAAGCTCCCCTACCAAAGGTCGGGGCTTCCCGGAAAGGTATTAGGCCATTTTCATATAGCTTCCCTTGACCCCGACCAAAGGTCGGGGCTTTCGGGAAGCAGGCCGGTCATGGGCCTGCTCGCCGGTGGGATACAGGGGTCTGCTCCGCCCGACCCGACCTGGCGTCAAAGCTTTGACAGAGGACACATATCCGAATCACCCCCTCCAACCTTACATATCCCATCAACGGACCCAAGGACCGCCGGTTTCCTGAGAAGACGGACGTTCGGTTGCTCGGCCATTTCGGCACGATTCCTGCTTAGCAAAAGAAGGATGCAGTGTTTCCCTGTCAGGAAATTCCATGCAGAATTTCGAGTTAAGGGAGGTAAAGATGCGAGTGGAACTTATAGACACCCTGGGCCAGAAGTGCCCTCAGCCGGTCTTGAAGATCGCGGTGAAGGCCCCGGACATGACACACGGTGATATCTTGGAGGTATTGGGAGACTGCCCGACCTTTGAGAAAGATGTGCGCACGTGGTGTGAGAGGCTGGGCAAGGTCTTCCTCTCCGTAAAGGATGAAGGGGCAAACAGGAAGAGGATCCAGATCCAGTTTTAGAAATCCCGTGGGCGATCAAGAACCCTCCACGCGTAGCGAGATGTGTTAACTTGGCACTGACGATGTGCCCGTACCGCCACCTGCGAGGGGCTCTCGTGTGGAAAGGAAGGTTTTGAAGGGTGAAAAAGAAGGTAAAATGCTGGGAGTTCTTTAAATGTGACGAAAAGGAATGCCCGGTTTTCAAAGCCAAGGAGCTGAATTGCTGGCTCATCTCAGGGTCCCATTGTCGAAATGAGATCCAGGGAAAGTTCTTGGATAAAATCGAGATGTGCCTTGAATGCGAGCCCTTTAGGGCAAACATAGATACCCATTCAATCGAAAAGACGCTTGAGGTGGTCAACAAACAACTCACCGACTTCAGGAGGATGGTCAAGGAGCGAGATAGCGAGTTAGAAAGCACCAGCCTGGAGTTGGCCCTGGGTCTATCCGAGGTCTTTGAGGCACTAAAAAGGCTCGCTTCAGGTGATCCTGACACCAGGATCCCTGAAACCTCAGAACTCGATTTGGTCACGAAACTCAAACGCATGGTCAACCTGACCGCTGAAAATCTGACAGAAATCGTTGACCTGTCCCATGAATTTGCCATCGGTCTTGCTGAGTACTTTGATGTGCTGCATAGGGTCTCAAAAGGGGACCTGGTTGCCAGGGTGTGTGGGACTTCTCAAGTGGACCTCTTGGAATCGTTAAAAGGGGTAACCAACGAGATGGTTGAAAGCGTATCCACAGAGATTGCCGAGCGCAGGCAGGCGGAGGAGGCCCTCCAGAAGAGCCAGGAGCGTTTCAGAGATATCGCCTATAGTATGGCCGATTGGATTTGGGAAGTTGACGAGAACGGGGTATATACTTATTGCTCGAAGAAGGTTCAAGACCTCCTAGGGTATCCTCCAGACGAAATCATAGGAAAGACACCCTTCGATCTCATGCCACAGGACGAAGCTAAAAGGACAGGAGAAATATTTTCTAAAATAGCCCGGAAGAAAGAGCCTATCAAAGACATTGAAAACTGGAACAAGAGGAAGAATGGCGAATTAATCTGCTTGCTTACCAACGGCGTGCCCATCTTCGATGAAGAGGGAAATCTCAAAGGCTACCGCGGAGTCGACAAAGACATCACCGAGCGAAAGCGTGCCGAGGAGGTCCTACGACAGAGCGAGGAGCTGCTCAGAGCCACTATCGAATCCACTGGGGATGGCATCCTTGTGGTGAACCAAGAGGGACAGGTCACCAACGCCAATGAGCGGTTCGCTCACATGTGGCGCATACCAGACGAACTGATCAGGTCAAGGGACGACCGGAAGTTGCTCGATTATGTCCTGGATCAGTTGGAAGCACCGGAGGCGTTCCTTTCAAAAGTCCAGCAGCTATACCAGTCATCCGAAGAAGACCTTGACACGCTGTTGTTCAAAGATGGCCGGGTCTTCGAACGCTTTTCTTCTCCGTTGATTCGAGACGGGGCAATAGTAGGGCGGGTCTGGAATTTTAGAGACATCACTGAGCGAAGGCGGGCGGAGGAGGCTCTGGAGAAGGCCAAAGAGGCAGCCGAGGCGGCCAATAGCGCCAAAGGGGAGTTTCTGGCCAACATGAGTCATGAGATCCGCACCCCCATGAACGGCGTCATCGGCATGACAGGGCTGCTCCTCGATACTGAACTGACCCCCGAACAGATTGATTATGCCGAGACGGTGCGCGCGAGCGGCGACGCTTTGCTCCAGATCATCAACGATATATTGGATTTTTCCAAGATCGAAGCGGGCAGATTAGAGCTGGAGATGATCGACTTTGATCTCAGGACAACCGTGGAAGACGTCTCG
>Ga0307424_1000650_pt1 | contig 18719 bp, 18 predicted proteins | sample SalMarWE160320MG_FD_202157 | JGI IMG/M metagenome (GOLD analysis project Ga0307424, IMG submission 202157) | Salt marsh sediment microbial communities from the Plum Island Ecosystem LTER, Massachusetts, United States - WE1603-20 | ecosystem: Environmental > Aquatic > Marine > Intertidal zone >... | reverse complement strand
CTCTTGATATTTTTTCAGTTAATTATGACATATGCATTGAACAATTTTGTAATTTATATCAGAAGGAGTATGTTGATGGTTTTTATTTAAATTGGACCCCCGAATCTTTGAGAAGAAAAGATGTTGATATTCGACTTCACAAAATTCATGGTTCATTAATCTGGTATAGAACTGATAAAGGGGGATACGTCAAACTACCTATTCAGAGTGACAAGGCTGAAATTGAACTAACAACAGGGGAAAAAGCTTCAGCGCTGATAATGTATCCAATGAAAAAGTTAGAGTATACAGTGCCTCTGATGGATTTATTGATGATGTTAAAAGAAAAGCTCGACCATGTAGGTTTTGCATTTGTAGTAGGATATTCCTTTAGAGATAGCCAAATTCGGCAAATATTTTGGAATGCTGCTAAGAGAAATAAGAACCTCATTTTGATTCTGATATCTCCAAGTGCTTTTGATGTATATGAAGAGCGATTGAGAAACTACGAAACGGGAGTTCCCTCGGAATTGGAAGGCAGAGTTATTTGCTTACCTTACAAGTTCGAAAAGGTTATCAGTCTTTTAAAAAATCTATACCTCGCGCAATTGAGAAACGGTTTTAACCAAGAAATAGAATGTAAAGACCGAGAGGTCAGAGGACTTCCAAAACCTCCATGGAAAAATTGTTTACTACCCTTCATAGATTGTGAATATATTGATAAGATTGTGCAAATCTTAGAAAAAGGTGCTTGGGAAGATTACGTCAAGCAATTGGAGCCTATGTATGCACTGAATACTGCATTTAAAGCTCTATTGACTGCTGCAATTTCAAAATATAACTCATACCAATCATTTTGGATAAAAAAGTTTAATGAATGCTTCTTCAAAATATTTGATGCGAATAAGCTAGATGTTGATTTTCGTAAGAACATTCTTCAGTTCAAGTTTAACTTTGAAGATTCTTGGTCATATGATTTTAAGAGATGTTCTGATCTTCTATTACTCATGAAACAAGAAATTTCAAAGAAAATTTCTTTGATGAAAACAGAACGAATCAAGAATCTATCAAAAATATTAATCCAACTGGATGAATTACTAACTTACTTTAATCAATTCCGTGATGGTAAAATGGGAGATGTAGAATATATAAAGATGAGAGGAACAACGACCCCAATCTTCGAAGAACAATTGAATGAAACGGAAAAGAGGGAACTAATTAAGGGGATTCTACTGGATATCGAAAAACAGGAATTGGAAAAAAATCTTGGCAAGTTTATAATAAGTTTTGGAGATGAAAATCCTTTATAATAGATTTTTACTTTTATTTACTTACTCCTAACCTTCCATTACATATAGAAAAATAAAGAAAAGGGTAAACGATGACTTTAGCCAAAAACGGTATTTTTACAGTTACCTATTGTTATTATACTACGTTTTAGAACAGTTGGGACGTCGGGGGCTGCTGGGTGTTCTACCAGAAGAATGGGATGTATTCTCTCACCGAAAATTTGACTCCCATGTTTTCTGCCAGTTCCTTGACTTTTGAGATTTCTATCTCTGAGATCGTTACGGCTGTTGCCTCAGTCTCTAATCCCGCTTCTTTAGCTTTTTTGATAAACTCCAAGACGTGCTCGTAGGCATCTTCAGACACAGGTTTGCAGATTTGGTTGTATGTTTCCTTGTTGTGGGCGTTCAAGCTTACGCTCACCTTGTCTACGCTTGCCTCCTTTAGCTCCCGTATCACATCTCTTCCTTTGTTCAGTAAGTATCCTTGACCGTTCGTGTCAACCCTAACAGTCTTCTGAGAGTGCTCCTTCACCCATCGGGTTACCTCCAAAACAAGATTCAGCCTCTCCAAGGGTTCTCCGAAGCCGCAGAACACAATTTCGCTCCAGAACCCTCTGTTCAACGCCTTTTGCAGTTCCTCGATTACTTCTTCTGTGGTCGGCTCCTTTTCCAGCTTCAGGTTAAAATCTTGGATGCCGTTCTTGAATCTTCTGAAACAGAAGTAGCAGCTGTTGGGGCACCTGTTGGTTATGTTCAGATATAGGCTGTTGCCGAGCCAGTAGACGATGCTTGGGTTTTTGTTGCGGGTCTGCATTTGGTTGGGTTATAGCGGTTCTTATTCTTGTGTTTTTTTGTCTTCTTCCAAATCGTCTTCCACAAGGAAAGCGTCTTCTGGGAAGTCGTCGTGTTCAATTTCAAGTTTTTGGACTTTTACCCATTTTTCCTTTTTTCGTCTACTCCGTATGTCGAATCCTATCATCAGAAGATATGGTATCGACAAGTAAGCCGCGGCTAAGAATGGATTTTGGAACAAGGGGGCTAACCCCAGAATCTGGTCTAGGGCTCCGTCTAAACCTGCCAAGGCATCCTGAATAATAAATGCCAAAAGTGCTAATGTTAGACATAAGCCGAATTGGACGAGAACGCCTCTCTGTTTTCCCAGAAGTAACGCAGGAATAACGGATGACAAAAGGAAGATCCATGCAAAAGAGTGGATGAATACGATCATGTCTAGTTTGTCAGCCATCCAAGTGCCGACTGTAGGCAAATAGATGATGATGTAATTGGTGACGCTTTTTACGGTTGTTTCGGTGAAAAGCTGGTAGCTGGTCATCAATGTCCAGGCTACGGATATGTAGACAGGGGTCAGTATGGTGGTTTTTCCCAAAGCTGTTTCCCTGTCCCATATTAGCGTGTATTATGTCTTAAGCCTTACGGTATATCAATAAGTTGCCCATGCGGCGAACAGGGTATCAAGCAATAAAAAAACAAAAAGAAAAAAATTCGGCACTAACTCACAGACAAGCAGCGAACAGCCAAGTTTCTACCGCAAACCAACAAAAGTGCCTGCGCGCTTTTGACCTTTGATGCAGACGCTGTTGTCATCCGAATACGTAGACGAATCTGTTAGTTGTTGTTGCTAGCCTCGTTTCAAGGTGATTTCGATTGTTGAAATCATCCTCGAGTTGCTTTCCCCTTCTCTTGGCGGCATCTCTTCTGTTCCGATGGCGATTTTGCCTACTTTCATTTCTTTTACGAATCTTCTTCTGGCTATTTCAACTGCGTCGACTGCTGTGGTTATGGCTTGTCCCCTTGCCTTTACGGTAACTTCTTTTGTTTCAGATCCGCTGAAGGCGGTTACGATGCCTAACACATAGTTCATGGGGGGTTTTCTTCCTACGTATATTATGTTCGAGTCGCTAGTTTTTTTGCTCATTTTTCGTTTCTCCGTTTTTTGTGCTGTTAATGATGAATGGACTAGCTTTTAAATCCTCCTATTAGTAGAAAAAAGGTAATGATTATGGTTTTTCTGTCAAGTTTTCAAGTAGCCCTTTCTTCTCAGCCAGTCTGCCTGATTTTTCTTGTAGCGCCATATAATGTCGCCGCGCGTGTCGGATTGGAAATCCCATGGAGAAACCAAAACTATGTCTCCAACTCTTATCCACATTCTTCGTTTCATTTTTCCGCGTATCCTGCAGAGGCGTTCTTTGCCGTCTTGGCAGCTTACCATAAGCCTGTCGAAGCCTAGCATTTTTTTGGTTATGCCAAGTATGTCGTTGCCGGCGGGTATTTTAATTGCATCGTAATCTTCGCTTTTGACTTTTCTTTTGCCCACGAATTTACACCTCTACATTCCTTTTTCATAGGAGACTGCATAGCTTAAATAGGTTAGTCTTTATTCTTGACATCTCAGGCAAGCTTAAGAAGGTTACCTCGTTTTCTTGGAGAAGACTTAGTGAAGAAGTGTAAAGAGAATTATTGCCAGTCCGACTGCCCAGCAGTAGTAGGCAAAGAGGTGAAATTTTTTGTTCATAACTATCTTCTTGAGAAGCTTCAGAGAGGCGTAGCCTACTATCATGGAGACAGTTGTTCCAAGAAGGAGCGGCGCCAAGTTCGCGTTTGCCGCTGCCAGGTCTTTTGTATCCATGATTACCTCCATGATTGTTGCGCCTATTATGGCTGGCACGGACAGCAGGAAGGAGTATCTGAATGCTTTTGCTTTGTCCACTTTTTGCAGTAGTCCTGTTGCCACTGTTACGCCGCTTCTGGAGATGCCTGGGATTATGGCGAAGGCTTGAGCTAATCCTATCAGAAGTGAGTCTAGGATGCCGAGTTTTCTGTTGCCGGTTCGTTTTTCGGAGACGAAGAGTATGCAGCCTGTGATTAGGAGGGCTAAGCCTACGGCGGGGAGGTTGGAGAAGAGGGATTTCAGGAAGTCGTAGAAGACGAAGCCGAATAGTGCTATGGGTATGCTGCCAACGGCTATGAAGAGTGCAAGTTTTCCTTCTTCAGTTTCGAAGTCGCCTTTAGCCAAGGCTTTGATTATGTTTGCGATGTCTTTGCGGAAAACTGTGAGAACAACGATTAGGGTGCCGACGTGGAGCATGACGTCGTAGATTAGGGGAAGGTCCAATCCGAGAATTTTTTGGGTGATTACCAGATGACCTGAGCTGGATATGGGTAGCCACTCGGTTATGCCTTGAACCACGGCGAGAATGAAGACTTCAATCCATGTTACCATAGCTGGGTTCCACTCGGATTATGTTGGTTATGTTATGGAACAGTAACGGTCTTTCCATATTTAAAATGCGACAGTAAACTTGTGGCTTCTCGGAATTTCAGGAAAAAATACTGTTTTCAACAATCTTCTGCTATTAGGACCCAAATACATTGGGTTCTTGAGGGCAGTGAATCGGGGCTATTCGGCTGAAAGCGAGTCTAGAAAGTCTTTCATTGCTTCTTTGTTGTGGAGAAACTCCACTTTGATGGGTGTAACCGAGACGCATTTGCCGTTCTTGATGGCATGCAAATCCGTTCCCGGGTCTCCATCGGGATAGTGCCTTAAGGACCAGCTTTTGATTCTGTAGCCGTCCCTTGTTGCTGTGTGTATGTCGCCGTAACCGTCATAACATAGACTCGTAAGTTTCACGTTGCTGCAGTCAGCATTTTCCGCCACATTTATCGAAATGATGTCCACTTCCCTCGGCATCCCCCTTTCTAGCACGTGCTTGGCGGCTTTGTAGCCAAGAAGGGCTGTAGCTTCCAAGTCATCTATCGAAACTTTGGTTTTCTCGGGCATCTTGTCTGTGATTTCGGATAGACAATAGGAAACGGCGATGGCGGGTACCTTGTGGATAGCGGCTTCAAAGGCGGCTCCTAACGTGCCTGAGGTTAGAAGGTCGTCTATTCCAAGGTTTGGACCTATGTTTATTCCAGACACAAGCAGGTCTGGCATCCGCTTCAGGATCTTGTTCACTGCTATCAGAAAAGAGTCGGCGGGGGTGCCTGACGTGGCGTACGCCCGTGTTCCGTCGCCGAAACGGGCTTCAGTTATGTTTACGTGACCGATACTCAGGGCTTTTCCGATGCCGCTCCTCTCGTCTCCAGGAGTGACAACAGTCACGTCCCCCAGTTTCGTCATCTGTTTTGCTAGAGCGGCTAAACCGATCGAGTTGATGCCGTCGTCGTTGATTACCAGTATAGTCGGCAAGGTGATTCCTCACAGGTTGCTTTAGATATTAAATCCTGTTATTTTAGGGTATTCTTGCGTTCATGAAATGCTTTTTTGTTTCGCCATAGAAAGTTTAGTGAGGGAATCGGATGTCTGAGGATGCTGAACCACAAAAAGTTTTGGACTGCTCAGGGCTATGCTGCTCATTGCCGCTTGTAGTGACAAAGACGGAAATAGCCAAGCTTGAGGCGGGACAAACTTTGGAGGTTATAGCCGACTGCGTTTCTGCAGAAGAGGACATGAAGATTTTGGCTCGAATAAAGGACTATGACGTAGTTCATGCATGGAAGTAAGATTGTTATACCCATTTTTCGATAAAGAAACTGTGCGGTTTATTGGTTGTTGGCGATGCTTTAGGGCTGTGATGAAGCAGTTCATTATGTGTCGCATGGTGTACATATATCGGGTTTCGTAATATGTTACCAAGTGAAATAGCGTATATTAAGTAACAAGATACAATATGTGTTGGCGTAGAACAATGCCACAATACAACAGAAAAACAGATGAGGTGAAAAATATGGGAGTATTTACAACAAATTGGTATCTATACAAAACATACCTAAAACCAAACTACAAAAACCCACAAACACAAAACCCTTCAAAAACAGCAAGAATCCGTGGATCAGACGATGCTGGAGAATCCGAGCCAGAAAATCTAGATGCCGAAAAAACACAGAACTTTGAAGAACTTTTGCAGCAAGCAGTAGATGAGGGACTTTCTGTGCTCGGAGAATCATCCAAACAGGCGCTCTATTTCCATCTGGAAAAAACATTCAAGATGAACAGGCAGGACATTCCCTATAGGATTGAAGAGTTCACTGATGCAGTTGAGAAAATCTTTGGAAGAGGGGCTAGAATAATTGAGATTCAGATAATGAAGAGTCTCTTCAAGAGGGTTGGCTTTACCTTCAAGCATTACCCGAAACGAGAGAACCTGACATTCACAGATTATGTAACGGCAGTCAAAATAGGAAAAGACAATCAGAGAAACGCTGAGAAAAAACAGCCAAAACTAAACCGGGGACAGAAGGGACAGAAAGATAGTGGGCGTTTGGACACGTTAGGGCAAAACAGAAGTCGATCAAACTGGACTTTCAGGGGCTTCTCAGTAGGTCACTTACACTAGCCACCGTTTCACATTGTTTAGCTTTTTGTCAACAACAGTAACTTCTTCAAGCAAAGAATAAGCACATTTGTGTATACGCGAACCATAGCTGGTGAGGGCACGATTACAGGTTTTGCATCGGGCGGCTTTGTAAGAACCAGAAATATATAGTTTATTTGCAATAACTTTATATTCTATGGTGTTATTTTTGACGCTCTTGATGGATGGTGAGGGGACGCAGAGAAAAAACCCCTATTCTCCATTCGCCAAGAGACCTACCCTCTCCTTGAGCGATCGATGGTGCATACGCGCGCATGCGCCAAGTCCCCCATCCTCCTTTACCTTCTAATCAGCACACTCATCAAGAAAAGTTCTTCATACTAATCGTTGGACGTCAAATGTGGACGCTTCTACGGATTTTGAAGTCCGTGAACTCTCCCACGTATTCTTGCCATTGAACATCCACGCCAGCGACTCTGGCTCCTGAGGGTCCCTTCCTGCAAAACTCAACCAGCTTTTCCACATCCTCTTTATGTCCCTCAAAGACGGCTTCCACTCTGCCGTCGAAGGCGTTTTGAACCCAGCCAGTAACGTTTCTTTTCCTTGCCTCGCTACGGGTCTCCACCCTAAAGAATACGCCTTGAACTCTACCACTTACGAAAACATGAACTCTGACATTCACGTTTCCCATCAACCAGCAACAGCTACACACAGTTGACTAGAGAAAAGACGGAAATAAGCTTTAACAGGTCACATTTGCTGTTAAGATGATGGCTTGAAGCGGATCGATTGCCCTGACATGTCCAGTTCGTAGAGCTGATTCACATCAAAGTCGATTCCAAGCTGTTCATATTCGTTTTCGGTGAGAAACAGGATCATTTTTGGGAGAGCAAACTGGGTTTTTTGTGCAGCAATCACTGGAAGCTGCTGCTGTAGGCTCTTCATGACTTCTTGAACCATCCGCGCCTCTTCTGTTGATGGTCTAACAGCGAACCGGGGAATCACGCGATCCTCAATCAGCTCGATACGTTTACCAAGGTTGCCTTCAGGGTCCCGTATAGATTCAATCTTCTGAACTCTAACGCGTGTCATAGTAATCACTCCAGCAAACCATACGTCCAGAAGGTTTTATACATTTCCTAAATTGAAGACTGTCACTCCATCTCTATGGTTGCTGGGGGCTTCGGCGTTATATCGTAGTAGACGTTGGAAACGTTGGGGCAGTTCGCCAGAATCAGCTCAGCCGTTTCAGAGAGGGTCGTCCAAGGAATATCGGACACTTCGGCGGTCAAGAAGTCGCGTGTTTGGATTGACCTCAAAGAAATCACGTACGCCTGTTTCTCAGCTCTCTCCTGAATGGTGTAGAGGATTCTCGTGAAGTTGGGATGTTCTGTTGTGATTCTGGTTTGAAGAGTCACCAAGTCTTTGATGGGGGCTTGATGAACCTTGCCTTCTGGAGTTCGAGCTGTGATTGCGGCAATGTCGCCGTAGAGTCGTTCTCCGCCCTTAACTCCAGTTGCCTTGTCCTCGAAAACCTTCACAGAAAGATTACGTTTCGGGACAGTAAGGAATCTGGTTGCAGCTTCCTGAATATGTATAACAAAATGGTTTGACTGCATCTCCAAGTTGTCGATGATGGCTGCGAAGTATTGACTGGGACTATGTTTAGCAAATTGCTTTTCGGTTAGGGCTGTGGCTTTCTTAAGCGTCTCCAGCTTGTCGGGTTTGATTTCTCCAACCACCCGGACAGACAGTGCCGGTCCAGGAAAAGGCTGCCGTTCAGAAAGCTCCGTGGGGACACCCAAGTATCTGGCTACCTGCCTCACTTCCCCCTTATAGAGAGATACAACAGGCTCGATAACCTGAAACCCATAAAGTTCCTTGGTGCTTATTCCAATCTGCTCCAGAACGTTGTGCTGAGTTTTGACGCCACCCTTCGTTTCCACAATGTCCGCTTGGATAGTTCCCTGAACCAAGAACCGGCATCCCTCACTTTCAGCGGTTTCGCTTAAGACCCTATAGAAGGTTTCCCTGAATTTCTTGCGTTTCTCTTCAGCATCACGCAAACCCCGCATTTCCAATAAGAAACGCTTCTGAACCTTCACCACTTTCATGGGCAAGTTCAGGGGAGGCTGAGACAACATATGTGCAACCTTTTCAGGTTCTCCTTCTCGCATGAAGGCGGTGTCAAGGGTAACGCAGAGAAGATTTTCTTTCAGGGCACGGTGAGTAAGCACGGCACATGTTGTGCTGTCTACGCCGCCTGAAACCGCGATGAGAGCCCGTGCGTCTCCCACAGCCTTATTGATTGCTTTTGTTTGCTGCTTCACAAACTTTTTCGGATCAAACTCAGTCAAGCTTCTGCACCTCCCGCGGATAGTAGCTGATGTGCCATTTTCTCGGTTATGTACATGCCCTGCTGGGGCATTCGTTCTTTTCCGATAATTTGCGCCAATGTTTTGGTTTTGACAGGTTTTGGGAGTTCCTTCAGGTTTCTGAACCTGACGAAGGTGGCTTTTTTTCTTCCTTGCAGAAATTCGGCGTATTCATCGTATGAGTTTAGCAGTGATTCGTGACCAAGAGATTTCCACATATCCTTAGCGTCTCCAGTGACATGTTCAACGAATTCGGCGTATCCTCGAATGTCCTTGTGGGGGTGTGTCACATAGAAAAACAGTTGCTTCGCGTTTTTGGGTCCCACTGCTCCTCTGCGAACAAAGGCGTGCGTTGACTTGCCTGCCCCGTTTTGGCTGCAGAGTCGTTTCCAAAACTTTTCTAGATTCAAGACGATGTAAGCGTATTTTTTCAATTTTCTTCACGTCTCGTCTGAATTTGTTGTTTATTATTTACGTTCTTTGTCCTTATAAGCAAAACAGACAGAAAAGCCAACGGAAATCAAGCCAGCTTGTGCTTTCACATCTTTCAACACTTTATCCAATAAGCAGTCAGTAATGTGTTTTGTAGTTCAGAATGAAACGAGACAATTATTAAGCAAGTGCTAACATTGATGGGTATAGAAAAATATAAAACGTAGGACTTGCGGATGGCATTGCTATGAAATGTCCAAGATGCGAGACCGAGATGGTTGTGCGAAAACTAAGGGGAAAAAAGCAGACATTCTTTTCGTGCCCCAACTGCCACTATAACCGCACATCAAGGACATAGCTTGTTTACGCTTGTTGCGGCTCGTCTCCCGGTTTTTGTCCTGTCATATACTCTTTGCGCATCAATGCAGGAATTGGAGGCATTATGCATTCTTTCCTGAATTCGGCTAGGATTAGTTCTGTGATGTTTGATTTGATGAATGCCTCGTTGGGAGGGTCGTTTATCCAAAACAGTGTTTCAATCTCGTTTGTCCACTCCCGGTTGCGGAGAACAAACCGTATTTCGCGTTTTCTTTTCAGGTTAAAGATTACTGCTTTATGGTTTTTCAGGATGCCTTCTATTATGGATTTGGCTTTTTCAGCGTCTGATGTATAGTCTATGGCGAAGGTCAGTGACGCCACAGCCTCTTTGTTTCCGCCAGTAAGATTGATTATTTTTTCTCGCATAAGCACAGAGTTGGGAATGATTATCTCGTTTCGGTCATAGGTTTTCAGTTTGGTTGTTCTGAGCGCTATGTCCGTGACTGTTCCGGTCAGGTCGCCAACTCGAATCACGTCACCGATGGCATAAGTTTTACCCCACATTATCAGAACACCGGAGACCCAGTTTTCTATTATGTCCTTCAAGCCGAAGCCGATTACTAAGGCGCCTACCCCAAGACCTGCAACCATCCCTGTGATGTCAACATCCAAGAGGGAAAGGATTATGAAACCAGCGGTGGTGTAGATGATTATCTGGAAGAAGCGCCTCATGTGAACAAGTTTTCCTTTCTGCAGGTCGCCTCTCTTCTCAATTCTGCCTATTAGCAAGTTGAATATGGCGACGATCAAAAAGGCGCCGACTACCGTAGAGATTATTGCCAGAATAAGAAGGGGATTGTCGATTAGTTCCTGAAGAGTAACGGACATAGAAAGTTCCTCAGCACATCCTAGAAGGCGGTGTCTCTTTTTTAGGTTTTCTTAGCATCGACTAGGCTCTCCGTTTTGTGGACAGAAGACGCTCATACTCAGGGTTAACTTGGTTGTACCGAGACTTGATGCTGGAACGGATTTTGCGCCAACTCTTCACTATTTCAGGCCAAGATTTGCTGGTCGCCTGCATCATCACGTATTCTCTCATTGCCTTTTCGCGAATGATTTTTCTTTCTCGCCAGTTGATGCTGATTAAGCCGCCACGCCGCAGATGATGAAGGTGATTTAGAACCTGTTGGGGCTTGAGTGGATACTTCATAGTTTTAGCTACGTCGTCGAAAAGAGATTCGACGGAAATTTCATTTTCAACCCGTAGACATATTATTGCCACAATGTCCAGCAGACGTAACTGAACTGGGGGCACACTGAAGATTTTTGGAAGTATCAGTTTCTTGAAGTATGCAAGCTTCACCACTTCTGTGGCTAATGTGTACCCCACAACAATAACCAATGTGAAGCCAAGCAAATGCAAGGGTATAGGCGTGAATTCGAACAGACCTGTGATTGGCAGATAGATTAACGCAAATGTTATCGCAATTGCTCCTATTGAAGCCCAGATAAGTTGTTTGCTTGGACGTGCACCTCGCAAAAAGAATTTTTGTGTGCGTATAACGAACAGCACAAGTATTTCGGACAGAACAACTTCTGCGAAGAGAACAGTTCTGAAGAGGTCTGGACTGGCGCCAAACACAAAGAACAGAAAATAAATCAGAATTACATCGAATACTGCGCTTACTAAACCAAGTAGACCGCCAAGTCTGAAGATTTGGCTTACGTCCCATCGTCTTGGTCTGATTAAATCCTCTTTTTCGACGTTATCGGTTGAAACCGCAATGACTGGCGTGTCAGTCAAAAAGTTCGCCAAAATAATTTGAGAGGGATACAGGGGCAGAAAATCCAGAACTGTTGACGCGGCTCCGATTGCGTAGAGGTCTCCGAAGTTTCCCGAGAGGGTATAGAGCAGATATTTGACGATATTGCTGAAGGTTCTTCTTCCTTCTCTGATGCCGTCAACTATCACCTTCAAGCCTTTTTTGAGCAGAACAATGTCCGCAGCGTCTTTCGCGATGTCTGAGCCTTGCTCCACTGCTATTCCAACATCAGCTTCCTTGAGTGCCAGTGCATCGTTGATTCCGTCACCCAAAAAGGCGGTTACTCGTCCCCTTTCTCTGAGAGTCCTAACTATCCGATATTTATGTTCTGGAGTTACCCTCGCAAAAATGATTAACTTCTCAATCTTTTCTTGGAGTTCTTGGTCTGAAAGCTTGTCAACCTCTTGACCAAGCATTATCTCCTCGTCTTTAACATTCAATCCAACTTGGCGGGCTATCTCCTTTGAGGCTAGCGGGCTATCGCCCGTCAAGATTTTGATTTCTAGTCCCATCTTTTTGCTGAGTCTAATAGCTTGCTTTGCGGTCTTTTTTGGAGGGTCTATGAAGGAAATGTAACCGATGAGGGTGAGTTCTGATTCATCCTCTTTTGTGTAATTTTCTTTTTCTTCCACTTCTTTGTAGGCAACAGCTATTACCCTGTATCCTTTGTTTCCGTATTCTTCGTACAGTCTCGCGGCTGCCTTCTTGTCAGTCAACAGATGGATTTCGCCATTCTGCCAAACATGCGTAGATGCTTCAAGTATCTGCTCGGGGGCTCCCTTTGATATGAGCAGCAGTTTTCCATCTGTTTTTGTTACTACACTCATTTTTTTCCGAGTTGAATCAAAAGGCATCTCCTTCAAGATGATGGGGGCTTCAAGGCTTTTTGCGCCAAATTTTTCTTTTCCATAGTTCCACAGAACCGTGTCGATTGGGTTCCCAACATCTTTTTCTTTTCTTACCGCGTTGCACAGAAGCGAATACTGGAGTACTTTTTCTTCGGGATTGCCGTCAATGTCACAGTAGGTGTCTAGAGTCAACTTGTTTTCGGTGATGGTTCCTGTTTTGTCGACGCAGACGATGTCAACGTTTCCGAGGTCTTCAACTGAGACCAGTCTTTTGACAACAACATTCTTTTTCGCCAGCAGCAATGCCCCGGAAGACAGCGAGATTGTTATCACTATCGGCAGCGCCTCTGGAACCATTCCGATAGCTAGCGCCACAGAGAAGATGAGGGTGCTGATGATGTCCCTCACAAGGAGTGCGTTAATGAAAAAAATTATGATAACACTTGCAAAAACAACTTTCATGAGAGTATAACCGATTTTCTCCATGTTCTTCTGGAATTCGCTCTTCCGTTTTATTTTCTTTAGGAGCTGGGCAGTTTTTCCAAGATACGTGTCCTTTCCTGTGGCTAGGGCAACGCCGATTCCCTGCCCCTCTCGGACGTAGGTTCCCATGAAAGCAACATTCTTCATTTCATGCATAGAAGGAGCTTCATTTGATAGTTCGGAAGAGATTTTATGAGCAGGATATGATTCTCCCGTCAAAGAAGATTCGTCAATGGACAGTTCATCTACGCTCAGCAACCTCAAGTCTGCGGGAACCACATCACCGTTCCCAAGTATGACGATATCTCCGGGAACCAGTTCTCGGGTGTTGATGACACTCTGCTCTCCGCCACGTATGACCTTCGCGGTAAATGTGATATATTTTCCAAGCCGTTCCACCGCCTTCTCGGACCTGTATTCCTGAAAGAATCCCAGCGCCCCATTGATTGTGACAATAACAAGGATGATTACGCCATCCGTCATCTCGCCTACAAGAGTTGAAATGATGCTTGCTCCCAGCAAAATCAGAACTAACGGATTCTTGAACTGAGACAAAAAGATGAAAAGCCCAGCTCTGACTTTCTGTTTGCCTATTTCGTTGACTCCAAATCGGGAGAGCCTTTCCTGTGCCTGAGTAGGGGTCAGTCCCTTATCAGAGCTTTCTAATTGTTCAAGAACGTCAGAATTTGACATTGACCAATATTTTCGAGAATACATTAACGAACAGGTATGGCGATTATTGCTCAAAAGTTTTTTTCTGCATTCAGCCAGTTAGTTCCATAACCAACAGGATGTAGGACGCTCTAGAAGATGAACAGAGAAACTCCTACCTGCTGCAGAATGAATGCCCCGTAGACCAGACAGAGGAACACGGCTCCCTTTTTGGTTAACCGCTCACTTGCCCCCACCATGTACCAGACACTTAATGACGAAAGCAGCACATAGAACATGATGCTCTGCACCGCCACAGCATTCACTTCAGAAAACGAGAGCAACGACGAAACGCCAAGAATGAGGGTGATGTTGGTGATGCAGCTGCCGAGCAGGTTTCCAAGAGCCATATTGTAAAGTCCCTTTTTGAGGGCTTGGATGGTTGTTGCAAGCTCAGGCAAGGAGGTTCCGAAACCGATGATGGTTGCGCCAATAATTGATGTAGGCAGACCTATGAAGCCCGCAATGTCAACAGAACTGTCCACTGCAAACTTGGAAAGCACTATTATTAGTGCAGCACCCACCAAAAATTTGATGCCCACAACGGCTATGTTTCCCTCTTCCTGCTGTTGGGGCGTCTCAGTGAAGTTAGTGCTTTCTGTTTTGCGGGAAACGGTCACGCCGAAGTAGGCAAACAGAATCAAAAGCACGATCCCAAGAACTGGACCTAAACTGCCCCTTTGGACAATAAACAGGGGAATGATCGAAGAAATGAAGAGGAATTGCACAAGCTCTTTTTGTGATTGCCCTTTGATCATCACCTCTTTTCTGCTGATAAGTATTGCCAACCCAAGGATTATGGTGAGGTTTGCGATGTTTGAGCCCAGAACGTTACCGACTGAAAGTCCGCCTTCTCCTGCAAGGGAGGCGACTGTGGAGACTGAAAGCTCAGGCAGCGAAGTTGTGATGGAGAGTAGGATGAAGCCTGCAGCCATTTCTGATAGTCCAAGGGCTTTGGATATAGCTAGCACGTATCTGATGATGCGGTCGCTGATCAGCATAATCAGTAGCAAAGATGCAGCCAAAATGGGTATGCTGTAGAGTATCATCTGATACGCACCATCCACGGTTAATATGGTGTTGAGCGTTGAATGCTTTTAAAGATTATAGTAGATATAATTTGGATTAGAAAGGATGTTTCTTTATGAGCCCGATAGATTTGCTTAATTCCATAGGCGACTGGGCAATAACGAACTGGCCTAACATCGTGTTTTCTGTGGTAACAGTCATTGCAGGTTACATTCTCATCAGGCTTGTCGCGCGGGAGATAAAGTCTCTTAGAACACAGAATAGGCTAGAGCAGCACGCCGCCTACACCTTGAACCGAATCCTGAAGTGGGTCACAATGCTTGCGATTTTCTCGATTATTTTGGCGCAGTTTGGAATAACTTTGGGTACGATTTCTGGGCTGCTAACCGTAATCGGAGGCACCATCCTAGGTTTCGCATCGATTAACACTCTTGGAAACACCATCGCAGGCTTAATAGTTATGACCAGCCGCCCCTTCAAGGTTGGAGACAGAATAGTCTTTAACGGTCAACTCGCAGACGTGGAAGCAATCGAGTTAATCTACACCAAGATGCGTACTCTTGACAATGTTCTGGTTTCAATTCCAAATCAGGAACTGCTTAAGGCAGAGATAGACAATTACGGAAAAAAGTCTATTGTCCGCCGAGGCTGCGCAATCACTCCTGGCTATGAGGTTTCTTCAGAGCAGGCGGAAAGTGCGTTGATGGATGCGGCAAGCAGGTTGGTGGAGATGAAGGATGTTTTGAAGAACCCAGAGGCGTACGTTTGGGTTACAAAGTTTGGAAATTTTGCTGTTGAGTACACGCTTTATGTTTTCATAAATGATATCAAGCGTATGCCGCAAATAGATTCTAACATTAAAAGAACGGTTTTAGAGTCCTGCAAAAGGCATGGAATAGACATCAGCACGCCGACGATTATCAGAAGCCTAAAAGACTCCTAATGAATAAAGTAAGATTGGTCTCGCGGGTTGCTTCGTGTATTCAGCCCTTGTAGAATTCTAGCTGCGTTGATAGAGTTTGGGGAGAATGTGAAATGGGGCATGCTCGCTTTGGGTTATGTTATATAGTACAACTTTGCATACACCAAGTCTTATAAGGTATCCGATGCACAGTAATATCCGGGGAGATTCCGAGGCACGCAATCCTGACGAAAATGTCTCGGCATAATTAGTCTGGTTGTGTATGTAATGATGAAGAAAAAGAGTTCAATTTTGATTATTATGCTCATACTCTGGGCGCCATTGTGCTTCTCGCCATTTACGGTCGATGCAAACCCAATCATAGGTTCCAGCAGCGCAAACTTGGAGGCGATTGCAGATGCTTACGTGAATGCCTCAAGCCCAGCAACAAATTACGGCGACGTAAGTTCCATGTACGTTAGCGCCAACGCGGAACTGGACTACATCTACGTCATGTTTGACCTGTCTAGCATACCTCCGGGAGCCCACATCATTTCAGCCACACTCAGAATGTATCTTTCGTCAACAGGCGGAGACATCTATGGGCTCCCTGCGGACAGAATTGGCGCATATTACTGCTCAGACAATTCTTGGACTGAACTTGGAATCACGTGGAACAACAAGCCAACTTTCAGCTCGGGACCTACAGCCACATGGTCATTCTCCCTAATCTACACGTATAAGGTATACAAATCGTGGGATGTAACAGCCGATGCAAAGACCGCCTTTTCATCAGGTAAGTTAACTGAGGTTCTGAAGTTTTCGGCAAAAACAAGTAATGGCTATGCGATTTTTGGGTCAAGGGAAGGCGTCATGCCGCAGCTAGAGGTTGAGTATTCAACAGAGCCCGTTTGTATGGTTCATTTGGAATCTAATCAGGATACAGCGGCTACCAACAGTTTGGGGATTACAACCATTGCTGACTATCCGTTTTCTCTTCCAAGCGACGTTGAGGTTATTGCCGGCGATTATCAGGTGATGTACAGTGGAGGCTACACATTTATGAGATGGGAAACTAGTGGCGGCGTCAGCGTTTCCGATGCATACTCTTCAGCCACAACTGTAACCGTTTCGGATAACGGAACTTTGAGGGCTGTAGGAAACGTGAATCAGCTAGAGTACTCTTATGATTGCGGCGATTATGCTTCTTACGATTCATGTGATGCAGGATGCATAGATGCTGTCAGGTTTTCTCCACTGGTTTCGGGTCAACTTTTGATGGCTCGTCTCTACATGGAAAACGTCTACTCATTCTATTCAAACAACTTTTACGTTCACGTCATGGACGAAAACCGCGATGACATAATCGCGCCTTTTGAGCAAACACCAACCTCTGAAGGCTGGTTCAATGTGGATCTTTCATCTTACGGCATCAACGTGAATGTGGGAACAGACTTCTACATTGGAATGGAGTGGATAAATGATGATACCCCAGATCTTGGACATGATAACGCTGAAACTTCTGGGCGGAACTGGAATTGGAATGGAACAATGTGGGATGAGATAGACGACAACTTCATGATAAGGGCTGTTGTGGGCACAGCAACCGCTGATTACGCAACAGTTGACCACACAATAAATGTTGATGGAGCAGATTTTCATGTTACAACCAAAAGCAACTCAGAATTTTCGGACTGCCAATTAATCATAGAATACAGGAAACTTGTTTTAACTGTTGCAGAAACTTCAGGCATTTACGGGTTCTGTGACGTCACTATACCAAACCAGATGCTCGGCGGTCCCTATGATGTTATACCAGACGAGTCTCTGGTGATTGACGATTTTTCCTTCGATGACAACGGCACACATACGGTGCTTCATTTCATATATCCCCAAAGCACAAGCAGCATTGAAATCACAGGCTACTCGGTCGTCCCTGAAAGCTTATCGGCAATAGTCATGCTGATTTTCATGTTCCTTGTTTTCATAGTCTTTGCATTGACGAAGAAGAAGTGACACAGAAACGGAAGCCAACAGAGGAACCTGAATCTCCAACAAGCGCAGATTCTTGGATGCGTCCACAGCTGCAGAGAAGAGGGAAATGTGAATTTTGCCTAGGTAAACTCTATTAAGGCTATAGCTGCATATTAGGTAAATGACATGCCAAATGAAGGTGAAGCGTGAATGAAGCTTGTAACAGTTCTTCTTCCAGAAGCCTACTTGACTGGGCTTGACGAGCTTGTGAGGTCCGGAATGTACCCGAGCAGAAGCGCAGCTATCAGAGCAGCAGTAAGGGATATGCTGAAGAAGGAATTGTGGGCTAAGCGCGAATAGGAAAGCTGCATCACCAACAATACACGTGCGCACTAATCTGTGGCACTCTGATTTTTCAGGAAAAAGCTAGTTTTTAACAATCTTCTGTTATTAGGCTTCTAATATGATTCGTGGGTTTTGTTTGTGTCTTTTGTGGGGTTTGTGCGTAGCGTTTTTGTTTGACAGAATACATGGTTTCTGCCGTCGTAATATTTAATACTTCGGTTAGAGATAAATAATCCAACAAAGAACGGTTAAGTGCATGTTTTCACCATCAAAACATCGGAAAATTCTTGCTGCCTCTCTCTTCATTTCGTTACTGCTTCTCCTATCCAACAGCTGCCATGCAGAAACATACACCTACAGCTACAAACTACTGGACAGCCCAGACGGCGACACAACCTACCGCCTAACAGTCTCAGTAACTGAAACCCTTTACGAATACTACAGCAGCCAAGACCACAACCTCTACAACTTCGATTTCTCCAAGTTCGTGACGCCAGATGCTCTGCAGCCAGTGGCGGATGACCTGTGGAGCATCTACAGCAACCAAGAAGACTTCGCTAACGGCGTCCTCATGATAGTGCATCAGATACCCTATGTGGAGAGTTCCCCTCAGAAGTTTCCGGTAGAAGTCATCGCCGAGAACGAGGGAGACTGTGACCTTTTCTCGTTGATAGCGGCTTCCATAATGAAGGCTGGGGGACTTGACGTGGTTCTGCTTCTTCTAGAAGACTACGAGCACATGATGGTGGGGGTTCATCTGCCCGAAACCCCAAAGGACGCTCGGACTCAGGTCCACTTTTACACCCATGAAGGAAAGGAATACTACGTGGCAGAGACCACAGGCGACAACTGGGAAACGGGCTGGCGAGTCGGCGA
>Ga0307424_1000649_pt1 | contig 18742 bp, 23 predicted proteins | sample SalMarWE160320MG_FD_202157 | JGI IMG/M metagenome (GOLD analysis project Ga0307424, IMG submission 202157) | Salt marsh sediment microbial communities from the Plum Island Ecosystem LTER, Massachusetts, United States - WE1603-20 | ecosystem: Environmental > Aquatic > Marine > Intertidal zone >... | reverse complement strand
AACAAAAAGCCATCTATCCGCCAATAAACATCCTAACATGTCTCTCACGGCTCATGAAGGACGGCATCGGTAAAAGTCAGACAAGAGAAGACCACGCGGATGTAGCAAGTCAACTTTACGCCGCTTATGCTCAATGTATCGAGATGAGGTCTTTAGCCTCAATAATTGGTGAAGAAAGTCTTTCCAGCAGAGACAAGGACTACTTGAAGTTTGGCGAACAGTTTGAGCAGAAATTCTTGAAACAAAATAAACAAGAAAACAGAACAATAGAGCAAACATTGGAATTGTCTTGGGAGATTTTATCGATTCTGCCTGAAGATGAACTAACAAGAATTCACACAGAATACCTCAAAAAATACTATCCGAAAAGAAGTGCAGAGGCATAACATTCATGTCAGTTACTGAAATTCGTCCAACACGTATCAATTTAATTCGAACAAAGAAAACATTAAAGCAGAGCAAGTCCGGGCTTGAGTTGCTTGAAAGAAAAAGGGACGTTCTGATGAGGGAGTTGAGGCACTTTACATACGATGCCAAAAAGCTTAGGGAAGAAATAAACTCGGTTCTTGCTAGAGCGTTTCAACATTTAATCGAGTCAAAAGTCATTATGGGTTCAGAATCCGTGGAAAATGTGGCTTTAGCTTTTTCGTTAAAAGAGAATTTTATTCTTGACCACCGAAGCATAATGGGTGTAACTGTACCTATTGTTAAGTTTCAAATGGAACAAGATGCAAAACCTGAATACGGATTCGCCGATACAAGTGCGATGCTTGACAAAACATTTAATGACTTCATTGATGTGTTGGAACAAATTGCACAATTAGCGGAACTTGAAGGAGCCGTCTTTAGAATTGCGTATGACATCCAAAAAACACAGAAACGCGTAAATGCCCTAAAGCACGTGTTCATTCCAAGATATAGTGAACTTGTTAAGCGTATTGAACTTGTATTGGAAGAGAAAGAACGAGAAGAATTTATACGCATGAAAAAAGCCAAGAAAATGATTTCAAAATAGAAACATGGAGATTATTGAAATGGAAAAAATAAAAAAAATTTTAATTCCAACAGATGGCTCTGATTGTTCTTTACGTGCCGCAACTGTTGGAATCAGCTTTGCCAAAAATTGTAATGGTGAAATCTACGCGATCTACATTGTCGACACGATTATTCTAGAAGAACTTACAAGAACTATAGCCACAAGCGATGTTGAGAAAGAGCTTAAAGAGAAAGGTGAACGCTATCTTAACTATGTTGTTGAATCTGCTAAAAAGGAAGGAGTAAAAGCGGAAGCGATTCTTGCAAAAGGTGAGCCTCATGATCAAATTGTCTTTTTCGCCAAAAGTAAAGGCATAGACATGATAGTCATGGGTACATATGGAAGACGAGGAACCAAAAGAATCTTGATAGGCAGCGTTACTGAACGAGTAATTGAGTATGCACCTTGCCCAGTTCTTGTAGTCAAATAGATAGAAGTGAAAAACATGTCGAAAGAAAACAAAATAGAAAAGGAATATGAAAGCCTTAAGAAAGACATACATGCGATGGCTGATAGTGAAATAAAAAACATAGAACAAAAAGTGCAGAAAATCAAGAAAGAAGCGGAAAAAATTGGACAAGAAGTAGAACGTTCAATGACAGAAAAAAGCGTTAAAAGCAAGAAGCCCAGTACACTTCTTAAATGATTTGGGTTGAAACGGAGGGAATAGCTTGAAAAAAAGAACAGCCATGTTTTTATTCATTTTCCAATTCATGCTGATGTTTATTTTTGCTGTCTCAGCGGTTTTCGCTCTTTCAGTCCCGCTAGCCCAACAAACAGCACAAGCAAGTACAAGCGGTTCCTTGGATCGAGCAGCAATCGCTATAGCTGCTGGTCTAGCTGTTGGGCTTACTGGTTTAGGTGCTGCAAAAGCTATTGCTGCTTCTGGAACAGCAGCCATAAGTGCTTTAGCCGAGAAACCTGAAACGTTTTTCAGAAGTTTCTTAGTAGTGGCACTTGCCGAAGCAATAGCAATATACGGTCTAATCGTAGCCATACTGTTATGGATCAGCCTCTAAAGTTGGCAAATTGAATCCCTTTACGCCTGTACATGTCGCGTGTAGCGGTGTGAGCAAGAGCAAAATAGGAAAGAGATGCTAGCTTTTTCCCGGACTTTTTTCCGGGTCTAGTTTTTTGGATTTTTACCCCTTAATTGAAACTTTTTTGCAATAATATAGTAGATTGCACCTATTGCCAGTCCTGCAACCCCAAAATCTAACGTTTGAGGTGAAGTGAAGAAAATGAAAAACAGCAATACTAGACATGTGGCGATGCCTAGAACTGGCACAATTGATGGGTACAGCCTGCTTTTTCCTTTGAGCCGCAATGCGGCTATGTTTGCTATGCTGTAGTAGAACAGTGTTGCGAAGGTGCTTATTGCTACAACTTTTGTTAGGTCTACAAATAGGACAAGTAGTGCCATTATTGTGCCCAGAATCCAGATTGAATAGTATGGTGTATCAAATTTGGGATGTAGTTTTGCAAAGACTTTTGGCATGTCTCTTCTTTTTGACATGGCATATGCTACTCTGGAAACTCCTAAAATTTGAGTTAATAGGACGCTTGCAGTTGCTATCAATCCTCCTATAGAAATTAGGTAGATTCCTGTTGTGTTTCCAGTGATGCTTATGGCTTCGTTTAAGGGCGAGTTTGAGTTTGATAATGTTGGAGCCCCTACAAGTCCTACTGCAACAGTTCCCACCAGTACATAGATGACCGTGGACACAAGTAGAGAGATCAATATGGCTCTGGGAACATTCCGTTTTGCATCCTTAATTTCCTCGGCGACCACGGCAACTCTTGCAAAGCCTCCATAAGCAAAAAACATGTAGTATGCTCCGTAGAGTACTCCGATTTGTAGTGGTTCAAATGGGGTGAAATTGGCTGTGTTAATGTAGCCTAGCCCGAAGATGACAAAGAAGATTAGGATGAGTATTTTTGTGCCTACCAGAAAATTGTTCAGTAGAGCAGATTTTCGTGTGCCAATATAGTTTAATGCCGTGAATATTAAGCAAATGATTGCTGCAACCCAGTTTGTTGGTAGAATCGGAAAAAGTGCAGTGAAGTAATAGGCGAAGCCGAGTGAAACTGCTGCTCCAGCAAACGTGTTTGACAGTATCCACATCCAGCCAGAAAGAAAGCCTACAAAAGGTGAAACTAGCCTATATGCGAACTCGTAGACGCTTCCTTCTTTTGGTAGCCATGCTGTCAATTCCGAGAAGCTAAGCGCCGTGAACAGTGCGATAACAGAGCCGATCAGTATAGACGCTATCATTGCTGAGCCTGCAACGCCTGCTGCGATTCCTGTTACTATGAATATTCCTGCCCCGACGATTGCACCTACATTTATGGCTGTGGCGTCCAGTAGTCCTAAAACTGGTTTCAGCTTGGTTTCTTGAGAGTTTTCTTCTGTCACGTCAATCCTACACGGTTATATTTTCTGTCTCTTTTTAGCAATTCGATATTGCTAGTAGTATTTTTTCAGTGGATTTCGTTGATCTGATGCAAACTTAACTTGCCGAGGAACCAGCACACCCCTCCACTTTGGTGGGGTAGTGCATTCTTTTGTGCATTCAATTTTGATGTGATGTATGTGAAGAGCGTATGACATTGCTCTGTCTTGGGGATTTTCAAGCTGAAGCATCTGTTCCAAACTTAGGTGCTCAAAGACTCGGCGGATTGGACGAAGAGAATTGCCGTGACATGAAATGGCTACGTTGCCCCTGTTTTGTCTAAGCCATTCCCCAAGCTGCATCAAGAACGGTATGGTGCGCTTTTCCACCATCTTTAGGCTTTCTCCTTCTGGTGGCGGAAAATCGTAGCCTCTGTGAATGTTGGTAAACCATTCCGGTTTTTCTTTTGCAAGTTTTGTTTTGTTTTTGCCCTGAAGCAAGCCATAACAGCGTTCAATGAGCCTGTCATCAACAAATACAGGAACATCTTGGTGCTTTTCAAGGACAATCTTTAGTGTGTCTTTGGCTCTTGTAAGATTTGAGGTAAAAGCGTAGTCGATCTTTTCTTGCTTTAATTGTTCTGCAATTTCTTGTGCTTGTTCCAATCCTTTTGGTGTTAGTTTTGGGTTTCGCCATCCTGAAAATATGTGCCGCTTGTTGTCTGTGGTTTCTGCGTGTCTAAAAACAAACAATTTAGTTGACATTACTGTTTTTCCCCTGCTGAAGTGACATGAGAATTATAATATTAAAATAATGGATAAAAGATACTTTACTCTTGCTGGTAGTTATGGTGACTGTAATTGATCCTGTTTGTGGAATGCCTTTAGACGCTGATAAGAGCCAATTCAAGGTTAATGTAAGAGGTAGAACCTATTATTTTGACAGCGAATACTGCCTAGACAACTTCCTGAATGGCCCCAAGATCGCTTATTTTTCTATGGAAATTGGAGTAAAAAGCGAGATTCCAACGTACAGTGGAGGATTAGGAGTCTTAGCAGGCGACACAATACGATCAAGTGCTGATCTGAAAATTCCCTTAGTTGCAGTCACTCTAGTTAGCAAGAAAGGATACTTGAAACAGGAAATAACTGATGACGGAAAACAGTTAGAATCTCCCGAAGATTGGAAAATTTCTGACTTTTTGGACCCTTTACCAGATGAAGTGTCACTTAAAATTGAAGGAAGAACTGTCCGAGTAAAGGCTTGGCTTTTTGATCAACAAAGCTTGACTGGAGGAATTGTTCCCGTACTGTTTCTTGATACGGATGTTGACGGAAACACATCAGAAGATAGAGAAATCACGTCGTTCCTCTATGGAGGTGACGACAAATACCGATTGAAACAAGAAATAGTTCTGGGAATCGGCGGTGTCAAGATTTTAAATGCCTTAAAATTCAATGTGGGCAAATATCACATGAATGAGGGGCACTCCAGCCTGCTCACTTTAGAACTACTAAGACAAAACGATATGAATGCTGAAAAAGTGAAAAACTTGTGTGTTTTTACCACACACACGCCTGTTGAGGCGGCGTTTGACAAATTTTCATACGATCTCGTTGACGAATTGTTGGGTCCAGATTATCCTGAAGACGTTCTGAAACAATATAGCGGTTCTGATAAACTGAACATGACCTTGCTAGCCTTGAATTTAAGTAAATACACCAACGGTGTAACAGAAGCTCATATGAAGTATTCAAGGAAGCTTTTTCCGGGGCACTACATTCGGGAAGTAACTAATGGGGTTCACTCTTACACTTGGACCAGTCAGTATTTTAGAGAACTGTTTCATTCACATATTCCAGGCTGGGTGAACGAACCAGAACTGCTTGTGAGAGTCGACGAGATTCCAAACGAGGAAATTTGGACAACCCACATGAAAAGCAAAACGGATTTGCTCACCTTTGTAGATGAAAAAACAGGCGTAAAAATGGATGTCAACACTTTAACTTTGGGTTTTGCCAGAAGAGCAACTGAGTATAAACGAGCCACGCTGCTTTTTTCAGATTTGATAAGACTTAAAAAAGCGTCTGATCGGGGAAGCCTTCAATTAATATTCGCTGGAAAAGCGCATCCCAGAGATGAAGCAGGTAAAGAATTGATAAAGGAAATTTATGACTACAAGAACAAGTTGAAGGCTGACATTAAAATTGTCTACCTTGAAAACTACAACATGGACATGGCTTCTAAACTCACTTCTGGCGTTGATGTTTGGTTAAACACACCTTTACCTCCCTTTGAGGCTTCTGGAACAAGCGGAATGAAGGCGGCGCATAATGGCGTGATAAACTTTAGTGTTTTAGATGGGTGGTGGATAGAAGGTTGTGTTGAAGGTGTCACAGGATGGGCAATAGGACCTAACCCGGATGAACCTATCACTGAGGAGGAAAGAAGAGTTAAAGAACTGGATGACCTCTACGCAAAGCTACAGTATTTGATTATTCCTAAATTCTATGAAGCTAGAGACGATTGGGTAAACATGATGAAGAATTCGATAGGGAAAATCGCGTACTACTTTAATACGCATCGAATGATACGAAGCTATGCTACCGACGCCTACCTGTAAAGGAGCCCGTGGGCTAATTTAGTGCCGAAGGTAGATTTTAGACTACTACTTTATGCATCAAAAAAGGGGGAGTTTGGGATGTCTCCATCTTCACTAGTAAATGCGGATTCACTGGACCGTAACGAGACTTTACCAGACCTTTTTTATTTGTCTCCAAATATGCTAGGTCTATTTGCGTTTCCTAAACAGCATCACGTCTTGAGGCGTGCTGCATATATATTCAAATCCAGCCTCGACAAGTTCGCTAGCTTCTTTTGTTGTTTTTGCGGTTATAATTGTTCTATATGTGTTATCAAGTCTGATTATGAAGCGAATTCTGGTTTTTAACTTTAATTGTATTTGAGTTGTACTACTTCAAAGAAAATTTTATATGTTATCTTTAATTTAACTTATGGTTGAAAGCATACAATATTTCATGAGGGACAAAACTGAAATCGCGTATGTCTATTTACGTGCTGTTGTTTCTGCTGTTATTTACTGCTACAATACCAATATTTGCTGTAAAGCCAGCCAGAGCACTTCAGGTTGCTACACAATGGGGTTATCTTTACCCTAATCCTCCCGAAGGTGAGGCAGATGCGGAAATGTGGATTTGCGATCAGATCTACGGGTATTTCGATGATGAAGATTGGGGGTCTTCAAACGCTTGGGGGGAGTACACCCAACAGGGCTATGTAATTGATGTCCTTCAGTATTGTCAAGATCCAAACGAGGATGTTGATTGGGCGACGATTTGGTGGGTCGGAGATTTTACGCATGACGGAAATTGGCCCCCTGAACATCGGGCATGTTACGGCTACAACAGCCAACACACTTGGGATTACAACGTTTACATGTATGCCAACTACTATTTTTGGTATAATCCGCCGTATTATTACTATTGGCAGCCTATACCTAGTAAGCAATACTTTGCTTTTATCTGGACTTGCGCAAATGGTGGGCTCTATTTCGAGTCTGATGGCGATACGTATAATGTGACTGGGATTACATATCCCGATACCAATGAGACTAAGCCTACGTACATTCCGAACAATCCCTTCACAGAGTATGGATACGTTGGAAACCCCTACTCCACACCTCCTATTGTTGGGGGTATGCCTTACGGGTTTACTGGCACATTAGGCATGAGCACCGACGGCTATCAAAATCCCGACGAGGGCAACTATTGTTATATCGGGTGGGAAAACATCTCACCCGGTATGGCAAGCCCCACTGGACACCTAGGCAACTTCTACAAAAATTTCACCGACTATTTCTACCGATATGCACTAGGAATAGACGATGGACCTACACACCATACAATAAAGCAGTCACTTAACTACGCATCAAGCATGGCATGCGGATATGGCTTTGACTTCGGCGATACAGACATTTATGGTGGAGAATGGGCTGGTAACGAAACCAATTGGTGGTATCGTCGTATGAGAGTATTAGGCAATGCTGACTTGTATTTACCATACTAAGGAGGAAGAGCTGAATGAAAATGTTGAAGAAAACAAGTGCTAGTGTAATAGTCTTACTAACCCTAGCAGGTATGGTACTTCCAATTTCAAGGGCAGCTACAGAAAACTCCGCTACAAAAGATATGATGCCAGTGTTCTTAAGCGAAGTTGTGGGGCTGGACCTAACCAAGTACAATATAACCACTGACGACTACCACTTAAAATATCCCTCAGAATATGGTGGCAATGTTAAAGATGAACATGTATATTTAGACCTCGCTTCCAGTGAAGGAACCATTAGCGTAATGGGTCTGTTTCTCAATGGCTTCAATGGCGGGATATTTGTGTATCAACCAACAAACGGTTCAGTGTTCTTTAATCATCAACCATCAACTAACGCCGTTGACGAGTCACGAAACATACTGCAAAGGTACAAAACATTCGCTCAAAAATATGGCTTGGAAACTTCACATATAGATCAAGCATTAACCTTGCTGAACAATGCTACCAAGGCATCTGCTTCAACTGACGATTTGTACACGTTCAACAATATAACTGGTTTTGTTCCTTCGGTCGTAACTGCAGGTAACATGAAGCAAGAAACAAAAGACGATAATATTAAATGGATTTATACGGACAGGGGGGTTGAAATGCCCAACAAATGCCTAAAAGTAGATTTTGGTGCGGGCACATTGCATTTCGTAGACACATGGAATCTGTATACTGTTGGAAACTTTAGCGTTGTTTCTGAGGATGAGGTTAAACAGATAGCTTTCGAGGCTGCAGATAACTACGATTTGACTTTGGTCGGCGAGAATGACACTTTGATTATTGTTGAAAAGCCTGAATGGTCAAGCGTGACTTCTATAGTATTGAACATGGTACCTGGAAAAATATACAACGATGAACTAAACCAAGCAAATCCAGTTGTAAGCGGGGGTAACGCAACCAGAGATCCATTGGCGCTTTATCCACTGTGGGAGACGGTGCTCTATTTCAGCAAAAATATTAGCAACGCCTATGGTATCGCAGTCGGCGTGTGGGGAGACACCAAAGAGATCGCCTACATCACTCCATACTGTTACCTTGGAGTTCCCGGAGGAGAACTCGATACAACCACGTCAACTGAGCCTTCACCTGAACCTACGCAATCTGAGAACCCGCCCCAAATAGAGAACGGAACCCCATTCCCCACCATGTACTTAATTGGCGGAATAGGAGCTACAGCCATAATTGCAATCGCCGCAACCACGGTAGTTCTTAAAAAAAGAAGGAATTAGCACACCCTTCTTTCCCTCTTTTTCTCGTTTTTGAGCAAAAAACAGGAAAAAGGCTGACAGATGCAATTGAAGTTTATACTTCGATTTTTGTGATATAGACAGTCAAAAAGAGAAAATATCTGATGATACTTTCTGGAGAGTAGATGATTCTGAAACAGTAACTGCGGATTTACGGGACCGTAGCGGGACATTTAGCAGACTTTTCTATTTGTCTACGTGAGGTTCGTCTTCAAAATCAGGTAATCGTTTTTGTCCCTCGTTTTTTAGCAAGTCAGTGATTTTTTCTTCAAGCTCCTCTATTACTTCGGGAAGTTTTACTTTGCTTAATTGCCGAATTAATGTTAACTTAAACAGTTTGGATTCAATGCTCGGGTTTTCTTTGAGTAATAGGACTAAATCGAAAATTAGTTCTGAAACGGTTGTATAGCCCAGTTCATTTGCTTTTTGTTTTGCCCAATCATACAACTCAGAATCTAGTACATAGATGTTCGTAAGCGGATACTTATCTTGAAGCTCAGGCAAGACCCAACCCTACGTAATATCCTGTATAGTATGAACGATTGATTAAATTTTTGATGAAAATAAGAAATGTGGAGTTTGCGGGAATAATTGTCGGGATGATGTCTCCATCTTCACTGGCAAATGCGGATTCACTGGACCGCAGCGAAACTGCTAGTGGCTTTCAGAGACAAACTTTTTTAGGCAACACCTGTTAACCAGTTTCAGACGCGGGTAGGTGGAGCCTCCCACCCGTTCCGCAATAAAAATCCCGGAGTAGGGAGGTGAAAATGAGTGAAAACTAGTGAACTAAGTTTAGCAATAATCTTCTCCAGCTTGTACGCAGTTCTTCTTGTTACTTTAGCTCCGATATCCTATGGTCCAATTCAGTTACGTGTTGCTGACTGCCTGATCCCCTTAGCAGCTCTGTTTGGCTGGCCCGTAATCTCTGGAGTAACAATCGGCTGCTTTCTGGGAAACGCATACTACTGGCTCGGTCCTCAGGATGTAGTCTTTGGAACAATCGCTAACCTAGTTGCGGCAACCATCATCTTTGTGCTTAGAAACCGGCAATTCTTGGCTTGCGTCTTAGGTTCTCTTCCCATCGGAATCATCGTAGGCGGCTACCTCTGGATTTTCTTCCCCCCACCAGGCATCTTTGGGTTACAGCTTCCCATGTGGGGCGCCATGATCGTAAGCATCACCCTCAGCACCTTGATTGCAGTTGCAGGAATAGGCTACGCTCTACTCAAAGCATTAAGCAGTTCCAGCGTTACAGATGCGTTAAAATCGCGTGGACTGAAAATCTACATCAGAGAATGAAACTGCGTGGGTGTGTGTCTTGTTGCAGAAATGGTATTCTGCGGGACTTGTGAGCGGACAGCATGGTTAAGGAGCGTTGAAATAATACACAGACTATTGTTAGTTGAAAGGGTGTTGAGATTAGATGGATTACGAAAAAGTGTTCGGGTTAGCGGAGCCGTATTTGAAGAAGAACGATTTTGGGATGCCCCACACCCGCAGAGTCTTCGAGATTGCCACGAAAAACTTTGTAGTCCCCAAAGAGTTGGAGGAGCCGGTCTTCTGTTCCATAATCATGCATGACATCGGCGGGAGCACCATCGAGAAGCAGTACGCGGAGGGTCCAAAAATCGCTGCGTTTATTCTACGGAAACTGGGGTACGACGAACGTTTTGTTCAAAAAGTCTGCGAAATCGTGCGTACACATCATGACCACCCCAACAATCCTTCTGTTGCCTTCAGGATTCTGTATGACTCAGACAAGCTTGTCATGTTTTCTCCTGAAGAATTTCCTCACTACAACTCAAAACCGAATTTCGACTGGAACGAAATTGTTGACCTAATATATTCTGAGCATGCCCGCGATTTAGCTAGAAAACTGTTGAGGCAGCGAAGAACTGAAGAAACGGGTTAATTCCGCGTTGGCTTCCTGTGGGTTTATACACAAATTTTTTGAGTCTTAACGTAGGCACATAACCTGTACATGTCGTATTGACGGACTTTAGATGCAGTAGATTAGGGGAAACAGAAATGCGTAACAAAACGTTATCCAAAATTTTGGTAGCCTTCATTGTGGCGTCGATGGTTTCATCAGTTACCGTTTCATCGGGTGTCTTCACTGTTTATGCACAGTCAGCCACTCTCGAGGATGTCCTTGTAGAGATAGAGGCGCTTAACGGCAGGCTTGATGATATAGAAGCAAATATGACCGCTAGACTGGATGGCGTAGAAGCAAACATTACCGCTCTGAATTCTGCTTTAGATTCATTAAACGATGCAATCGATAACATCCAGAAAACCCTTTATTCTATCAGCGCAACCACCGCCAGTTCCGCAGAAATAGCCATCTTGGATTCAGCCTTAAACACACTAAACGATACAACCCGCAGCATACAGTCCATCGTGGAATCCCTCAACGCCACTGTCGCAACCGAATCAGAGTTAGCGGCTGTAAGCGCAACTGTGGACGAAATGAGCACAACCCTTAACGAAGTTGAAACCAGCTTGAATTATCTCAGAAACGCCGCCGCAACCTCAGACGACTTGGAAACCACAAAAAGCGAACTGACCAAAAGCATCGAAACCCTGAAAATTCTCGTAATCGTAGCCCTCGTTTTGGCTCTGGTGGCAGCCATAGCCGCAATAGCTGCAGTCTACGTCATGCTGAAAAGAACAGCCAAGACCCCAAAATAGCTGGGCAAAACTTTCCCCTTTTATTTTAAGACTTGTGACATTTCCTAGAACCGTTTCTGAAACAGGCCATTAACCGTAAATGCTGCGGAGTTGGTCAGCTACTTCACGTAGAATTTGTGCTGTTCTGTTGCTTACGTGCTCTTTTTGTTGGCTTGTTGACGTTTAATTTAGCTTCTTTCGTCTAATCACAAATATTGCAATTAGGCAAAAGATTACTCCAGCTGGGATAAGCACAAGGGGCAACCAGCCGAATATTGGCACCTTGAAACCTAACTGAATATCTGCTTCAACGTTTCTGGATCCGTCCGCATTCATTATGATTAGAATTTTTCTGTTTTCCGTTCTGTTTTCCAAGGGCTTCCAGTATGCATCCCATCTTATCTTTGACGTTCCAGTGGATTGCGCAGTCTCGATCCAGAAAGTTTCTTCTGCAGGGCGTCTAGTTGGTTCATTTTGATTGTAAGTTAAACTTGGGGGGATTTCGATTTCTGCATAGTACGGTGCAACGGACCAGTGCCAAACTGGAGGCGTCGAAAACCTGATTCCGGTGTCAAGATAGTTTTGTCCGTCAACAGCTTCTGCCCATCCTACAAAAAGCTCTTTGGATGAATCAACTGGTTCTACTGTCCACATTGCTTGTCCAATGTCTTTTGGGCTCATCCAATTAATGTATGAAGGAAAGTTGGATGATGCTACCCAAAGGGCAAAGGCATAGCCATCGCTCCTAGCCTCGTAAACGCTGCTTTGTGTGTATCCGTCAACGTCAGTTCCCATGTTGTATGCTAGCAGCGCCGCTCCCCCTAACGTAAACACGATTCCAACTAGCAATAAAATGATGCAGCCAATAAGAACAATAATCCTAGCTGCTCCATTTTTTTGAACCGACGTGTTTTCAGAACTCAAGAAGATCACAACAGTTACTCAATCGATGTTTATAAAAAATTTTTGCTAAGATGTTTATTGGGTTTTTTCTATGCTTGTTCTCGATAACCGGCAATGAATTAGCGTGCCCACATCATTTGCTGTTCACAGTCTCTGGACTGTTATTCCTTTTTCAGCTACACGTTTAGCGTTCTTCCGATGTTAACTTAGCGCTGGGCGTAGTATCAGCGTTTATGGCGGTAATAACCCTAAAACAACTAAAACATTCACATTAAATGCGGCACGTTTGCGCCGGTTTACTACTTTACGTAGAACATGTCTTTGTCTTGTTGTGGATTCTTTATGGCTTCTTTTCTTATCTTCTTCTCTATCTTTTCTTCTTGGCTTCCGGTTATCTTCGCGTCGTAGTCCACAAAGGCGCACACAAGATCGGCAAGATTCTTGTTTATCTCCACCAGCTCATCCAAATTGAACTGAGCCATAATGTCGGGATTGTCAGCCCACTGCATCCACCCAGTTACGCTCCGTTGTAATGCAAGAATTGTGAATCTGATTGTCCGCACCATGTCCAGCCTGTCCTGTCCTTCGAGCTTCTCTGAATTCTTTATTTCCTTCAAAATTCTTTGGCAGTCGTTAACCCATCGTCCTTCCATGAGCCACCCCACAGTATGCCCTAGGGGTTTCGGGCATAAAAGCTTTCTTTATTTTAAATATTTGTTGCAAAAGCATATAAGAATCGATAAAATCTTCTTCAGATATGAGAGCCGCTAAGGAAAAGAAAGAGCCGTCGCTGGCGTTTGGTGGGCAAGCTGTTATGGAGGGCGTGATGATGCGCTCCAAGAACCATATGGTAGTGTGTGTGCGGCAGCCCAACAAGGAAATAGCAACAAAAACCGAGGAACTGCATCCCCTGTCTGAAAAATACAGGTTCCTGAAGCTTCCCTTCCTAAGGGGCATCGTAGCTCTGTTCGAAACCTTGTATTCGGGAATCAAGGGCATCTATTTTTCTGCAAACGCGGCTTTTGGCGAAGATGAAAACGAGGAAGAGGTTCTTAACCCTGTAGAAATTGTAGTAGTCATTGTGGCGGCTCTAGGCTTGTCGATACTTCTCTTCAGCGTGACACCCTTTTTCTTGACGTCCCTCCTGAACTTGGGGGCAGGTGTGCTCTTCAATGTTGTCGAGGGAATAGTTCGCCTCAGCTTCCTTTTAGTGTACCTTGCTGTCGTATCTATGCTCGGCGATTTCAAGCGGATCTTTCAGTATCACGGCGCAGAACATACAGCCATCAACGCCTATGAGGCTGGGGTTGAGTTGAATGTTGAAAACGCCAGAAAATATTCCCGTTTTCACTCTAGGTGCGGAACATCGTTTCTTCTTATAGTCACGTTAATTAGCATACTGTTTTTCTCGCTTATGCCCAGTGCCGATTACCTGATAAGACTGTCCTACCGGATCGTTCTCATTCCCGTCATCAGCGCTGTCTCCTATGAGATTCTGAAACTCAGCGACAAGTACAGAGACTCGGCGGTCATGAACGTGTTGGTGGCGCCGGGTTTGGCTCTGCAGCATCTTACGACAAGACCGCCTGACGACGACATGCTCGAAGTTGCAATAAAAGCTGTGAAAGAAGTTGAAAGCCTGCAAAAAGGCAAGTGAATGAAGCTGCATTTACGGGTTACGACAATAGCCGTAATCATGCTTAACAGAAGGAAACAGCAACATTAGTTCAGCATTGTTAGCCTCTTTGTATATTCCTTGTAGTCTCTCATGGTTATAATCTGTATAATGTCTCAGCAAAACTGATTTCGGCGAGAGGATGTTCGGGGTCCCTCTGCTGAGGAGATACGTAGGCTGGCTGATTTAATGAACCAATCGAACAGTAAAACTTTTGAGTTGGCTGGTCATGTTGGGAAGGGGAACGTCCCTATCATTAGCTGGAAGAGTTTGTTTAAAGGATGTGAAGTGAGTGAAAATATGCGATATTAAAGAGGGAGATAGCGAAATCAACATTGAAGCAGAAGTTACAGAAAAATCGTACGCCCGCGAGGTACGCAGTAAATATGGTTACCGACCTTTAATGGTTGCAGATGCTACGCTTAAAGATGAAACAGGGTCTATAACTTTGACGCTCTGGAATGAACAGGTTAAGCAGGTTATGGTTGGCGATAAAGTGAAAATCGAGAATGGATACGCTAAATCTTTTAGAGATGTGTTGCAGCTTTCCACTGGGAAATACGGAAAATTAACTGTCATATAGAAACTCTTTGTAAACTTCTAGTCAAACCTTTTTCCATCAGAAAACAGTAACATTAGATTATCTCTTGTACAAAGTTGGATACTACCAAACAATAATCTCTGTTCAATTATAATTCACACTTGATATGGGAACAGTACTTTTGGAGAGATGTCTGTAGTACTACTCTTGTCTGTCTGTAGGAGGATTTATAATTGAATAAACAAATAGCGCTAGTCCGCCAGCCAAAAATGCCCCTCCACCCACCAAAGCAAAGAGTAATAATAAAACTACAAGCTCAGGATTTACTTCAACTACTTCAAACATATTTTCTCTTATGATAAAACGAGGCTCTGTTTGAAAGCCATAACATCCGATTAAAAAAAGGATTACACCTATACCTATAAACAGCAAAGAAATACGTTTATGACGCCAACGCATGCGCTGATATCTCTGATATTGCTTCTGCTCCATCTCTTTTCTTTCATATTTTTTTCTGGCTCTATGAGAAACATACAAAACTGCAAAGAAGGTACAAACCATTATTGGAAGCATAGTAATTAACATAAATTCTAGAGGTTCGTTCACTTTAGCTAATCCCCCTAAGAATTAAACCATGGCTCTTTTACATCTAAAGATATATAACGCTATTGACAACTAATCAGAGAAAACCGCAATCTTCTATCACCCTTTTTTTCTCTCCATAAAACAGCAACATCAGATTAACTCATTAATTAGAACCAGAGGAAATTGAGTGAGATATTTGTTTAGAGTGTTTCTGATTCTGAAAAAAGTTTATCTAGTTCAATGTGTTTTCGGTGGCGATGGCAGTATCTCAACCTGAAACTAGCTTTATCTCCCCCTGATGGCTCAGTTTTATTTTGGTTGGGGTACTGCTTTCTCTTCCATAATTTGTATATCAGGTTATCTCTTGTACAAAGTTTGCTGATTGGCTAAGCGAGACGAGAGAATATCTTATCTTTTAACTGGAAATGTTAAGTGTTAATAGGCAGTTTGTCTTTTCTCAGAAATAGGCGATGCATGTGGACACGCTGAAACTTGACCTGAAGTCGTGGAAGCTCTTCTTCACCCTCTACAAGTTAGCGGAGCTGGGCGCTTCCAGCCGAACCGTTAAGGTCTCCACTGATTACCTCGCCGAAAAAATCGGAGCATCCCAGCAGACAGCATCCAGGCACCTCATCACCCTAGAGAAGATGGAATGGATCAAACGAACCGTAACTCCGGAAGGATGCTTAACAAAAATCACCAGCCAAGGCGTTGCCGAGCTAAAAAAACTGTACTCTGAGCTGCGCCTGATATTCGAGTCAGCATATCCCCCATCGATAACCTTGGAGGGCACCCTCTTCACTGGCTTGGGAGAAGGCGCCTACTACGTAACCAAAGAGGGCTACCGCAAACAGTTCATGGAGAAGCTCGGCTTCGACCCTTACCCCGGCACCCTCAATCTCAAGCTGACAAGTGAATATGACATCAAGTCCCTGTCAGAACTGGAAACCTATCCTGCCGTAGAACTTGAAGGCTTCGAGGATGAGTCCAGAACTTATGGCGCAGTGAAATGCTACCCTGCGATAATTAACAACAAAGCGAAGGGCGCCGCCATCCATGCCCTAAGAAGCCACTATGGAACTTCTGTGATAGAGATTATTTCGCCAACGTTTCTTCGAAGCCGCCTAAAACTGAAAGATGGACATAAAGTGAAAGTGGAAATCCTGATTCTGCCCTAAATCCACGCTATCTCTTGGATGATTCTATTATTTTCCTCATGATTTTTGAGGAACTGTCCAGTTCCCGTTTTCCGAACCTTCCAATCTTCGCGACTTCAATGGCAACTTTTTCTTTTTCTATGGCTTTCAGCACTTCCTTTTCTATCCCATCTTGGTCATGACCCACAGCTATAACGTCAGGTTTTATTTCTTCAATCACTTTGCCTATGCTGAAATCCTCCAAACCTAGAATCGCCTCATCCACTACCTTAAGAGATTCAACGAGTGCCCGACGCTGGTCTTCTGGCATGATGGGCTTTTTTCCTTTCCTCTCCTTGACTGTGCTGTCTCTGGCAACTATCACAATCAGCTCCGCGTCTTTGCCTCCAGCCTTTTTTGCTTCTTCCAGAAATCTTACGTGCCCTAGGTGAAGCAGGTCAAAGGTTCCTGAAGCTATCACAACTCTTTTTTTCTTTTTTGTTACCATGAAAACTCCACAGCTCCTAACAGCCGCAGGGCATCCAGCAGTCCCTCACAGTAGGCAACTGAAGTGAGGCTTGTTTCCAGTTTGCCTTCCTTCTGATAATACTTTGCGTCTTCCAGATAACGTTTAGCCCAGTCAAAAACTGTTGCTGCCTCCTCTTCGTTGAGGTGCAGATCTTCTGGTATTTCTCCGATTTCTTGGATGACATGTTCTGCGCCGCGGATATATTTTGTAACTAGTTCTTCGATGGTCATTCAGCCATCCCCCTTACCTCTTCTGGTGCGTCTGCCAGTGTGATGAGGGCTTCGGCTTCCATGAAATGGAGATTACCCGGAAAAAGGAGGGTGTGTGGAGGGGCACCGAAATCGTGGTTTATCACTTCTTCTATGTAGCCTGCTTTAACTGCCGGCTCTGCTGAGCCTGCCCTCGCCACTCCTACGACTAGACTTCTCGGCGTGATAACCTGCTCTTTCTTCAGTTTTTCCAGTTCCAGAAGCGTCTGCAGCGCCTCCTTGACAGTTAAGTATCTTTGCTCCTCAGCTTTTATGTCTAAGTAGCACATAGTGTGAAGTCCCCTCTCCCTGTTTTCGCGGATAACATTGTAAGGAGTTTCGGAGACAAATCCCCTCTCAGAAAACGGTACCGTAACAGCTTTCCCAAACTTGTAGTTCTGCAACCCAGAAATTCCCCTGACCGCCGAAACAGCAGAAGCGCCATGTATAACCCGTGTTCGGATTCCCCTCTTTTTTGCGCTGATTCGCAAATCCACATGAGTTGTGGAAATCAGGGGGTCGCCTGGAACCAGCAAAACCGCTTTTCCGTTTTTTGCTGCTTCAAAAATCGGTTCTCCCTCTTCTTCCTCTAGGACTCTTCGTGTTATGACCTTGACCGTTTTCCCTGTCATCTCTTCAAGCTTCTGTATGGAGAGTCCGGGCATGAGGCTTGTGTAGAACTCGGCAAAAACGGCGTCTGCCTCCCTGATTTCCTCCAGCCCCCTAACTGAAACGTCTTTTTCGTCATACAAACCTAACCCAACAAGAACCAGCTCATTCAAAGCCTTCCACTCCCATTTACCTTAGACCCTTTTTGCAAACTTGCTTAAAAATTAGTAAATTACGTCAACGCGCCGATTCTACCGCCCTTCTATTTCTGGATTCTTACACCTTAAATGGAGATGCCTTTCATGGTTTTTGAGAACAAAAGATATTTAGGATGACTGTTTTCACTGTAGGATGATGCGTTTAGGTGGGCCCGTAGCTCAGCAAGGCAGAGCGGCGGACTGGTCCAGCAGGACCGGGCTGAGGCTCTTAACCCGTAGGTCAGGGGTTCAATTCCCCTCGGGCCCGCCACTTTCAGTTCCTTTTAATCATGTCTGCCAATTCTACGTCGGGATGGTGACGCCCATCATTGTATTCCACTATTTTACCGTGGATTGCCTCGTTTGGGCACCAATTGTAGCATGCGTAGCAGGTTTCGCAGTGGTGCAGCCACACTGGTCTGTTGTCAACAATTTTGATGTTGTTTACGGGGCAGATTTTTGCGCAGACTCCGCAGCCTTTGCATTTTGTGTCGTCGCATTGGAAGCTTCTGTCGGCTGTGGGTATGAGTTGGCTAAAGGACGGATGCTTTTTTGTGTTTGACAGTTTTCTGTATCTCCTCGAAAACACTGGCTTAATGATGAGGTACAGCGGCGGAGCGTAGGCTATCTTGCGTAGTATGCCCCGTGTTTCATATTTGCCCCTTTTCCGGGCAAGGACATATTCGCTGATGATGTCAGCCTTCTTTTTCTGGTTCTGCAACAGTTTCTGCTGTTATAGTATGTTCTTCTTTTTTGCGTAAACATACACGATGACTGCTGGAACAACTAGCATTACTGTGCTTATTGGAGCAAAAGAACAGCCTGACTTGTATCCCAGCATGCATGGTTTGCTT
>Ga0307424_1000648_pt1 | contig 18745 bp, 18 predicted proteins | sample SalMarWE160320MG_FD_202157 | JGI IMG/M metagenome (GOLD analysis project Ga0307424, IMG submission 202157) | Salt marsh sediment microbial communities from the Plum Island Ecosystem LTER, Massachusetts, United States - WE1603-20 | ecosystem: Environmental > Aquatic > Marine > Intertidal zone >... | reverse complement strand
TGGGCCGGCGTGGTGCTGGTGGCGCTCGCCTGGATCGCCTGGACCCATGCGCCGCTACCGCGGGTCGCCGGCGTGGCCTGGCTGGGGGGCGCATTGCTCGGGTTGTGCGGTTTTCTGCTGATGACCCTCACGGTGCAGTACGGCGTGTCACGCATGCCGGTACATCGCTCCGCGGTCATCCTGCTGTTCGAGCTGGTGGTCGGGGCGGTGTCCTCGCTGCTGCTCACGACGGAAAGCGTGCAGCCGCGCGAGTGGGCGGGCGGTGCGATGATCGTGACGGCGGCCTGGCTGGCGGCGCGGATTCACGCGCGGGAGGGTGCATGAGCCGGGTCACCGGTCTCCATCACGTCAGCGTGCTGGTCAGCGACACCGCCCGCGCGCTGGCGTTTTACCATGACCTGCTCGGCCTGCCGGTCGTGACCCGGCCCGGGCTGGGCTTTCCCGGTGCCTGGCTGGATCTGGGGCAGGGTCAGCAGGTGCACCTGCTGGAACTGCCTGGTGCCGGACAGGGAGGGCACGACCGGCACGGGGGGCGTGACGCACACATGGCCCTGTTCGTCGATGATCTCGATGCCATGCTGCAACGGCTGGAACAGGCCGGTACGGCCTGCACGAAAAGCCGCTCCGGGCGGCGCGCGCTGTTCTGCCGCGACCCGGACGGCAACGCGGTGGAACTGGTGGAACGCGCGCGTTAGGAGTCAGTCTTGCGGGCGGCAGTCGTCCAGATCGCGTTGCGGTCGGTCCAGCGCAGGCTCAGCCAGTACCAGAGCGTGACCGGGACCATCAGCGCAAACCAGCTCCAGTCATCGACCAGGAACAGTCCGGCGAGCCGGCCGGGCAGCGGGAATAATTGCGGCCACGGGACGCAGTAGAGCGTGCACAGCACGCTGGCGCCGATCAGGGCCAGGGCGCCTCTTCTGGTCCGGATGCCGGAAAATGCCAGGTAGACCCAGATGGGCATGCCGGAGGTTCTTTCCATGGGGCACTCCGCCGCTGCCGGACGCTAGATCCGGTAGATCACACGTTCGTCCGTCCGCGGTTCGTCCAGGTGGTGGTGGATCGACCGTTCCAGGCATTCGAACTGTGCGTCTTCCCGCAACGGCCGGTTGTCGAGGTCGGTGATGTAGAACACGTCATCGGCGCGGGCGCCGAGCGTGGCGATCCTGGCATTCTGCAGGCGCACCTTGCAGTCGACAAACGCGCGACCCACGCGGGACAGCAACCCGGGCCGGTCCGAGGTGATCAATGACATGACCGTGCGCTGGTCGATCTCGTCCGGCTTGAAATCGACGTGGGTCTTGATCGGGAAATGCTTGTACACGCGCGGCATCCGGCGCGCGACGTGCCAGATGTCCGGCTTGCCGTGTTCGAGCTCGGCCTGCAGGGCGGTGCGGATTTCCTCGCTGCGGCGCATGCCGGTGATCGGCGCGCCGGAAACCTCCAGCACGTGGTAGGTGTGCAGTCCGTGGCCGTCGTTGGTCGTGATGATACCGGCATCGACCACGTCCAGTCCGAGCTGGTCGAGAACGGCGGTGATGCGGCTGAACAGATCATCGGCGGCCGGCGCGTAGATGAAGATCTCGGTGCCGCCGCGCTCGGTCAGCGGCTGGATGTCGACCAGACTGTCCTGTTGCGGCGCGCGCGCGTGCAGCAGGGTGGTGTGATGGGCCACCTGCCAGGGAATGTGGCGCAGGAAATACTCGTCACCCAGCTGCCGCCACAGTGGATCCACCCCGGCGCGTCCCAGGGTGAGCAGTTCCAGCGCCGCTTCCTGGACCTTCTGGATGTGCTCGGAGCGTTCCATCGGGTCCTGCAGGCCGCGCTGCAGGGCGCGGCGGGTACTGTAGTAGAGCTGTTTCAGCAGGGCGTCCTTCCAGCTGTTCCACAGCCCCGGGTTGGTGGCGCGAATGTCGGCCACCGTGAGCAGGTACAGGTAGTCGAGGTGCATCGGGTCGTGCATGAGCCGGGCGAAGCGGTTGACCACGACCGGGTCGCTGATGTCCTGGCGCTGCGCGGTGGAGGACATCATGAGGTGGTTTTCCACCAGCCAGGTCACCAGGCCGGCATCGTACTCGCTGAGGTCGTGCTGCAGGCAGAAGTCGTGCGCGTCGTGTCCGCCCAGCTCGGAATGGTCGCCGCCGCGGCCCTTGGCGATGTCGTGAAACAGTCCGGCGAGGTACAGCAGTTCCGGCTTGGGAATGGTGGCGACGATGTGGCTGCAGAGCGGGAACTCGAGTGCGCAGTCCTGCACCGTGAAGCGGCGCAGGTTGCTGATCACGGTCAGGATGTGCTCGTCCACGGTGTAGATGTGGAACAGGTCGTACTGCATCTGACCGACGATCTGGCCGAACATCGGGAGGTAGGCGGCAAGCACGCCGTAATTGTTCATGCGGTGCAACGCGTGCGTCACCCCGTGGGGCTGACGCAGGATCTCCATGAACAGGCTACGCGCGCGGATGTCCTGGCGGAACCCGTCGTCGATCAGGTGCAGGTGCGCGCGAATGGAGCGGATGGTGTCGGCGCGCACGCCTTTCAGTTCCGGGTGTTGCTGCAGGATCAGGAACACCTCGAGCAGGGCGTGCGGGTAATAGCGGAACACCGTCGGCCAGGCAATCTCGAGAAAGCCGTGGCGTGACTGGAAGCGCTTGTTGATCATCACCGGCGCGCCCGGTTCGCCGGGGAACAGGATGTGCTCGTGGAACAGCTGCAGCAGCATTTCGTTGAGGCGGCCGAGCGACATGATGGTACGGTAGTAGTCCTTCATGAACGCCTCGACGCCGAGCCGGATTTCATCGTTCCGGTAACCGAGCAGCTCGGCCAGCGTGCGCTGGTAGTCGAACAGCAGGCGGTCCTCACCGCGGCCGGTCAGCATGTGCAGGGCAAAGCGGATCTTCCACAGAAAGGCCCGCCGCTCGGTGAGTGCGTGATATTCGTGCTGGGTGAGAAAACCCCGCTCGACCAGTTCTTCCAGCGAGTCGGTGCCGAAATGACGGTTGGCCACCCAGGCGATCATCTGGAAGTCGCGCAGTCCCCCCGGGCCTTCCTTGATGTTGGGTTCGAGATTGTAGGCGGTATCGTTGTATTTCTGGTGGCGGATACGCTGTTCCTCGCGCTTGGCCATGAAGAATTCACGGCTCGACCAGATGCGCTCCGCTGCGGTGGCGTCCAGCATCGCGAAAAACAGTTCCATCGAACCGGTCAGCCAGCGCGCCTCCATCAGGTTGGTGATGACGGTGATGTCGGCGAGTGCCTGTGTCACGCAATCGTCGACGCTGCGCACGCTGTGACCGACCTCCAGGCCGATGTCCCAGAGGAACGTCAGCAGGGCGGTGAGCGCCGCATCGTGGTGGCTGCCGGCGTTGTCCGGCAGCAGGATCAGCAGGTCGATATCGGAACCCGGCATCAGCTCGCTGCGCCCGTAGCCGCCGACCGCGGCCAGGGTCAGCGTCTCGGCGGCATCACCCAGGTGCAGTTCCCAGGCGTGCACCAGTACCTGGTCGACCAGCCAGGAGCGTCCCTGCAGCAGGGTGTGGGTGTGGTAGCCGCTGTCGAAGTGCTGCTTGAGGACGCTGCGGCCGTGATTCAGGCACCGCTTGTAGGTACCGATCAGCGCGGCACTGCTGCCGTGGCGTTCACCCAGCGGTGCCAGGTTGAACCAGGTTTCGAAGTCCTGGGGTGCGGCGGGTGTTTGCAGCATCCCGGCGGGCTAGAGCTCGTCACCGGCTAGACAGGTCAGCACTTCGTGTCCGTCCGTGGTCACCAGGATGGTATGTTCCCACTGGGCCGACAGGCTGTGGTCCTTGGTGACCACGGTCCAGCCGTCGGGCAGCAGGCGGGTGTGGCGCCTGCCGGCGTTCACCATCGGCTCGATGGTGAAAATCATGCCCGGCTGCAGGCGCAGGCCGGTGCCGGGTCTGCCGTAGTGGAGCACCTGCGGATCTTCGTGGAACGCGCGGCCGATGCCATGGCCGCAGTACTCGCGCACGATGGAACAGTGGTTGGTTTCGGCGTATTCCTGGATGGCATGGCCGATATCACCCAGGGTGATGTCGGGCCGCACCAGGTCGATGCCGATCTTCATGCATTCGTGACTGATGCGGGCGAGCCGCTCGGCGGCGACCGGGGGGTCACCGACAAAGAACATCTTGCTGGTGTCGCCGTGCCAGCCGTCCTTGATCACGGTGATATCGATGTTGATGATGTCGCCCTTCTTCAGCTTCTTGTCCCCGGGGATGCCGTGGCAGACCACGTGGTTGACCGAGGTGCAGATCGACCTGGGGAATCCCCGGTAGTTGAGCGGGGCGGGAATCGCCTGCTGCTCGTTGACGATGTAGTCGTGACAGAGCCGGTCGAGTTCCAGCGTGGTGACGCCCGGCTGGACATGCGGCCGGATCATGCGCAGGACTTCGCCCGCGAGCCGCCCGGCGACACGCATTTTCTCGATCTCATCCGGGGTCTTGATGGTGACGGGCATGTAAGGTCCTGTTTGCAGTAGGGTCGGCGCCGCGATCTGGACACAGTCCGGATTGCCGAGAAAACGAGTGTATGGTATAAAAGCCGGCTTGTTAAGTGGTCCGCTCCCGGGCCGCCCGACAAAATCCACACATGTACCGGCACATTCGGCAGGGTGCCCGCGTCGCCTGGCGGCGGAGCGGGTTGCAGGAATGGGGTACATGGAAGACCAACCCTGACAATTTGGAGTGATCGTAATGGCAGATGTAACCATGCGCCAGATGCTGGAGGCCGGCGTGCATTTCGGGCACCAGACCCGCTACTGGAACCCGAAGATGAGCCCCTATATCTACGGCGAGCGCGGCAAGATCCACATCATCAACCTCGAGAAGACCCTTCCCTTATTCCAGGACGCAATGAACTTCATCAGCAGCATGGCCGCCAACGGCGGTACCGTGCTGTTCGTCGGCACCAAGCGTTCCGCACAGAGTGCGATCCGGGACAACGCGGCCCAGTGCGGCATGCCGTTCGTGAATCATCGCTGGCTCGGCGGCATGTTGACCAACTACAAGACGGTACGCCAGTCGATCCGGCGCCTCAAGGATCTCGAAACCATGTCCACCGACGGATCCTTCGACCGGATCAGCAAGAAGGAGGGCCTGATGCTGACCCGCGAGATGGAGAAGCTGGAGCGCAGCCTGGGCGGGATCAAGGACATGCGCGGCATTCCGGACGCCCTGTTCGTCGTGGATGTCGGCTACGAAAAGATCGCCATCAGCGAGGCCAGGAAACTGGGTATCCCGGTCGTGGGCGTGGTCGATACCAACAACTCCGTGGACGGTATCGAATACGTGATACCCGGCAACGATGACGCCATTCGCGCCATCCAGCTGTACGTCGAGGCCGCCGCGAACGCCGTCGACACCGGCAAGCTCAGCGTGGCGCATGTCATGACCAACGCCAGCGACGAGTTCGTGGAAGTGGCCGAGGAAGGGGACGACAGGCCGGCGCGCCGCAAGCCACGCGGCACGGCGGCGAAGAAGGCACCGGGCAAGGTCACCGTCAGGAAGAAGGCCGCCGCGGAGCCTGCCGATGCAACCACCGATGCAACCACCGATGCCACCACCGAGGCGAGCGGTGAGGCGACCGGCGAGGCGATCGCGGATGTGGCGGACACCGAACACGGTGCCGAGTAGCCCGCCTAACCCTGGATAACTGATAGCGATTTGCAGAGGAATTCGATATGGCAATAACCGCAGCGCAGGTGAAGGAACTGCGCGAACGTACCGGCTCCGGCATGATGGAGTGCAAGAAGGCCCTGGTGGAACACGACGGGGACATGGACGCGGCCATCGAGGCGCTGCGCAAGGCCGGCATCGCCAAGGCCGACAAGAAGGCCGGACGCATCGCCGCCGAGGGGCTCGTGGTGGTCGAACTGTCCGACGATGCGAAGACGGCCGCCGTGGCCGAGGTCAACTGCGAAACCGACTTCGTGGCCAGGAAGGACGACTTCCAGGCCTTTGCCAGCGCCGTCGCGCGGCGCGTGCTGCAGGACGACCCGGCGGACCTGGATGCCCTGCTGGCCATGCCACTGAAAGACGGCGCGAGCACGACCATCGAGGAGGCCCGCAAGGCGCTGATCGCAACCATCGGTGAGAACATCACCGTGCGCCGCTTTGCGCGCATGGCGAGCAGCAACCCGATCGCCACGTACACGCACGGGGTGCGGATCGGCGTGCTGGTCGATTTCACCGGCGGCGATGCCGCGCTGGGCAAGGACCTTGCCATGCACATCGCGGCACACGATCCGCGTCCGGTCTGCGTGTCCGAGGACCAGGTGCCGGCCGCACTGATTGCTGCGGAGCGCGAGATCTTCACGGCGCAGGCACGCGAGTCCGGCAAGCCGGACAACATCATCGAAAAGATGATCGAAGGGCGCATCCGCAAGTTCCTGGCCGAGATCACCCTGCTGGGCCAGCAGTTCGTCAAGGACCCGGACCAGACCGTTGGCAAGCTGCTGAACGGTGCCGGTGCCGGGGTGGTGCGTTTCGAACGCATGGAACTCGGCGAGGGCATCGAGAAGAAGACCGAAAATTTCGCCGACGAGGTACTGGCGCAGGTCAAGGGTGGCTGAGGCCGGCCGACCGGGATGTGCCTGCGGGGCGGTCGGCCGCCAACCATAGTCTCCCTCTCCGTCCGCTCCAGCGGGGTCGCCGTCCGACCCCGTTTTTTATGGCAATCCGCGCCAAAAAGTACGACAATGCGGCCGGGGCGAAGGCCTTGAAATCCACTATATCTGACTGAATTCAAAAGGCTACCGACATGTCATACCGGCGCATACTGCTCAAGCTCAGTGGTGAGGCGCTGATGGGCCAGGGTGGCCACGGGATCGACCCGGACATCCTGCAAAGGCTGGCTGGCGAGATCCACGCCGAGGCACGCAAGGGCGTGCAGGTCGGGCTGGTGATCGGGGGCGGTAACCTGCTGCGTGGCGCCGGGCTTGCGTCGCAGGGCATGAGCCGGGTCACCGGCGACCAGATGGGGATGCTGGCGACGGTGATCAATGCGCTCGCCATGCAGGACGCCCTGCAGCAGGCCGGCTGCGAATGTGTAGTCATGTCCGCGCTGATCATGGACCAGGTCTGTGAATCCTACAGCGTGCGCCGTGCTGTCGCGCACCTGGCCGCGGGCCGGGTGGTGATCTTCGCCGCCGGTACCGGCAACCCGTTCTTCACCACCGACTCGGCCGCGAGCCTGCGCGCCATCGAGATCGGCGCCGAACTGCTGCTCAAGGCCACCAAGGTGAACGGGGTGTATTCCGCCGACCCGGTGCAGCATCCGGACGCGCGCTTCTACGAGCAGCTGCGCTATGCCGATGCCCTGGAGCAGAAGCTGGGCGTCATGGACGCTACCGCCCTCGTGTTGTGCAGCGAGCATGCCCTGCCGCTGCGGGTTTTCAACGTGTTCGTTCCCGGCCAGCTGGGCAGGATCGTCGCCGGTGAACCGGTCGGGACGCTGGTGGAGTAGAGAGGCGAGTATGATCAAGGAAATCGTGCAGGACGCCGGCATGCGCATGAGCAAGTCGATCGAGACACTCAGGACGTCGTTGAGCAGGGTGCGTACCGGCCGCGCCCACCCGAGTCTGCTGGATCACCTGCGGGTGGATTATTACGGGTCGGACGTGCCGATCTCACAGGTGGCGAACATCGGCGTCGAGGACGGCCGCACCCTGGTGGTGACGCCCTGGGAGAAACAGATGGTGCAGCCGATCGAAAAGGCCATCCTGATGTCCGACCTGGGGCTCAATCCGAACACCGCGGGTACCGTGATGCGCATTCCCATGCCGCCGTTGACCGAGGAGACCCGGCGTGACCTCGTCAAGGTGGTGCGACAGGAAGGCGAGGCGGCCAAGGTGGCGATTCGCAATATCCGCCGGGACGCGAACAGTGACTTCAAGAGCCTGCTCAAGGAGAAGGAGATATCCGAGGACGAGGAGCGCCGCGCGCAGGATGACGTCCAGAAATTGACCGACCAGCGTATCGGCGAGGTTGACAGGGTCCTGGCGCAGAAGGAACAGGAGTTGATGGCGATCTGACGCGATGGGGAATACCGTTCATGGGGCTGGCCATTGCGTTCAACCGCGGCGGCCCGGAAGGCCCGGGGACCGCGGGCGGGTGACCGGCACCTCGCCAGCCCAGCACGCCAGCCGTGATCGTGTAACCCGCCCGAGTACGGCAAAGTGACAGAACCGAGAGGCAGACGCGATTGAACTCCCACGCCAGGCAGCCCGGTAGCCAGCCGCAGCACGTGGCCATCATCATGGATGGTAACGGGCGCTGGGCACGTGCGCGCATGCTGCCCCGTGCCATCGGTCATCGCGAGGGTGTGAAATCGGTCCGCCGCGTGGTGGAGGCATGCATCGACCGGGAGATCGGCGCGCTCACGCTGTTTGCCTTCAGCAGCGAAAACTGGCGGCGGCCCAGCGAGGAAGTCGGACTGATCCTGGACCTGTTCGTGAACACGCTGAAGAAGGAAGTCGATGCGCTGGACCGCAACAACGTGCGCCTGCGCTTCATCGGCGAGCGCGCCGCCTTTCCCGATAACCTGCACCGCCTGATCCGCGAATCGGAACAGCAGACGGCGCAGAACCGCCGGCTGGAACTGGTGATCGCGGCGAATTACGGCGGGCAGTGGGACATCACCCAGGCGTGCCGGCAGCTGGCGCAGCAGGTTGCCGACGGTTCCCTGCAGCCGCAGGATATCCGCAGCGAGGACATCAACAACGCCTTGTCGATGCCGGACCTGCCCGAGCCGGACCTGTTTATCCGCACCGGTGGCGAACGCCGCATCAGCAACTTCCTGCTCTGGCAGCTTGCCTACACGGAGCTCTATTTTACCGACCTGCTGTGGCCTGAATTCGATGCCGGTGAACTCGACAGGGCGCTGGACTGGTACGCCAACCGCCAGCGCCGCTTTGGCCGTACCGGCGAACAGGTGGAGCAGGTCAAGGGTGCTTAGGACCCGCCTGATCTCCGCGGCCATCCTGGTGCCGCTCGTCGTGGTCGGGGTGTTGCGCCTCGACACCCGCATCGTGGCCGGCATCCTCGCGCTCATCTTCTGTGCCGCCGTCTGGGAGTGGTCGCGGCTGGTGCCGTTGTACCGCGGCTGGTCGCGCGCGGCCTACACCGGGGCGGCGGCCCTGCTGATGTGGCTGCTCTGGCAGGTGCCGCCGGAGCGCATGCTGCCGGCGTTGCTGGGCGTGGCCGGCGGCTGGTGGCTGTTTGCACTGTTCTGGCTGGCACGCCCCGCCTTCTGTGCCGGGCACGGCCGCGGTTGCACGTTGCTGAAGCTGGTGGCCGGCCTGCTGGTGACCTTGCCGGCCTGGACCGGGCTGGTGGTGCTGCACCGTCACGGTGCCCGGGGCCCCGAGCTGATGCTGCTGTTGCTGGTCATGATCTGGCTGGCCGACAGCGGCGCGTTTTTCGCCGGCCGGTTCTTTGGCCGACACAAGCTGGCGCCCGCGGTGAGTCCCGGCAAGACGCGCGAGGGCGTATACGGCGGGTTGCTGGCGAGCCTGCTGTTTGCCGCTGCGGCCGGCTGGTGGTTCAGCCACTCGCTGGCGTGGACCGTATCATTCTGTATGGTATCGCTGCTGGCCATGCTGTTTTCGGTGGCCGGTGATCTGCTGGAGAGCCTGATGAAACGCCAGAGCAACAGCAAGGACAGTGGCAGCATCATTCCGGGCCACGGCGGCATTTTCGACCGCATCGACAGCATGACGGCCGCGGTCCCGGTCTTCCTGGGCGGCTTCCTGTGGATGGGGCTGTGATGAATACCCCGCCGGCGCGCCAGCCTGCGGGCGTCACGCTCCTCGGTTCGACCGGATCGATCGGGGTCAACACGCTGGACGTGATCGGGCGCCACCCGGAGCGTTTCCGTGTGATCGCCCTGACGGCAAACCGCAACGTCGACGTGCTGGCCGAACAGTGCCTGCGCCATCGCCCGGAGTATGCCGTGCTGGCCGATGCCGATGCCGCGCAGCGCCTGCAGGAGCGCCTGCAGAAGCCGCTGCCGGAACTGCGGGTACTGGCCGGCATCGACGGACTGGTGGAGGTCGCCGGCCTGGCGTCGGTCAGCCACGTGATGGCCGCCATCGTCGGTGCGGCCGGTTTGTTGCCGACCCTGCAGGCGGCCCGCTGTGGCAAGCGCGTGCTGCTGGCCAACAAGGAAGCACTGGTGATGTCCGGGGACCTGTTCATGCAGGCGGTGCGTGAGCACGCGGCCACCCTGTTGCCGATCGACAGTGAGCACAACGCCATCCTGCAATGCCTGCCGGATCACTATCGCGCCGGGAGCGCCCCGCGCGGCGTGCGCCGCGTGCTGCTGACCGCCTCGGGCGGGCCGTTTCGCACCCTGCCGCTCGCGCGACTGGCAGGCGTGACACCGGAACAGGCGTGTGCGCACCCGAACTGGGTGATGGGCCGCAAGATCTCGGTGGATTCCGCCACCATGATGAACAAGGGGCTCGAGGTGATCGAGGCCAGCTGGCTGTTCGGGCTGTCCCGGGAACGGATCACGGTGGTGCTGCATCCGCAGTCCGTCATCCACTCGCTGGTGGAGTACGTGGACGGGTCGATGCTGGCACAACTGGGCAACCCGGACATGCGCATTCCGATCAGTCACGCACTGGGCTGGCCCGAACGGATCGAATCCGGTGCGCAGGGACTGGACCTGCTGGCGACCGGCATGCTGCAGTTCGCCCCTCCCGACCATGCGCGCTATCCCTGCCTGGCGCTGGCCCTGGCGGCATTGCAGGCCGGCGGTACGGCACCGGCCGTCCTGAATGCGGCGAACGAGGTGGCGGTACAGGCATTCCTGGAACGGCGTATTGCGTTTCCGGTCATTCCCAGGGTGATCGAGGAAACGCTGGCGCGCGTGCCGGCGCAGGCTGCCGGCAGTCTGGAAACCGTGCTGGCGGCCGATGCGCTGGCCCGGGAACAGGCTGCTGAACTCGTCGTGGCGAGCAGGGTCACACTGGCACAATGAGCGACGTCATCCATTCCCTGGCGGCATTTCTCGTCGCCATCGGCGTACTCGTCACGGTGCACGAATTCGGACATTTCTGGGTCGCACGCCGGCTCGGCGTCAAGGTGCTGCGGTTTTCGATCGGTTTCGGCCGGCCATTATGGAAGTGGACCTTCGGCGCCGACCGTACCGAACTGGTGGTCGCCGCCCTGCCGCTCGGCGGCTATGTCAGGATGCTGGATGAACGGGAAGGCGAGGTAGCGCCTGCCGAACTGCACCGTGCCTTCAACCGCAAACCGGTTCCGACCCGCATCGCCGTGGTGGTGGCCGGCCCCCTGTTCAACTTCCTGTTTGCCATCCTCGCCTACTGGGTGATGTACGTGGTCGGCGTGCCGGGCCTGCGGCCGGTCGTCGGCGCGGTGATTCCGGACTCGGTTGCCGAGCAGGCGGGCATCGTGCAGGGCGACGAGATTCTCGCGATCCAGGGGGTCCGGACACCGACCTGGGACAGCGCGATGACCGCCCTGCTGGAAGCCGGGCTGGACGAGCCGCGGACGCTCGAATTGCAGGTGCGCGGCGCGCACGGCGGGGAGCGTCAGCTGGAGGTGCAGTTCTCCGCGCCGGACCGGCTGCTGGAAAAGGGCGGGGTGCTGAAGAATTTCGGGCTGGTCCCGTGGCAGTTACCGGCCGTCGTGGACGAGGTGGTGGCGGGCAAGGCGGCGAGCCGGGCGGGGATGCGTCCCGGTGACCGGATCGTGCGCGCGGACGGCAGGAAGATCACCGGCTGGAACGAGTGGGTGGAATACGTGCGCGCCCGGCCGGAACAGCCGATCGAGGTCGTGGTGGAGCGGGACGGTCGGCAGGTATCCCTGCACCTGGTGCCGGAACGGGTCAGCGGGGACGGCGGTGAACACGGTTTCATCGGCGCTTCGGTACGTCTGCCCGACGCGCAACAGCGTGCTACAATGCGCGTCGATGTGCGCTACGGGGTGCTGGAGGCGCTGCCTGCGGCGGTGAACAAGACCGTGGAAATGTCGACGCTGACGTTACGCACACTCTGGAAAATGGTTTCCGGCCGCGCGTCGGTCGAGAATCTCAGTGGCCCGATCAGTATTGCCCGCTATGCCGGCGAGTCGGCCGCGATCGGCCTGAGTACGTTCCTGGCGTTCCTCGGGGTGGTCAGCGTCAGCCTGGGTGTGCTGAACCTGTTGCCGGTCCCGGTACTGGATGGCGGTCACCTGATGTATTACCTGGTGGAAGCGGTAACCGGCAGGCCGGTCTCGGAAGCGGTGCAGCTGGCCGGGCAGAAGCTCGGGATCCTGTTGTTGCTGCTGTTGATGAGCATTGCCTTTTACAACGACCTGATACGACTGTTTGACTGACGGACTGACATGCCCCGGCCACTGATACGCCTGCTCTGGACGCTGCTGCTGGGTTGCTGCATGTGCACGACAGCCCGGGCCTTCGAGCCGTTTACGGTCAAGGACATCCGCGTCGAGGGACTGCAGCGCATCTCTGCCGGCACGGTGTTCAACTACCTGCCGGTCAAGGTGGGTCAGACCCTCGATACCAAGGGCTCGGTGGAAGCGGTCAACGCGCTGTTCAAGACCGGGTTCTTCGATGATATCTCGCTGGAGCGCGACGGTGACGTGCTGGTAGTCGATGTGCGCGAGCGTGCCGCGATCAGCAGCATCAAGCTGGAAGGCAACCAGGATCTGGAGACCAAGCAGCTGCTGGACGGACTCAAGGAGATCGGGCTGGCGGAAGGGCGGGTGTTCGACCGCTCCCTGCTGGAGAAGGTGGAACAGGAACTGCAACGTCAGTATTTCAGCCGCGGCAAATATGCCGTGCGCATCGACACCACCGTGACGCCGCTCGAGCGCAACCGGGTGGGAATCCTGATCCACATCTCGGAAGGCCGGGTTGCCCACATCCGGCAGATCAGCATCATCGGCAATCACAACTTTCCGGAAAAAACGCTGCTCAAGCAGTTTACCCAGACCACGCCGACCCTGTTTTCCGCGTTCACCAAGAAGGACCAGTACTCGAAGCAGGCGTTGTCCGCCGACCTCGAGACGCTGCGTACCTGGTATCTTGACCGCGGCTACCTGAATTTCCAGATCAAGTCCACGCAGGTGTCGATCACCCCCGACAAGAAGGACATCTACATCACGATCAACATCAACGAGGGTGAGCAGTTCCGGATCAAGGTGGTGAAACTGTCCGGCGACCTGGTCGTGCCGGCGCAAAAGATCTTCCCGCTGATCCACATCAATCCCGGTGACGTCTTTTCGCGCAAGCGGGTGACCGAGGCGGTGGATCGCATCAGCTCCCTGCTGGGCAACGAGGGTTATGCCTTCGCCAACGTGAACACGGTGCCGGAACTGGATGAAAAGAACCGCGAAGTCTCGCTCGGTTTCTTCGTCGACCCGGGCAAGCGCGTCTACGTGCGCCGCATCAATATTTCCGGGAACACCACGACCCGGGACGAGGTGCTGCGCCGCGAGCTGCGGCAGATGGAAGGCGGCTGGTATTCCGCGGAACAGGTGGAGCGGTCCCGTACCCGCCTTGACCGCCTCGGGTTCTTCGAAAAGGTCAACGTCGAGACACCTTCGGTGCCGGGGACGGCGGACCAGCTGGATGTCAACTACGCGGTCACCGAGACCTCGTCCGGCAGCATCACCGCCGGTGTCGGCTATTCGCAGACCGCCGGCGTGCTGTTCAATGCCAGTATCCAGCAGAACAATTTTCTCGGCAGTGGCAAGCGCGTCGCCTTCACCTTCGACAACAGCCAGGTCAACAGCGTCTACAGTTTCAGCTATGTCAATCCATACTGGACCATCGACGGTGTGAGCCGCGGCTTCGGCGCCTACTACCGCACGACCGATGCCAGGCGCGCAAACCTGACCGATTATTCCACCGATACGCGCGGCCTGGACGTCAATTTCGGCATCCCGGTCAACGAGTACGACACCCTGCGTTTCAGCGCCGGCTACAAGGGTCTGGACCTGCACGCGAGCAAGTTCTCGCCGGTCGAGGTGACCGATTTCGAGGACAGCTACGGCAGTTCCTTCGGTGACCTGGTGCTGTCCGCCAGCTGGAGTCACGATTCCCGCAACAAGATCCTGGTCCCCACCGACGGCGGGCTGCAGTCCCTCAGCCTCGAGGCGACCATCCCGGGCTCGGGCCTGGAATACTACAAGCTGGATTACCAGCAGCAGCGTTTCGTGCCCCTGACCACGAATTTCACTCTCGGCATGAAAGGGCGTGTCGCGTACGGCCAGGGCTATGGCAGCTTCAGCAACCTGCCGTTTTTCGAGAATTTCTTTGCCGGCGGCATCCGTTCCATCCGTGGCTTCAACGAAAACACGCTGGGCCCGAAGGATTCCAATGGCAACGCCATCGGTGGCTCTTTCCTGACCGTATTCAACCTGGAAATGCTGTTCCCCGTGCCGTTCATGGAGACCAGCGCGGGTACACGCCTGAGCGCATTCCTGGATTTCGGCAACGTGTACCAGAGCGCCAATGACTTCAATGTCTCCGATTTCAGGTATTCTGTCGGCCTGGCAGGGTTGTGGTCGTCACCCCTGGGGCCGATCTCGGCGAGCATCGGCGTGCCCCTGAATGCCCAGTCCGGTGACCGCAAGCAGCTGTTCCAGTTTACTGTGGGAACCTTCTTCTGACGGATCTGAACGTATGTACGGAGTGTGAATGTGAAAACTTGCAAACTGACTGTATTTGTCCTTGCCCTTGTGGGTGCATTGTCGTTGATTCCGGGGCCGGCGACGGCGGCCGGGGACCTGAAGATCGGTTTCGTCGACCTGGCCAAGCTGAGCGAGAAGGCGCCGCAGATCACCGCCGCGCAGAACAAGATCGACGCGGAATTCTCGGGGCGCGAGAAGGAAATCGTCGAGTTGCAGCGGCGGGTGGCCAAGATGGAAGAGGCCATGACCACCAACGGCCCCGTGCTCAGCGATTCCGAACGCAGCACCAAGGAGCGTGAGCTGCTGAGCAAGCGGCGCGAACTGAAGCGCATGCAGGACGAGTTCCGTGATGACCTCAACATTCGCAAGAACGAGATGCTGCGTTCCGTGAACGAGGAGATCGGCAAGGTCATCGACAACTTCGCCAAGAGCGAGAAGTATGACCTGATCCTGGCCCAGGGCGTGATGTACGCCGGCAAACGGATCGATATCACCGATCTCATTCTCAAGAAGCTGGGGGGGAAATAATCGCCAGCGATTCGCGGGGCGTACGCGATGGGTATCACCCTCGGGGAACTGGCCGGCCGGATCGGCGCCGAGCTGCACGGGGGCAGACCGGATACCGGGATTGACGCGGTGGCCACGCTGGCCAATGCCGGACCGGGTGACCTCAGCTTTCTGGCCAACCGCAACTATCGCCGGTTCCTGGCCGGCACGCGCGCTGCGGCGGTCATCCTGGCGCCGGAGCACCTGGCGGAGTGCCCGGTACCGGCACTGGTGTCCCCCAACCCCTATGCCAGCTACGCACGCGCCGCCGCGCTGATCGTGCCGCGGCCGGCGCCGCGCAGCGGCGTGCATCCGGCGGCGACCCTGGAGGACGGGTGTACGGTCGATGCATCGGCCTGGGTCGGTCCGCACTGCATCGTGGAGTCCGGTGCCGTGATCGGCGCCGGCGCGCAACTGGCGGGTGGTTGTTTCATCGGTGCCGGCAGTCGTGTCGGCGCGCACAGCCGGATCGCCGCCAACGTGGTGATCTGCCACGGCGTGGTCATCGGGGAGCGGGTCGGCATCGCACCCGGGGTGGTCATCGGGGCAGACGGTTTCGGCCTGGCCAGCGAGGACGGGCGCTGGCTCGATGTGCCGCAGCTCGGCGCTGTGCGGATCGGCGACGATGTCGAGATCGGCGCCAATACCACCATCGACCGCGGCGCACTGGACGACACCGTACTGGAAGAGGGCGTGCGGCTCGATAACCAGATCCAGGTTGCGCACAATGTCTTTATCGGCGCGCACACCGCGATTGCCGGCTGCGTCGGGATCTCCGGCAGTGCCAGGATCGGCCGCCACTGCATGATCGGCGGCGGTGCCGGGATCGTCGGCCATCTCGAAATCACCGATCACGTCATCATTACCGGCATGACGATGGTGACGAAATCGATCACCGCGCCCGGGGTCTACTCCTCGGGCGTGCCGGCGCAGGACAACGAAAGCTGGAACCGCAACTACGCGCGCCTGCGTCAGCTCGACCGCATGGCGCGGCGCCTGCAGGTGCTGGAGCGCCGGGTGGCGGCCGGCAGCGACAATCACTGACCGGGACGCGACCCTGCGCCGGTAAACGAAACTGACAACCGACGGGTAACCCGGAACCATGAACATCAACGACATACTGCAGCATCTTCCCCACCGTTACCCGTTCCTGCTGATCGACCGCGTCATCGAGTTCAACCCCGGTGAATCCCTGGTCGGCTACAAGAACGTTTCCTACAACGAGCCGTTTTTCCAGGGGCACTTCCCGCAGCGCCCGATCATGCCGGGCGTGCTGATCCTGGAAGCAATGGCGCAGGCCACCGGGCTGCTTGCGTTCAAGACGGTCGAGCGTGGCGCGCGGCGCGAGAGCCTGTACTATCTCGTGGGCATGGATAACGCCCGCTTCAAGAAGCCGGTCGAGCCCGGCGACCAGCTGATGCTGTATGCCCGGCTGGTCCGCTCCCGGCGCGGTATCTGGGTGTTTGACTGTGCAGCGAAGGTCGACGGCGCGGTCGTGGCGACCGCGCAGATCATGTGCACCGAACAGGATATTCACCCTTGATCGACGCCCGGGCAGTCATCGATCCTTCCGCCGAGCTGGCGGAGGGTGTGAGCGTGGGCCCGTTTACCGTGATCGGGGCCGGGGTCACGATCGGTCGGGGCACCCGCATCGGGCCGCATGCCGTGATCAACGGTCCTACCCGGATCGGCGAAGACAACCATATCTTCCAGTTCGCTTCGGTCGGCGACGCGCCCCAGGACAAGAAGTACGGGGGGGAGCCCACCCGGCTGGAGATCGGCGATCGCAACACGATCCGCGAGTTCGTCACCATCAATCGCGGCACCGTGCAGGACGCCGGACTGACCCGCCTCGGCAACGACAACTGGATCATGGCGTACGTGCATATCGCGCATGACTGCCGGATCGGCAACCAGACCATCTTTGCCAACAACGCCTCCCTGGCCGGGCACGTGCACGTGGACGATTACGCGATCCTCGGCGGCTTTACCCTGGTGCACCAGTTCTGTTCCATCGGGGCGCACGCGCTGACCGCCTTCGGCAGTGGCATCAGCATGGATGTGCCGCCCTATGTCACGGTGGGTGGCACTCCGGCACGACCGCACGGCATGAATATGGAGGGCCTGCGCCGGCGCGGCTTCCCCGCGCCGGCGCGGCGCGAACTCAAGCAGGCCTACAAGGTGCTGTACCGCGAGAACCTGTCGCTGCGGGAGGCGCTGGCCAGGCTGCGCGAGCTGGCCGTGGACTGTCCCGAAGTCGGCGTGCTGGTGCAGTTCCTGGAAAACCAGAAGCGCGGTATCGTCAGGTAATCCCGGGTGAGCCGGGGCGCGACAATGGTACCGGCATGACCAGGCCCCCGGGACCGCTGCGTATCGGTATCGTGGCCGGCGAGGCTTCCGGTGACAACATCGCGGCCGCGCTGATCACCGCACTGCGCGCGCAGGTGCCGGACGCGGTGTTCGAGGGTGTGGCGGGACCCCGCATGCAGGCGGCCGGCTGCACCACGCTGTGCCCCATGGAGCGCCTGTCGGTCATGGGGCTGACCGAGGTGCTGCGCCACCTGCCCGCGCTGCTGGGCCTGCGGCGCCGCTTGCGCCGGCACTTCACGGCGCACCCGCCGGACCTGTTCATCGGCGTCGATGCGCCGGATTTCAACCTGGGCCTGGAACGGGCCCTGAAACGGCGCGGCATCCGCACCCTGCACTATGTCAGTCCGTCGGTGTGGGCCTGGCGGCGCTATCGCGTGCGCAAGATCGCCGCGAGCGTGGACTGCATCCTGACGCTGTTCCCGTTCGAGGAACGTTTCTACCTGGAGCAGCACGTGCCGGCGCGCTGCGTGGGGCATCCGCTGGCCGACCAGGTAGCGGACGAGGTGGACCAGGCGGCGGCGCGCAGGGCACTCGGCATCCCGCCGGGCGGGCCGTTGCTGGCATTGCTGCCCGGCAGCCGCACCAGCGAGGTACGCCAGCTGGCGCTGCCTTTCCTGGCGGCGGCTGCCTGGTGCCAGGCGCGGCGGGACGACCTGCACTTCGTGGTGCCGCTGGCCAACGCGCGTTGCCGCGCTGCGTTCGAGGAGGCCGTCTCCCGGCTGCCATCCGTCCCGCCGCTCACCCTGCTCACCGGCCGGGGGATGGAGGCCATGGCGGCCGCGGATGCGGTCCTGCTCGCCTCGGGTACGGCGACCTTGGAATGCCTGCTGTTGCGGCGCCCGATGGTGGTGGCGTACCGGCTCTCGGCGCTGACCTTCCGGCTGGCCCGCCGGCTGGTCCGGGTGCCGTTCTTTTCCCTGCCGAACCTGCTGGCCGGTCGGGCGCTGGTGCGGGAATTTCTCCAGCACGACGTGACGGCGGAAAATCTCGGCCGCGAGTTGCTGGCGCTGGTGGAGCAACCGCAACGCGCGGCAGCGCTGGCGCACGAGTTTGCCGCGATCCATCGTGACCTGCGCCGGGACGCCAGCCACGCGGCCGCCCGGGTCGTATTGCAGATGACGGGGAGGCTGCCCGGTGCCTGCTGAGGC
>Ga0307424_1000647_pt1 | contig 18764 bp, 18 predicted proteins | sample SalMarWE160320MG_FD_202157 | JGI IMG/M metagenome (GOLD analysis project Ga0307424, IMG submission 202157) | Salt marsh sediment microbial communities from the Plum Island Ecosystem LTER, Massachusetts, United States - WE1603-20 | ecosystem: Environmental > Aquatic > Marine > Intertidal zone >... | reverse complement strand
TATGCGGTCTCCAATTTGAATGGTTCTCTGACACATGTTCCGAATTTCCCTTCAGAGTGGCGCCAATCATCTCTTCTATAAATTTGACAGTTTTACGACTTCTATTTTTTTATCCACGAACCGGCGGATGAAATCATGGATTTCCTCTTGTTTACCGAAAGATGTAACTACTACGGCATCCACATTGATCATCTTTAATATATCAGGGGGTTGAATTATCAAATCTCCGAACGGTTTCCCCTGCTTTTTCGGGTCGCTGTCCACAACTGCCGCGACTTTCAATTGGACCTCCTTAAGAGCGGCATAAACCACCTCTGCGGTATATGCTGCCCCGAACAGGGCAACTGTTCGGATACCGTCTGAACGGATTTGATGGAGTCTTCTCCCAATCTCACCTTTGGCGCCCCCGTAAAGCCGGATGATCTCTGCAGAATAGGCGAGCAATAGTGAAAGGAGTTCATCCTGACCCTTTGCAGTGAGATGGTATCTCTGGGTGCGATTGGTATTGCCTGCCACTGAGATACTTCCACCTTTCCGGAGTTCTTTAATGTAGTTATTCACCATCGAACTGCTTAAATGTGTAATCCGGCCAATTTCATGCTGGCTGATCTCGGAAGTATTATGAATAGACAGAAGAATAGACAACCGCCTTAATTTTTTTGTGGGGGCAAAGAATTCTGCGTTGAATGGTTGTATCATTTTTATCGATCCTACAGAGTCATCTACCGTTTGTTCATTGAATGGACGGTCTTCGTGAAAAGTTTTCTTTACTTATTTTTTGTTGAAGATATTAATTGCAGCCTCATTCATCAGATCTTGTTCCTTTTTTGACAACTCTTGAACGTGAGCCTTAAACCCTTTTTCCCTCAATCGGTCGATGGTTTTCCTGTTTTTCATGGCTCCAATCAGCTCTTCACGCTTCTGATCAACACTTTTCTCGGTTTCCAAGATCTTTTCCCACTGGTTTTCAATCTCCTTTGTTACCTGTTGGAGATAGTCAGTATATAACAAGATATCAGAAGCGCTAATAATTTTCACCTGTTTTTCCTGCAATTCCCCCGAATATCTATTCTTTACCTTTTCAAGATTTGACAACCTCTCTCTCTCATCAAGCAGCTGCCTTTTTAAAACTGCAAAATCCTTTTGAAGGCCTTCTTCTAAGAGTTTACGGTGTCTTAAAACCGGTTCCAACCTGAATTTGTACATCATTTAGTCCAAGGGCTCGTACGAAAATATCAACTTGGCTTCTGGGCGGCGAAGATCTCTTCAAGTTTTTGAATACTATCGTCAATCCCCTCATTTTCCTGTATCCCCTGCATGAGATATCCGTTCACCTTTTCTATCATCTGTATTGCATAATCGATCTTTGGATTACTCCCCGCTACATACGCACCAATATTTATAAGGTCCTCTGCCTTTTTGTATGTGGCTAAAATTTGTTTAAGCCTGTTGGCGCATTCCCTGTGCTCCAAACTTGCGATATCTGTCATCACCCGGCTAACACTCCCTAAAATATCTATCGCAGGATAATGGTTTTGCTCGGCAAGGTCTCTCGACAGGATGATGTGTCCATCTAATATCGATCTTACCGCATCAGCGATAGGTTCGTTCATGTCATCACCCTCAACCAATACGGTATATAGGCCGGTAATGGTGCCATGATTCGAAGAGGTGCCCGCCCTCTCCAACAACTTTGGCAATATGGTAAAGACAGATGGTGTATATCCCTTGGTAGTCGGTGGTTCCCCCGCGGCAAGCCCCACCTCTCTTTGCGCCATGGCAAATCTGGTCACCGAATCCATCATAAGAATAACATGTTTACCTTGGTCGCGAAAATATTCGGCAATGGCAGTGGCAATAAAGGCCCCTCTCATCCTGACCAACGGAAGATGATCAGAAGTGGCAACAACGACCACCGATCTTTTGAGCCCCTCCTCCCCTAACTCTTTCTGGATAAAATCGTTCAGTTCCCTCCCTCTTTCCCCGATTAACGCAATCACGTTGACATCTGCAGTAGTATTCCTCGCTATCATGCCTAAAAGGACGCTTTTGCCCACACCTGATCCTGCAAAAATACCCATCCTCTGTCCGCATCCCACGGTCAAAACCCCATTGATGGCCCTTATTCCCAAATCCAAAGGTTGCTCAATTCGCTTCCTCAAAAGAGGATTGATAGGGCTTGCATAAAGGGGGTACGTAATTCTGGACAGAATAGGTCCTTTTCCATCGATCGGATTTCCAAGGCCGTTGACCACCCTTCCCAGGAGCCCTTCCCCTACTCCAATTGATGCATCCTGATCCCTGGCAACAACCCTGTTTCCGGGGGCGATCCCCCTGATTTCACCTAACGGCACAAGTAGCACTTTATTGTCCTTGAAACCCAAGACCTCGGCCTTTACCCTCGGGAGATTCCCCCCGGGATAGATATGACAGATGCTCCCCAATTGCGTTGCCGGTCCATCAGCTTCGGTTACGAACCCGGCCACTTTTGTTACCCTTCCCATGGCAACGATTGGGCTTGAATTATCCAAGGCCGAATGATACCTTGTCAGATCAACAGCAGATTCCATTTATTTCTTCCATTACTTTTAATCTTAACTTTTTTCAAACCTATGGCATTTCTGATCTGAGCAGATCTCCAACCGCCTGAAGCTGGCTCTCAATCCTTGCATCTATACTGCCGAACCCAGTTTCAATGATACAGCCTCCCCTGGAAATAGTATCGTCACCTTCGATAATAACATCCTTGATATTATCGGTTAATCCCGAAATCTGATATCCGGATTCATTGATAAATTGAAGGTCCAATTTGTTTATTCTGATCTTGATCTTTTCCTGGTCAATAACTTTCTCAAGGGCCCCTTTGAGAACGCCCAAGAGGGTTTCTTTGTTTATGGAAACCTCATGAGACACGACCTTTTCAGTAATCGCTAAGGCCAATTCCACTGTCCCTCTTTCAATGTTGAGATAAAGGTCCTCTTTTAGCTTCCACAATTCCGAAATAGCTTTGTCAAAGGTGTCAAAGATGTTCTGGAGCCTTTTTCTTTCAGATTCCGTCCCTGCCTTTTCCCCTTTCATGAATCCCTCAGTATAGGCGTTTTTTTCAAGGTCCTCGAAAGGGTTTCTGTTCTCAGCGGATACATTTTTGGAATCAGGAAAAAAGCTATTATTTCCGTTGCGGTCAACAGGCTCAAAGCGCTTTCCCTTTTCCACTTCTCCCGGGTTCGTTAGAGGTCTGTCAACGTCTATTTCTTGGAAGAGATGGGACATGAACCGGTCTTGCTTTACTGATCCATCGTTTTTAATAATCTTATACAATGAGCTGGTCTCCTCCTCGGCCGGCAATTACTATTTCTCCCTGATCTGACATCTCTTGAATTGTCCTTGTGATCAAATATTGAGCATCTTCCACATCTTTCATCCTGACAGCGCCTAAGATCTCAATTTCTTCTTTCAGCATCTCCGCTGCTCGTTCAGACATGTTTGAAAAGATCTTCTCTTTTACATCGTTGGAAGCCGCCTTCAAAGCCATTGCCAATTCCCGAGACTCCACCTTTCTCAATACCTTTTGCAGACCTTGATTATCGATCAATACCACATCTTCAAAAGTGAACATCTTCTGTTTTATAGTTGCTGCCAGTTCTGGATTATCTTCTTCAATTGTCTCTAATATGACCTGGCCGGACATACCATCCATCAGGTTTAATATGTTTGCCATCATATCTACGCCACCTTTCACAGAGCTCATAGAATCTTCACTATCTTTAATGACATCATCAAAAATCTTGGCCACCTCCTGGACCATCCCTGTCCCGACTTTGTCTAATGTCGCGATCCTAAACCCCACTTCGGCCTTTGTTTCGTCAGGCAGGTTAGACAATACACTGCTTGCAACGTCCGGGTTAACATGTACTAAAATGACGGCGATGGTTTGAGGATGTTCATCTTTAATCAATTCAAGGAGACGATCCGGTGCTAATGATTTCAGGATCGATAAATCCGAGGATTCAAGATCTGAACCACCAGAGCGCTCTTCAGTCGTTTCCGTTTGCTGGGGCAGGGAAGGGCCTCCAACCCGGCGAGTTTCGGTTTTTCCTGTCAATTGGAGAAACTCTTGCGAAACTTTTTCCACCACATCCGGTGATATCTCTCCCATTTGAGCGAGATGATTTTCTATCACTCGCCTTTCCCCTTCATTCATCATGCCGAGGATCTTTTCTGACGCCACTTTTCCCGCAGATTGAATGATGATGGCAACTTTAATGGAGCCGGGTAAGGTTTTGGGGTCCATAGGTCTATAGCACAATCAATTCAGTACCCGTCTTACGGGTTTCAAAGGTTTCAGGCTTCATCTTCCTTCATCCAACCTCTCATCAAATCTAAAGTCTGGTTTTCTTGGTTTCCTGTCAGCAGGCGTAACGCCTTGTCTCTGTTGGGCATGCCTTTCCCGGATTCGCTCTCAATTTCAGCAAGGGTCTTAGGAAGCTGGGTCAGCATCGGTTTATTTCCTGCCGAACTTGCAGTCAGCCATCTAATTACCGGTCTTATCACGAAGACAAAAGAGAGCAACAGGAAAATGCTTAATGAGACAAGCTTCATGGAAGGCGCATAATCCTTTAAGCGGGAGAGCCAACCCCCTGCTATTTCATTTTCTTCGTCTTCAATAGTCATTGGGGGTTCGAAGGGGAGATTGACCACTTCGACGCTATCCCCCCTCTTGGCATTGAAGTTTATGGCGCGTTTTACGATTTTTTCAAGTTTTGCCATTTCATCGTCAGCCCTGGGAAAATATTTCAACTCCGTTTTCTTATCTTTTCCCACAACACTCTTGTGAATTCCATCAACAATTACCGCCACGGATACACTTTTCAATCTTGCAAATGGCTCCACTATGTGGCTGGTTACCTTGCTTATCTCATAATTAACAGTGCGATCTTGCTTCACAAAAGATTGACCCCCGGTCGATGTTTCAGTTTTTTGAGCCTTGGCAGTCCCGGGAGATTGCCCTGCCGCCAATGTCTTATTTTCATTGTCCTGGACAGATTCTTTTGCCTGGGTATTGGAGAGTATTCCGGGCACACCCGAAGGTGTCGCTTCCTTCCCGCCTGACCGCTCACTGAAAAGTTGCTCGCTCCGTATCGCCTTATTATCGGGCTGATACAACTCTTCGGTTTTCTCCCCCTTCGTGAAATCCAGCGAGCATGAAACCCTTGCGATCGCCTTGCCGGCCCCCAATGCTGTTTCTAACATCGTTTGTATTTTGTTTTCTAAGCCCTTGTCCATTTTCTCCTGTAATGCCAACTCATCAGAGCTAATCTGGCCCGTTCCGGATTTCTCCTTTGTTCCGGATAACATTTTACCATAATTATCCACTATGGTAATATTTTCGGGACTCAGACCGGAAATACTTGATGAAACAAGATGGACAATCGCCTGGACTTGATCTTTGCTTAGCCATCTTCCGGAACGAAGTTTCAGTGTTACCGAGGCCGTTGCCGGGGTATCCTCCTCTATAAACAGAGATTTAGAGGGCATAACGATGTGAATCCTTGAGCTTTCAATTCCATCAATCCTATCAATTGTTCGAGAGAGCTCTCCCTGCAATGCCCTCTGATAATTCACATTTTGCACAAATTCGGTCATCCCGAGTTTGGCATTGTCAAAGATCTCAAACCCAACACCGCTCCCCCGGGGCAAACCATTTGTAGCCAATTCGAGTCTGAGGTCATATATCTGTTCACTCGGCGCTAAAATGGAGCTACCATTGGAGGAAATTTTGTACGGGATCCTCTTCTCTTTCAATGCAGCCACTATGGCCCCGCCATCTTCCGGGCCTAAATTGGAGTAGAGGACCTGAAAATCGGGAGTCCCCGCCCAATTCATTAAAAAGATAAAGCCTATTATCGTTCCTCCCACAAAGGCAATTAAGGTAAACCTCTTAGCAGGAGTAATATTCTTGAATAGCGCTTTTAACTGCGAAGAGAACTCATTAGTCGGCATTTCAATTCCCCCTCTCAGACCGGCATTCGCATGACTTCTTGATACGCCGTTATGATTTTGTTACGCACCTGCATCATCAAACGGAATGAGATATCGGCCTTCTCCATGGCAATCATCGTTTGATGGATATCCTTATTATCGCCAGCCGTCAATTCATGGACAGCCCGGTCCGCCTCATTCCGGAGCTCGCTGACTTTACCAATCGCCCCCGAAAGCGCTTCGCCAAAGGACTCCCCTTTATCTACCGACGGCTGTTTTTCGCTGATCGGGAGGGAAAGTGACGTTTCCAAGTTATTCTTGATCGTAATTTTTTCCATGGCTATTTCCCTATCTCCAGGGCCTTCAAGGCCATGTCTTTTGAGGCCTTAATGGCAGTTACATTTGCTTCATAGCTCCGGGTAGCAGATATCATGTTTACCATTTCTTCCATCAGGTTTATGTTTGGCGTCTTCACATATCCATTTTCATCCGCATCCGGATGTTGGGGATCATGTTTTGTATGGGGAGGCCTGGGATCATCAATGATGTCAACCACCCGAACCTCTGATAACTTGCCGGTCATCCGCGATCTTAATCTATCTCCAAAGGATTTCTCAGAGGGCTGACTGGCAAAGACCACATCTTTTCTTCGGTATGGTCCACCCTCAGGCGTCTTTGTTGTATTGATATTTGCCAGATTATTGGCGGCCAGGTTCATCCTGATCCTCTGAGCCGTAAGACCTGAGGAGCTCACGCGAAGTGCGTCAAAAAAATTCATGTCTATTTACCTCCCTGGATAACGTTTTTAAGCCCTTGAAACTTCTTTGAGATAATTTGAGCCAAGGCATTATACATTAAATTGTTCTCTGATAACTTTGCCATTTCTTTATCAATATTAACAGTATTGCCATCGCGTTTAAGCGAGAATTGTGATGTGTTGTCAATTCCAGGCCTCACAGCGCCGACACCGGTCGTCCTTCCGGGGAGATGCCCTTGATGGCTCCTTTTAAGTCCTATCTCTTTTCCTGAGCTCATTACCTTTTCAAGTTCTTCCTCAACAATTAGGTCAAAGGCCTTATAATTGGGGGTATCCTTATTGGCTATATTAGAAACAGTCACATTATGTTTTAAGGACCTTAAATCCAGGGCCTTTTCCAACAGCGGGAATGTTCCTTTGAATAGTCCTTGTGATTCCATCGGTAACTTATCCTCCTTCATTTTTGTCAATCATCAAATCATCCAACCATACCGTTCATCCATCCCAGCATCGAGTATCCAGTCCCGTCTCGGCGGGAGTTCGCTATATACAGGGTTTCTCCTCCTCTTTATATTCATGCAATTTATTTCTCAAGGTCCTGATGCTGATGCCCAACATCTCTGCCGCATGGGTCCTGTTTTCATTTACGTCTTTTAGAGTCATAAAGATAAGCTCCCTTTCCATCTCTCTTACAGAGAGGCCCGGTCTGATCCGGACGGAGTCCCTTTCCTCGCTCTCGACTTCTCCCAAAAATAGATGTTCCGGTAAGATCACCTCTCCATCCGACAGGAGGATAGCCCTTTGAACGGTGTTTTCCAGCTCCCTCACATTCCCTCTCCACTCAAGGTTAAGAAGAGTAGAAATAGCACTGTCAGACATTTTTTTGACCCCTGACCCATTGTTTGACCCATACTTCTTCACAAAATGATCTATTAAAAGGGGGATATCGTTCCTCCTCTTTCGCAATGGAGGGATGGTAATGGGGATAACATTCAACCTGTAGTAAAGGTCTTCCCTGAATCTTCCTCCTTTGACAGCCTTCTTCAGGTCAATATTGCTTATAGCGATGACCCTCACATCGATCGGGGCAGGCCTGCTCCCTCCTACCCGGTCAATCATCCTTTCTTGGAGCGTCCTCAGTAATTTGGCCTGTATTGGCATGGGCATTTCACTGATCTCATCTAATACAATCGTACCGTGATTCGCCAGTTCAAATTTGCCTATCTTTCTGTTCACAGCGCCTGTAAAAGATCCTTTTTCATGGCCGAACAACTCACTTTCTGCCAGACCATCGGGCAAGGAGGCACAGTTTACAGCGACATAAGGACCGTCATTTTGGCTGCCATGATGATGGATATAGGATGCAACCATCTCCTTCCCCGTTCCACTTTCACCCTGGATAAGTATTGTGGCGCTGCTCTGTGCCACGTTCTCGGCCAGTTTCAATATGTTGAGCAACTTCGGATCCTGGGTTATAATCCTTTTGCTTTTTTGACCTCTCCTTAAATAGCCGTTTTGAAAACTGATTTTGGCTCCGCCGTTTCGATTTTTTGTGGCCTTTCTGACCATAAGTCGTACGGTCTCATCGGAAAAAGGCCTTAGAATATAATCTGCAGCTCCTTTCTGCATAGCTTCCACTGCATTATCGACAGTCCCATTGGCAGTAATCAATACCACCGGAACCTGGGAGGACATTTTTTTTATTTCCCCTAAGACCTCAAAGCCGGACATCTGAGACATGTTCACATCGCTTATTACCAAGCTGAATTCGTCCTTCTTGAATTTCTCCAAGGCCTCAATGCCACTGGAAGCGGTTTCAACTGAATATCCGGCACCATCCAGCGCATGAATGAGAGCTGTTCTCATATCGGGTTGATCACCAACTATCAGTATAGGATGTGCATCCATCAAGATACTCTCAATTTCCTGGGTGGTTTCCGGCGCTGTGTTCTGCACGAGATATTTGCATGGTCTCTGGAAATTACCTGAAAAAGTAGTCGTTCACAGGTTCAGACTTTCCCGCTGAAAGCGAGATTCAGGTATGTGACGCTGCAAATCCTATGCCATTGCTTTTAGAGGAATGTAAGAAGGAAAATTGGTGAAATTGTAGTGTGTTCCCTAAGATTTGGAGGTAATGGCGAGACGGTCATGTCAAATTGTTTTCCATGTGTCACTTAATTGACAGGACTCGACCTTAGACATGTGCAGGATGTAAATGGTGTCTTTTTATCTTTTCCACAAGGGTTGTTCTGTTGAGCCGAAGCAGCTTTGCTGCCTGATTCTTTACCCAGTTGGTTTTTTGCAACGATTCGAGGATGAGGGCCTTCTCAAACTCGGTTACTGCCGTATTCAAGTTTATCCCATCCTCTGATATTTCCATTGATGGCAACTCTGAATGGCCGCTTTTTCTCCTCAACCTCTCAGGTAGATCCAAAGGGCCTATATCCCCTTCTCCTTTCAAGACCACAAGCCTTTCGATCATGTTTTTCAGTTCTCTCACGTTACCTGGCCAGGAGTGTTCCTTTATAATGATCATTGCATCATTCGTCACTCCTTGAATATCCTTACCATTCTTCAGGTTGAATTCCCGGAGAAAGTGCGAAATAAGGAGGAGAATGTCCGGTTTCCGCGCCCTTAACGGTGGGATCTCTATGGGGATCACATTGAGCCGGTAAAAGAGATCCTCCCGGAAAGATCCTTCTTGGACGAGTTTTTCCAGGTCTCGATGAGTGGCAGCAATGATTCTGACATCAGCTATTATGGTTTTTGATCCGCCAACTTGCTCAAATTCTCTCTCCTCTAAGACTCTTAGAATTTTTACCTGAAGATTTGCGCTCATATCGCCGATCTCATCCAGAAAAATGCTCCCCCTGTTGGCCAATTCGAACTTTCCGGGTTTAGACGATGTGGCGCCGGTAAAGGCCCCCCTGACATGACCGAACAGCTCGCTTTCCAAGAGGTTTTCGGGAATAGCCCCGCAGTTTATGGTAATAAAGGGTCTATCCTTTCGATCTGAATTTTTGTGAATTGCCCTGGCAATCAATCCCTTCCCGGTACCGCTTTCTCCATTAATGATGATTGTGCTATCGCTGTCTGCAACTTTTTCGACCAGGGTAAAGATTTCTTGCATCTTGGCGCTATGGCCGATAATATCACCGAACTTTTCTCGATTCTTCGGACCATGGGTTGGGATATCATTTACCAAACAGAGACCTCGATCTTCCTGTGTACTTTCCTTGAGGGCCGCATTCAACACGTTTTTTCCTCCTTCTTGGTTCAGATTTGGTAGAGCTTTACCTTCCTGGCCCTGAATAACGAGGAGATCACGCCTGACGCGTGACCCAAGATTCTCGATCTCGGCCTATATAGACTGCCAAATATGATCATATGGTTGGGTGGAAAATGGTTTTGGAAAGAGATTTTATCCAAAACAGACAGCAAAGGTCATGCCACAATCGCATTCAGGTTTATATCAGGAAATTAGTTTAATAATATTAATATGTTAATCGAACGATTAAAAAGAGAGGACAGGTCAAAAACAAAACTCATACTGCAAAAAAAAGCATTATTTCTTGCAAAATGCCATCAAGCATTCGCAATTTGCAATGTTTTATCGGAAATCTCATATCTTTCTATTTTTCTGTAAAGAGTACTGACGTCTATACCTAACAGTTTGGCGGCCTTACTCTTCCTGCAGTGTGCTTTGCGAAGTGCTTTTTTTATCAAGATAATCTCATTCTCTCGTAAGGAATATGTATTTAGCGCTCCCTTTGGGTTTTCATTTCCTCCTTTTGTGATGGCAGAGGGAAGATCAACAACCTCAATTGTCTCATTTACCCCTAAGGCAAATGCTCTTTGTATGGCGTTCTCCAATTCCCGCACATTCCCCGGCCAATCATAATCCAGCAGTATCCCCATCGCTTCAGGAGAGACCTTGTTCCCAAGGCCTTTTTCGCTGCCCCGAAATTTTTCCATAAAATGATTTATTAGCAAAGGGATATCCTCTTTTCGCTCTCTCAAGGGGGGGATATTGATAGAAACTACGTTCAGTCGATAGTAAAGGTCTTTTCTCAATGCCCCGCTTTTCACAAGCGCTTCAGGGTCCCTGTTGGTGGCAGCCATGATCCGTGTGGTTACTTTAAATTCTCTTGTGTCCCCGATGGGCCTTATTTCTTTTTCCTGGAGGGCCCTGAGGAGCTTTACCTGCAAGTGCGGGGCCATTTCGGCAATCTCGTCCAAAAAGATTGTCCCGCCTTCTGCGACCCTAAATAAACCGATTTTGCCCTTAACCGCCCCAGTAAATGCGCCTCTCACATGACCAAAAAGCTCACTCTCTAAAAGCCCTTCTACTATTGCGCCACAATTTACCGAAATAAAAGGCTTATCTTTACGATCACTATTTTGCTGAATGACCTTGGCCACCACCCCTTTTCCGGTTCCACTTTCTCCACTAATCAGGACAGTTGGACTTTTGAGGGTAACCCTGTCAATTATTTCATAGATGTGTTGCATCTTGGGACTCGCGCCTATTAGCTCATCATATCTGTATCTATCCTGCAACCTGCTCTTAAGGAAAAGATTTTCCTCTTGCAGGCTCTTTTTTTCCAAAATCCGGTCAATTAATGCCCTCAAGCGGTCTAACTTAATCGGCTTTTGGAGATAATCGTAGCTCCCGAGTTTTAGGGCTTCGACAGCGGTTTCTATGCTCCCGTACCCGGTCAGAATAATCACTTCCGTTTCCGGCTGGTGTTCCTTCACAACTTTCAAAAGCTCAAGGCCATTAACTCCAGGCATCTTTAAATCTGTGATGAGGACATCAATCCTCCTTTTCTTTGTTAATTCAAGGGCCTTTAAACCGCTGTCAACAACCGTTATGTTGTAACCCATCTGAGACAGATATTCATCCACTGAAAGGAGCAGTTCCTTTTCATCATCGACAAAAAGGATCTCGGAATTCTCTAAAGAAACCTCAAGTCTACTTACATCGCCCACTTTTTCATTGGTCATTTTAACTGCTCAGGGTTGGTATATTTAGTTCCATATCCCGCTCATCCCAGGCTTTTGATACGGTCCATACGATTTACAACTTCAGTGATCCGAATCCCATATCTTCCATTCTCAACTACTACCTCCCCCTTGGCAATCAATCTGCCGTTGGCAAATATTTCCAAGGGTTCTCCTTCACTGTTTGACAGAATAATGGATGCCCCTGCTTCAAGCGTACTCACCTCCTTGATCTTCATCTTGGTTCTACCTAATTCAACACGTACCTCTATAGGGATATCAAGAATAAGATCAATATTGTTTAAAGCCACGTCTCTATCCGGCGTACCATCATCTGCAGATTCGGTCTTGGCTCCGATTTCAGGGGATTTATCAACAGTCAAATCATCAACGGTCTCCAATGGCTCTTTGGCTTCAAGCACCTCTTCTTCAGCGCTTCCTGCATCCCTCTTTTCCTGAGCCCGGGCCTCTGCGCTTTCGTCAATTTTGGCACATATTTGTAGGAGAATGTCATGTTCATAAAATTTAAAAACAAAATGTTCATATCTGGCCATATTCAGGTTTTCAACCTTGAAATCATTTCCAAATATAATAGATGGGGTAGAAATCCCGCATATGAGTCCTGAATCGCAAAAACCTGCCTTCAAGTTCCCCCCCACAATATTACACATCTCTCCGACCACATCTTTGATCTCATCCTCATCCTTGATCTCTTCCAACGGTCTTTCGCTCATTTTTGATGTTATAATCCGCGAGAGGGTCTCTCCGGCAAGGATCTGTGTGCTTCCCACCACATCGCCGGCGAAATCCACCTTACCCATAATTTGAAGACCTTCTAAACTCGACTCCGGGGTTGAATCAGAGGCCTCCAGTTTCATCTCAAACATCTTATCAAACATTTCGATCAATGTATCGCCGGCAGTCGAGATTATATCCAACTTTTTAAACTTGTTGACATCAATCGGAGTAAGCCTCTGAACAGCCTCAGATGAGGCATCTTCACCAGCCTTAACACACACTTCCACCAAAAAGAGGTGCTCCTGGTGACGAAAAACATGATTTTCGTATCTTGCCATATTCAGTGTTTTGATATCAAAACTGCTGCCCATTGTAATAGAAGGAGCAGAGATGATGCATGACAATCCGCCATCATTGAAACCTGACTTCAGGTTTCCGCCCACAATATTGCATGACTCGAGAATTACATCTTTGATCTGATCTTCGCCCTCGATTTCATCTAGCTCGATGCCGAGCATTTCCGCCGCCATTATACGGGCAAAGACCTGACTCACCTGTACCCTGAAATTTCCCACCACATCGCCGGTGAAACTGAGCACCCCGGCAATCTGATTGCCAACCACCTCGACTGGCTCGGCGCCGTCATCGGCGAGGCTTATTTCCATATCGAGCATCGTATCGAAGAGTTCTGTTACTGATTCAACAATACGGCCCTTAATGTCATACACATCTATGTCAGCCATATCATTTCCCTTTTTGTATCTCAAAGACCGTCAAATCGTTAATTTCCTTTTTCAACGGCTTGACACAATTAAAACCAGCAAGATAGATTATTTTTCCCTAAAGTCATCGGGTCCAGGTTCCCGCTGAAGCGGGATTCAGGGTAGCCTCTTTCACCCATTGGGTGAAACAAAATTTTGTTCCTATTGTCACGGCATCCTTTTGTTAGCAGCCAGTGAGGGTTCTTCAACCGTGAACGTTGAACCGCTCAACCCAGGTTTTATTAAATCTCGATACGTTGCAAAAGCCGATCATTTATAATTATATTAGGAAAGAGCCCTTTGTCAAGCATATGGGTCGCGGCTCATCCTCGATTCTTAGGCGTAAACAGAATCGACGGCCAGATGTTCCGGGCCAAGCCCGCCAGGCAAAATTTTCCTAATGATCGTGTAAGGCCCAGTCTATTTCAAAATAATCATTTGATTTTGTGGCTATATTAGGATAAAGAAAGAGTGGTATAAACATTGCAGGTTAATGAGGACGACCATGCATTATCGACAGGCGCTGTCAAGATCGTGGAATTTGGAAAGGCCCTTTTCAGCCTTTAACAAAGGCAGGGTGGCGCTTTCCCAACCGCGGGGAAAAGACTAATGAGCAAAAGTATGTTAAAATTTAATATTTTAAGATTTGTTTACAGTTTTTTTGTTTTTATATTTATGCTGTTCTACTGTGAGAGCGCATGGGCCATATCCTTACGATATAAGTTGGCGATGCTTGGTTATAATGACAAAGAAATCACTAACATTATTTCTAAGAAACAGACTCTCAAGGTGATAAGACTCAACTATAAGAGGGCAATGCTTGGTTATCCAACGGCAAAACCTTCCCCAGCCTCTTTTTTTAGAGAAAAAGAGAAGAGGGTTTACAAAAAGGTTATTTCTACACCGCCTATTCCCCCCAAATCATTTTCCTCCAGGCAGCAAGATCTCAGCCTGTATCTGAAAAACGGTCTATTGGCTGAAGCAAGGCCTTATCTTGCTATTATCAAAGATGCCGCCTCAAAGAATGAACTTTTTAAGAGCCTTATTTTGGCAGTTATTAAGGTGGAATCCGGTTTTGATTCGCAGGCGGTTTCGCGAAAAGGAGCAATGGGTTTAATGCAGCTGATGCCTGGCACTGCCAGTGATCTTGGGGTAACTAATCCGTTTGATCCTGAGCAGAACATATTTGGCGGCGCCAAATACCTCTCTGATTGCGTAAAAACCTTCAAGGATTTAAGGCTGGCCTTGGCTGCGTACAACGCCGGTCCCAACAGAGTAGCGAAGCTGAAAAGGGTCCCTATGATAGAAGAGACGCAGAAATATGTAAAAGACATAATCTATTATCAAAAACTGTATGACCATCTGTTAGTACAGAACGCCTCAAATACTTGATCCCGCGTTGATGGCGAGATATCCCGTCTTCTGTAAAACACCCCACCAGCGTCTGTCACCCATAGACTTCCAAAAAAAATCTTGATAAGCGTTCACATGGGGCTGTACTGCTGATTTAACCCGCGAACGTCTACGCTCTTTTCCCTGGTAGGCAAAATTTTCCTGCGCTAAAAAGAGTGGGAGGGCAATAACCCGCCTAAATAATTAGGATTAACAGATAGAGATTGTCTGGCACACAATCTGCAGGGCTTGAAACAAACATGAAAAATTCATGCCTGATTGGGAGTGTCTTTGATTTTCCAACACTGGGGGGCAAACAATAAGGTACAAGGAGGATGACTGATGATTCAAGTGATAATTATAGCGGCTGGAGCGATGATTTGCCTCTTCCTGACAGGGAGCACGGTAGGTGAAATATCTGAAGTCGCTAACCTTAAAAGTGGTCTATTGGTTCTTGGCGGGACCTTGACGTGTGCCTTTTTGGCCTTTCCCGTTAAAACCTTCAGGGGGCTTATCAAGAGCCTTGTGGAGGTCTTTCGATACGAAGAAACGAATCACAAAGACCTCCTGTTTCAAATAGAAAGCCTTGCGCACGTCAGGTGGCTTTATGGAATCAGGGAACTGGAGGAAGATGGTACAAGAGCGGATAATCCATTCCTGCGCAGAGGCATAGAACTCGTTGTTGATGACTACGATCGCTACGAAATCCGAGACATCATGGAGAAGGACTACGAACTCTACTTTTCTAATAAGGCGTCCCATGTACACTTATTGCGTACACTGGCAAAGCTCGCTCCAGCCTTCGGCTTCATCGGCACAATCATTGGGCTTATCAGCGTCTTGAATAATATGGGGACCCCGGCGGAAATCGGAAAGGGCATGTCACTTGCCCTACTTACTACCCTTTACGGTTCACTGATCTCAAACTTTCTCTTTCTCCCTTTGGCCAAAAAGCTTTCGGAACATACAAAGGCCGAAATTACACAGCTCAACATCATCATGGAAGGAGTTATGGACATCTCCGATAAGAGGAATCCCAAGGCCATTTCCCATCGATTGCAGGGTTACTTGGGTGTGCATGACCTGACACGCGCGGATGGACTTGCATGGTCGGTCCCCTGGGGCTGGGCCACACTCCGGACTTTCGTGCATAAATTAGCCATGAGAAAACAAAATGTTTAGGCTCGACCAGGGAGAACCAAAGAACCGGCTGGAGTTCTCAGGGCAAAAGAGGACTCATCTGCAAAGATTGCTCGCAGAAGAGACTGCGGGGGAGGATACCTTTGTGTGGAGCCTGCTTGATCTCATGACGCTCCTCCTGATCTTCTTTATCTTTATATATACCCAATCCGCAGGTCAGATAGACTCAAGTCCACGGATACGTCCCCCCCTACAGGAACAGGGATCCGTGTTGCAAATCAAAGAGGCAATTCCGCAGGAACTGGTGGCAGATATACCCACTGAACGCGGACGAATCCTGCCCTCGGTGAGCGTAAATGTTCCCGAGTTCATAAAAGAGAGAACGTCCGCTGCCGGGTCCATATCAGCACAGGCTTCACAGTTGAGCGAGCAGTATAGGGCTGATGGAATGGATGAGTCAATAGAACAGATAAGGGAAGACGCCTTAAGAGCTATGGATGAGAGTGAGGGCCAAGCCTTCTCCCTCCGGTGGAACCAGCACCGCCTGATTTTTGTTCTCGGTGAGCGAGTCACATTTCCGACTGGCCAAGCGAAATTATTAGAGAGCTTTCAGCCAACCCTCAAACGGATTGCAGCCCTCATTGCCGCTGAAAAAGGGTATGTGGTTGCAGTTTCCGGTCACACAGACAACACCCCCATTAAAACCGTCCAATTTCCTTCAAATTGGGAACTCTCCGCAGCTCGCGCCATCTCTGTTGCAAAATCCCTCACGGAAAACGGAGTTAATCCTGCCCGTGTTTCCATTCAGGGCAATGCAGAGTACCGCCCGCTCTACAAGAACTCCACTCCGGCAAATAAGCAGGCCAATCGGCGCGTTGAGATAACACTGATAAAGGAAAAGTCGTAACAGGTAACGGGAAACCGGTTTTTTTATCCCTCCTCAAACTTTTTTGCTAAAGTTCTCACTTAAAGTGCCGATAAGAGAATTGAAGGCTCGTTTTCTAATACGTAACTTGAAGAAGGAGGGATCATCATGTCTATCGAAACGATTGCAGCAGGCATAAGCCTTAATGAACCGCAAATGAACTACAACAATAGTGTTCAAGCTGGAGTTGTAGAACAAAACGCTAAGGCAAGGGAAGTGCGCCCCGTGGAAGATGCCGGTGACAGCCCTAAACCAAAAGCGGGTACGCAAGACGGAACAACAACCAAAACCGTTATCGATGACGAGAATGTTGTTGTATTTACAAGGTATGATAGTGAGGGCAAGGAAATCAACAGAGTTCCGCCAGGATATGCTCCCTTAGATGAAAGAGGATAGAGAGAGTATCCCCTCTCTATCGATTATTGGAATGGTCGCATATGCGGGTTTTTTTACCTGAATGGATTATTACGCCCTCGTGGATGCCTTTCATGCCAGATCCTACATTTTCCTGTTGGTCACTTTCTCACGCTGTTCCCCTTTCGACTGAATTCCCTTTTTGGAAATAGGACGATTACCCGGGGGCGCTGCGTCCTTCATAATAATTTCCACCCGCCTGTTTCTTCTCCTCCCTTCTTTTGTATAGCTGGACTCCAGTGGTTGATATTCTCCAAAACCGACGGACGAGATCCTCTTGGGGGAAATCGGTTCATGAGCCAATAAGAATTCGGAGACTCTTGTCGCGCGTTCTACCGATAATTGCAAATTGGATCTGAATCTTATCCCCGAAACAGGCACATTGTCGGTATGACCGGCGATGACTATCTCCCTTTTCCTCTCTTTCCCTATCTCTTCCTTGTATCAGGTTGCAAGTTTATCCCTGTCAAATGGGCTATCTTCGTAACGCATTTACATTTGTGGAATAATTTTTGCAGCGGAAGTTTCTTATTATCTTTTTCAAGAAACGCAAGAACCCGATTACTGGCGATTAGTGGGGATTTCCTTCCCGATCCTCATTAATCCGCTTTCTTTAGGAGTAAATGTGAATCTTAACTTGAACGATTTCAAGAACGGTTCCCTCTGATAATGACGAAATATTGACGGTATTATCCAACAACCCCTCTAAGGAAATCCATTGGCGAAAAATAGATTAAGGAGGAAGAGTAATTGGCCTATTTAGTACAAAAAGGTGACACCATTGCCGAGGTTGCAAATCTGCTGAAAACCCCTTGGGCGGATCTCCGTCGCTTGAACCCGGACGCGGTAGGTCGGGCCTCTCGCACAGGGCGCTGGTTTCTTAAAGAAGGGGCCGTTATCAAAGGAAAGAATTCCTTTGCGTCCGTCCTCAAACAGGAGAAAGAACGGGATAGTCATCCCACGTCAAAATCGGGGTCCTCTGAGTCAGGAAAATGGGTTGAATACACGGTAAAAAGAGGAGATACGCTGTGGGACTTGGCAGTGAAGAAATTCCATGTCCGTTTAAAGGATCTCATAAGAGACAATGAGATTCAGGACCCCAGAAAGCTTCAGCCCGGCCGAAAGCTTATGGTTCGTCTTCCATCATACCCGCGGGAGGAGGCAGTGGTGGCCAGCTGGTATGGAAAGGCTTACCATAACAGACCCATGGCAAATGGTGAACCTTTTAACATGTATGCCAACACAATAGCCCACAAGGATCTCCCATTCGGGACTAAGGTGGAACTGCATAATTCAGTTACAGGACAGAAAGCAAGGGCCGTGGTAACGGACCGTGGACCCTTCATAGAGGGTCGTGATGTAGATCTTTCGTATGGCCTTGCAGAGAAGCTTTCTCTGGTAAACAAGGGGGTGGGAAAGCTGGTACTACGGGTGCTGGGGCAAAGAAATATTAAAAAGAGCGACTGATCGGTAATGGACGCAGCATCTTTCCTAAAGGACCGAGATTGAGTCATTAGAAAAACGGGGACAAGGAGAAGATAATGGTGAAAGACGGTAAAGAGAAAGTGACTGAGGATCTTGTAGAAGAGTTAGAAAAAGAGAAGGCCGGTAACGGTGGGACCGGAGGATCAAAAACAGTTTTAATCATAATTAT
>Ga0307424_1000646_pt1 | contig 18783 bp, 18 predicted proteins | sample SalMarWE160320MG_FD_202157 | JGI IMG/M metagenome (GOLD analysis project Ga0307424, IMG submission 202157) | Salt marsh sediment microbial communities from the Plum Island Ecosystem LTER, Massachusetts, United States - WE1603-20 | ecosystem: Environmental > Aquatic > Marine > Intertidal zone >... | reverse complement strand
CCCCTTCCGCCAGCTGGCAGCCCGTGGAGCCGGGGTACTTTTCGGCGCTGGGCATCCCGCTGCTCGAGGGACGGGTGTTCACGGCAAGCGACGCGGACGGCCCCTACGTGGGGGTCGTCAACGAGACTCTCGCCCGACTCCGCTTTCCAGGCGAGGACCCGCTGGGCCGGCAGATCACCATCGGCCTGGACGGCCATGACCGCCCCATCACCATCGTGGGCGTCGTGGGCGACACGCGCACACGCGGTCCAGCACTCGCCCCGGGCCCGGTCTTGTTCCGTCCCATGGGCCAGACGGGACGCCAGGGCTTCAGCGCCGACGCCGTGTTCCTGGCGGTACGGGCCCCCGGTTCCCCACCCTCGCTGCCGGCCACGCTCCGGGAGGTGATCCACCAGGCGGCCCCGGGCCTCCCGGTGTACGCCGTGGCCCGGGGAAACGACCTCATGCAGCCCTTCCTCCAGGGATCGGCCGGTATCCTGCTGGTCATCGGCGTCTTCGCCGCCACAACGTTGTTGTTGTGTGCGGTGGGCATCTACGGCATCGCGGCCTACCTGGTGCGGCAGCGCCGTCGTGAATTCGGCATCCGCCTGGCCGTGGGCGCCGACGCCCCCCGGGTCATGCGAGAGGTCATGGGGCGCGGCGTCGGCCGCGCCGCCCTGGGGGTCCCGGCGGGCTTCCTCCTCACGTTCGTCCTGGGCCGGGCCATGGGTGCGGCCCTCTTCGGCGTGGGGGTCACGGACGTGCCCACCTACGGTGCCGCTGGCGGACTCGTGCTGGCCGTGGCGGCAGCGGCACTGTGGATTCCTGCGCGGCTGGCGGCGCGCACCGACGCGGCGACGGCGCTGAGGGGGGAGTGACTCCTAAGGGATAGGCTGTGTGGGCCGAGCTCGAAGAGCGCGAGCGGAGAGAGGATCTCGACGCGCTTTCATCGCAGCTCGACGAGGTGTACGAAGAGGCTGTGCGTCCTCTCCGAGGTGGAGCCATGAAGCCAGGCCTGCGCTTGCGAACCCTGACCGTCGCCATGTCCGCCCTCCTCGTGCCCACGGTGGTAGGGGCACAGGAGGACGTGGGACGTCATGGTGGCGGAGATGGCCGCCGGTTCGTCATCCCCGAGCACGACCTCTATCCGGAGAGCATCGCGTACGATGCCGTCAGCGGCGACTACTTCCTCGGCAGCATGGGGCAGAGTCGAATCCTGCGCCTCGCGCCCGACGGCACGTACCGGGACTTCGTCCGAGGCCCGGCGCCCGCGCTGGAGAGCTCGGTCGGGTTGAAGGTCGACGCGGCTCGGAGGAGGCTCTGGGTGTGCACGGGGCGATACGTCCTCTACGGTGGCGAGGCCCCGGGGCCGGCGAGAACGGGGGTGCTCCTCTTCGACCTGGACACAGGCAGCCTGACGGACGAATGGCTCGTCCCGCAGCCGTCTCCCGGGGAGATCTTCAACGATCTCGCCGTCGCCGAAGACGGGAGCGTCTACGTGACGACAACGCTGATGGGTCGTGTGTATCGCTTGTCGGCCGAGGCGCACGACATGGAGCTGGTGTTCGCGTCCGATGGGCTGCAGACCAACGGCATCACCTTCGACGACACGGGCGACCACCTCTTCTTCTCCCTCGACCGTGGCATCGCGCGTCTGGATCGCGCCACCGGCGAGGTGGTGTCCCTGGAAGGGGGCGCTGAGGCCGAGGCGGGCACCGACGGCCTGTACTTCGTGTCCGGCGCGCTCGTATCGGTCCAACCGCGCAGACGCAGGGTGGTCCGGCTCGCGCTGGACGATGCGCGCAGGTCCGTGACCCGGGTGGACACGCTGGTGGCCGATCATCCGGACTTCGCCTACCCGACCACCGGCGTTCTGGTGGGAGACACCCTGGTTCTGGTCGCGACGAGCTTCGCGGATCACCCGAAGAGTCCGGGTACGGGCCGGCAGCACGGAGACGTCATCATCCTGGGCCTGCGGCTGCCCGGGGCCTGAGTTCCGCTGCGACGCCTGACGCATCCACCCGCCGGGACGGCGTCGCGCATGGGCAGGTCTTCAGCAGAACGTGGGCAGCGGCCCCCATGGTAGGACCGGGCTGAATGTGATCAAGGCGCCCCCGCACCCGCGGGAGTCGAAAGCGCCGGCCGCGGAGCGGCAGGCTAGAGCGTAGCCGAGCGATGAGAGCGGGCTTGGCGAGCAGCGCGTGGTGGGTGCAGGCGCCGAGGCTTCGACGGGCTCTAGCTCGAGGTAGCGCTGCTCGCAGCGGAAGCGGATGGAGCCGCCGAGGCTGAGCTCGACCGTGAGCTTGTCGCCGGGCTTGATGCGACGTGCCTGGCTCTTTGGGATCTGGTAGCGGCAGCTCTTGAAGCGGACGGTGAAATCGCGCGCCACGGTGCGCGTCCAGGTCTCGGCCACGTCTGTCGGCCACGTCTGTCGGGTTGATTTAGAAAAGTCCGCCGTCACCGTCGTCGAAGACTGCACCGACTCCCAGCTCGCCCTGACGGTCAGCTCGTAGCTCCCCGCAGGTGTGCCTCCAGATGGAGGACTCGTGCCGTCGTTTCCGCACGAAGCGGACACCAAGATTGCGACGTAGTGGGGCTAGTCCAGCGCCAGCACCTCCGCAGGGTCTACCTGGCCCGCTCGCCTTGCCGGAATCCACGTGGCGAGAAGGGCCATGGCGAGCACGACGCCCGCCGCCGCAACCGCCGGAAGCGGGTCTGCTGCGGAGACGCCGAAGAGGAAGGCGGCCGCGGCGCGCGTCAGAGCGAGGGATGCGCCCGCCCCCGTCACGATGCCCGCCAGGACCGGTACCAGGCTCCTCGCCAGGACGTCCCGCACGACGCGACCGGGCGCCGCCCCCAGGGTGAGCCGAACGCCGAACTCGCGCAGGCGGGCGCCGACGCCGAATGCGACCACGCCGTACACCCCGATCAGGGAGAGCGCTACGGCCAGGACCCCGAACAACAGGAAGACGATCCCGCCCACGCGCTGCGGTGCCAGGAGGAGGCCGACGAGGTCCGGTCCCGTCGTCGCCTCGACGACCACGAGTCGGCGGTCGACGGAGCGCGTCAGATCGCGGATGGACCCGAGAGCCGCCTTCGCGTCCGGTCCGCGGAGTACCAGGCTGACGCCGCCGGGGGGCGGCGCGGGGAGGACGCCGTAGAGGAGTGGGCGCGGCTCCGACGAATAGCCGTGCAGCCGGGAGTCGTGCGCCACCGCCACGACAGGAACGTCCATGCCCATGACCCGGACATGCGCGCCCACCGGATTCTCCCCGGGCCAGTACTGGCGAGCCATGGCCTCGCTGACGACTCCGACCAGACCGCCTTCGAGGCGCCGCAACGCGGCGGCGTCTCCCGCCACCAGCGGGATCCCGGACGCGCGGAAGAAGTCGGGTCCCACGGCGTCCACCTCCACGGACGGTGGCTGCCCGGGCCACGTACGCCCCGTGATCTCGAAAGACTCGCGGTCCTCGCCCTGGGACAGAGGCGGGACCGTGGACCAGGACGCCGCCTCCACGCCGGGGGCGTCTCGCATCGCCTCGACGAGCTGGGTGAACGCCTGACTGGCGGCTGCCTGGTCGTCGTGGAAGAGAGCTCGATCCACCTGGACGACGGCGAGGCGCGACGGGTCGAAGCCCAGATCCACCGCCAGGGCCCGCACGAGGCTCCGTCCGAAGAGGGCCGTGCCCGCCAGGAGGACCACGCTCACCGCCATCTGGATGGCGGCGAACGTGGCGCGTAGCCTGAGGCCGCGTGGTCCGCTTCCTCCAGACCGGTCGGACGCGAGTCCCAGCGAGCCCATGCGCGCGGCCAGGATGGCCGGGGTCAGCCCGGCTACCGCGAGGACCACCAGCAGGACCGCCGCCCCTACCGTCAGGAGACGACCGTCCGGACTCAGCGAAGCGGACTCGAAGCTGATGCCTTCGGGAAGGTGGACGGCCTGGAGTCCGCGGAGCGTGGCCACGGACAGGGCAGTGCCCACCGCGGCGCCGCACAGCACCAGGAGGCCCGTCTCCACCGCGACGAGGCGTCCGAGGCGGAGCCGGCTCGCGCCCAGGGCCGACCGGACCGCGAACTCCCGCGTCCGGCGGGTGGCCCGCGCGAGAAGAAGGTTGGCGACGTTGGCCGCCGCAGCCAGGAGCGCGAGCGCAACCACCGCGGCGAGGGCCAGGAGGAGCGGCTCCAGCACACCTTCGATCGATCCGGCCGCGCGAGCGCGAACCGGCGTCAGCGCCACGTGGTCCAGGTCACCCGCGTTGTCCGGGTACTCGGCGTCGATGCGCCGGGCGACGGAGCGCGCCTCCGCGGTGGCCGTCGCCGTGGTCACGCCGGGGCGGAGACGACCCACCGCCGCGATCCACCCCCAGTTGCGGGAGTGCACGTCGGGCGTGCGCCCCAGGGACACCAGGGGCCAGCTCTCCACCGTCATCCAGAACGCCGGGTGCGACCAGAGGCGGAGCCCGCCGAAGCCGGCGGGCGCCACCCCCACCACACTGAACGGGGCGCCGTTCACACGGACCTCCAGGTCCGCGATGTCCAGCGGAGCGCCCATCTCGGTCCACAAGGCGTGGGAGAGGACCGCCACGGCGGGTGCGCCGGGCATGTCGTCCTCCGGCTTGAGGAGCCGGCCACGCTCGGGCGCGATCCCGAGCAGCTCGAAGTAGTTGCCCGTGACGATGCTCGCCTCGACCGGCCGGGCGTCCACGCCGGAGCCGGGGTCCAACGCCACGGCCCGTGCCCGGTGTCCCGCCAGGCCTTCCATCGAACCCATGTCCGCGGCCAGATCCTGGATCACCGGATAGGGGAGGGCCATCTGGCCGACCTCGACCAGCGCTCCGGGGTCCCGGACACCCTGGATCGGGCGAAGCAGCAGCCTGTCCGCGACACCGTAGACAGTGGCGACCCCACCGACGCCCATCCCCAGCGAGAGGACCGCGGTCGCGGTGAACAGGGGCGCCTTCGTCAGCGAGCGCAACGACACTCTCACATCCATTCCCAGGTCGGCCCATCCCATCGTCCACCTCCCGTCGCCGTCGTCCATTCCCCCACCCAGCCTCGCGATGGAGGCCGTCCACACCAGATCGAGCAGGGCGCGCACGAGCAACACCGCACGTGCCGGGCCGCGCCGCTCGAGCCACTCGTCCCGGAGCATGGCCTCCATCCCGGTGCCATGTGCCTCGCGGAAATCCTGCGGGAGGACCCGGAGCGCACGGCGATAGAGGCGGACGACGCCGGGGTCGCGCGCTTCGGTCATCCACCTCTCCGGGCGAGCTGTTGCACGGTAGGCATGCGGGCCAGACCGGCGATCCGATTTGCTTCCGCCGCCAGGACCCGACGGCCCCACTCGGTGATCGCCAGATACTGCCTTCGCTCGTCGGTCTCGTCGTCGGGCTGGGGCACGCGGCGAACGAGGCCGTCTCGCTCGAGCCGGCCGATGAGGCGGTACAGCCCCCCCGGGTCCATGGTCACCGCGCCCCCCGAGCGCTCCGCCATCTCCTTCTTGATGGCGTAGCCGTGCAGGGGGCCCGCGTCCTCGAGGACCAGCAGGAGGAGGAAGGGCTTGGGCTTCAGGGGCAGCGCGCGCTGGGGATCACGGGATCGGGCCACGGGGCTCTCCGGTCGATGCTAAATGACATATATGTCATTTGCGCCTAGTGCACGCAAGTGTCGTGTGAGATGCAAGAACCAGGTCAGCCGAAACATCGTCGTGGGAAGGCCGAGAACACCCGCCCGAGACTATGTCCGGCGAGCCGTCGCGGGCATCGGATAGATCAGCCGGCCGATGAGCCCTGCGATGAGCAGCTCACCCGCGCTCCACGTCCAGAACTTGATCGCCACGGACCATGGGAAGATTCCCCAGTCGGCGATGACGGCGTAGGGGAGCACCATGGAGAGGAGCCATACGAAGCCCACCGCCGTGAGCAGCGCACCGGTCCGGGAGAAGACCCGGGCCATGATGCCCATGAGAACCACAACCGACGCGCCCAGGACGAGTCGCACGAGGGTGTGGGTGACAAGGGGCGCCAGGCCCCGGGGGACGGGCAGACCGATCGCGTCGAACGCCAACTTCATGTCGCGATACCCGAACGCTCCCGCCATGAGCATGCCGCTCACTACGACCCAGACTCCGGCAGACGCCGAAGCAACGATGAAGCGTATAGGATTGACGATGACGGTTCGCATGGATCAGCCTCCGACGTCGGCTCCCTTCGCGAGCCCGAATCGCACTGTGGGTGCGACCTGCTGCGGTCTTGCGCTCGCCACCACCGCGACCCGGAATTGGTAAGGATACACCGCGACGCCCCGAGGCGCCGCGGGTGATCCACGACTTCCAAGGCGACCTCGCCGCATACGAGCGGGGCGAAGGGCGCTGGAGCGAGCCGACCGATGCGCGGTGAGGTGGACGAAGGGCGCCCGGACGATCCCCTGGCCGTGGCCGAATTCGAGCTGACACCCGAGGAGTGGGTGGAGGCGGGGACGGCGTACCTCTTCGAGCACGACCTCCACCGGGCGAATCGGAGGAGGCAGCAGCGCATCTACGCCGCCATGGGTGTGACGATGGCGGCCCTGTTCTACCTCATGGGCGCCCTCGCGGGGGCGGTTGCGGCCCTGATCGCGTGCACCGGCCTCTCGGTCGCGGCGCCCGCCCTGTACCGCCGGCTCCTGCGCCGCAGCCTTACCACCTCCGCCCGCCACGGGATGGTGGACGGGCTATTCGGGCCGCACCGGCTCGAGGTGAGGCGGGAGTTCCTGCGGGACGTCACGTCGGGGTACGAGATGCGGTGGCGCTGGAAGAACGTCCGCGGCGTCGGCGAGAACGACGGCACGTTTCTGATCAAGGTCGGGCCGACCGCGCTCATTCCCCTCCCCGCGTCCGCCTTCCGCGACGCCGAGAGCCTCCGTCGTTTCGGCGACGCCTTCTTCGCGCAGGTGGCGGGGGCGCGGGCCGCCCTCGATCCGCCGAGCTTCAGGGAGGGGTGAGTCGCCCCGTTCGCGCCACTTGGCGGACGTCGACAGCCACGACTGGACGGTCATGCTGATGAAGTTCGGCAAGCTGTCCAAGGACGGTGAGATCGGGGCGTTCCTGGTGGGAGCCGGCCGAACGGCGATCATGGGCTCGCTCCTCGCAAGTGCGTGGATCCTGCGGATCATGGCGACGACGCAGAGCCCGGCCGCGAGCGACGCCCCGGCCACTCGGGGCCCCCACGCCGCCCGGCGCCCTGACGCAAGACGGCCCCCCCGGGGCGTGGGCTCCGGGTGGCCGTCCGACGCGCACAGCTTCACCGCGGATCGCGTGCGGGGCATCCCCCCCGACGAGCTCGACGTGGCCTCGGTCGCCTGGGTCCCACCTCCCGGGAGGAGTAGGCCGAAGGGCAGGCCCGGCGCCCTGTAACGCGTCCTACAGAACTTCCTTGATGTAGTCCCCCAGCTCGTTGCGCGTCTGCACCGTGGCGCCCTTGAACGTGTCCAGGTCCTTGCGGCTCTTCTCGAGCGCCTCCTGTGTGGTCGCGACGAGACCCATCAGCTTGTCCACGTAGTACTCGGTCTCAGCCACGGCGCGGAGCGCGTCGTGCGCCTTCTGCATCTGCTCCTCGTTCGTGGGCACCGCGAGGTTGGACGACACCTGGGCGTAGCTCATGTGCGAGAGGGAGCTCATCAGGGCCTGAGTAGCCGGCGAGACCTTGTTCTTGGCATCGCGGAGCTTGACCAGGTTGCGGTCGATGACCTGGAATGCGTTGGACTTGAGGTCCTTCACCTCGCCCTTGATTCTCTTCCGCAGCGCCTCCTGGGTACTCATGGGGGGGTCGCCCCGGATGAGTCCCTTGACGTGGGCACTGTAGATGTCCTCGCCCTTGTTCAGGACCACGTCGGCCGCCATCGAGATGCCGTCGGAGATCCCCGGCGGAACACTGGCTGCCCCGAGTCCGGCTCCCAGCGCACCCATCGCCACGGCCCGCGGCGCGCTGCGGATCGCCTTCCGCAGTCCCTTGTTCTGCCCGAACAGCCTACTGTTGTTGCCGTACCACAGCGCTCTCTTGAATGCGCCCTTGCTCCGATTGTAGACGTCGGTGTGTACGTCGTGCCAGACTTGGTCGTAGGTGGCCTGATCCATGAGGGGCAGCGTGACCTTCACGCGCTACCTGAAGCACACGATGGAGCACGGCCACGCCAACAACCGGGCCGACAACTTCTACTCGTGCTGCTACTGGTATCAGGACCAGCCGTCCACGGATTTCCCGGCGCTCCCGGCCGTGGGGGACCGGATTCCGTCGGTGAAGTCGTAGGGGGGGCTGCGGGCGTCACTCCCCGGCGGCGGCGCCCTCGTCTCCGGTCCCGACCAGCAGCCCCCGAAGGGCCGCCTCCTGCGCTTCGCGGGTGAGGTCCGCCGCGAGGCGCGACACCTTGGCCTCGCTCCTGGCCGACAGGACCCCCCAGACCAGCCGTCCCGCCGCCGCGCCCACCACCGCCCCCAACGCCAGCACCCCCACGTGGGGGATGGTGGCCAGGTGAAGGCCGGCGGCGGCGGGCATGGCCAGGATCGCGCCCCACGCCGCGGGGACGACGGCCATGACGCGGCGCAGCCGCGGCGCGGCCTTCTCCACCACCTGGATGGTGGTCTCGCCGTCGCGGGGCGTGACCGAGACCTGGAGGTTCCAGAAGCGGTCGCGACCGGTCCACCTCACGGAGCCCAGGGCCTCGGACACCGAGCCGGTGGTGTCGGAGCGTTCGTCCACGAGACGCACCAGATCGGCCACGGCGTCCTCGTTGAGCTCCCCCGGTACCGCGTGGACGGCCTTCCGTACCAGGGGCGCCGATCGGAGCAGCGCAGGCCGACGCCCCGCTCCGTCCAGCGTGGCGGCCGCGTGGGCGATGGCTGCCGGCGAGATGCCCACCTCCCTCCCGATGTCCTGGAGATCGCGCAGGGAAAGCCCTCCGCCCCCCTCGGCTCCCGACGTCTCTTCGAACTCCGCGGCCTTGCGCAGCACGAGGGCGACCTCGCGGTCGGTGAACCGGCGACTCTCGTCGGCGCTCATGGGTGCTCCGGGAAACGGGTGCAGGCGACGTCGTGTTCTGGACCACAATACGCGCGTCGGGAGAGGCTCGTTCAAGAGGAGGGTCCATCGGCCGCCCCGGCGACACCCATGCCCTTGGAGTACTCCGCGACGCGTTCGTCGGCGACGTCGGCTAACCCGACCTTGGCAAGCAGCTCGGGAATCACTCCGGTGGGGCGCCGAAAGAGGGTCGCAAACAACTCGAGATTCTCGCCGCCGGTGAGACGCAGATAGTGGTTCGGGACCTCGAAGCCCACACCGGCATGGTCGTAAAACGATGCATCCCAGGTCTCGATCCGCCTGGAAAGCACTTCCACGTTTCCGGAGAAGAGCCGGTTCAGGCGCATGAGCACGCGCTGCGTCGTGCTCTTTCCGGCACCCGAGGGACCAAGGAGCCCGAAGATCTCCCCCGGTGACACTTCGAACGAGACCCCGGACACCGCCGGGCGGGCGGCGCCGGGGTAGACGTATTCGAGGTTCTCGACCCGGATCATGGCTCAGGAGGCTGTGGAAGAGGAGGGTTCGCTGCTCATAGGGTAGTCGCGCGGCGAGTCCCTTTGGTTCATTCCACGGAGGGCCACGATCCACCTGCTCATCGATAGCACGGGACTCAGGATCCACGTTGGCTATCTACGGAGGCCGCCAAAGGACAGGGCTTGGAAGAAGCTGCACCTTGCGGTTGACGCCCGCACCGGAGAGATCGTCGCCTCGGACCTGACCGGTCGTCGGACGCATGACTGCACGCGAGTACCCGCTCTACTTGAACAGGTTGAGCATCGAGTGATAGCCGTATCGGCCGATGGTGCCTACGATGCGGCAAGCGTCTACGAGGCGGTCCAATCAAGAGGCTCAGGACCACCGGCGAGGGTGCTCATTTCACCAGGCCGGAACGCCCGTCTACAGGTACAAGACGATCATCGGCCGACAAATGACGTCTCGCAGCCTGGCGGGCCAACGAGTAGAGGTGAAGCTGGCGTGCGGGATCCTCAACACCATGACCGAGCTCGGGATGCCGGAGAGCTACCGGGTCGGGTGACTCCGACTTCGGAGGCGGGGCAATCCAGTCTCAACTCCGAGCCATGCACCAACGCCGTATGGAGATACCGCGGATAAATTACCTATGGTGGTCTGGCCTCCTGCCGTGACGATCAGCCATGGCCCACGCTTGGGGCGTGCCATAGCCATCATGCGACTCGGATCCTCGACGCTTTCTGAAGAACAGCTTACGCGCTTCGCCGGACATGGAAGGCAACATCCATCCGAGATTGCACTTGGATGCCGCCCCTCACGCGTCCCGAAGCATCTCCGCCGCTTCCACCCGCGCCGCCCGCCGGGCCGGTGCCAACGCGGCCAGGAGCGGAGCCGCGATGAAGAGCACGACCACCAGCAGGTACACCAGCGGATCGAGGGGGCTCGTCTCATAGAGCATGGAGGTCACCAGACGATGGGCGGCCACGGCGCCGATCAGGCCCAGGCCGATGCCCGGTAGGACGAGGACCAGGGCGTTCCGCAGGATCTGGCGCAGGACCTGCTCCCGCCGGGCGCCCAGGACCAGGCGCACCCCGATCTCCCGGAGGCTCCCGTGGACCATCTGGCTCACGACGCCATAGATGCCCACGCCTCCCAGGAGCAGGGCGAGGGCGCCGAGCAGGAACATCAGGTACGTCGTGGCTCTCTGGTCGGTGGTATAGCTCGCCAGGACCTCGTCCATGGTCTGGATGCGCTCCAGGGGGAGGAGCGGGTCGATGTCGTGCAGGGCCTGGCGAATGGCCGGACCCGCCCGGTCGACCGGGAGGCTCGAGTGGACCACCACGTGTGGCGAGGACATGGAGGATTGCAGGGCGGACACGTACAGCACCTCCGGGGCCTTTCTGGCCGGAGAGTACTCGCGGACCGCGCCGACGACACCCGCCACGCGAACGGTGTCGTCGCCGCGGGACAGGCTCGCCCCCACTGGACTTTCGTCGCCGAACAGCTCGTGGGCGAGGCCCTCGCCGATGAGCGCGGCCGGTGGATCATCCGGGCCGACATCGGTCAGGTCGGAGCCGGCCAGAACGGGGATCCCCATGACCTGAAAGTACGATGGCGTGACCCAGCGGGTCTCCACGAAGCGGGCCACCCGGTCCGGGTCGTCCGTGCGGTTGTACGGCCCGTTGGAGCAACAGCCCGCAATGGGACGGCTACTGGACAGCGCGACACCGTCGACACCCGGGATGGCATGGAGGCGCTCCGTCAGCCGCTCGATGAAGGCGAGCCGGCTCTGGTTGTCCGGATACCGTGACGACGGGAAGCGTCCGAGGCTTGCGGTGACGATGCCGTCTGGGCGAATCCCGGTGTCGGCCGATTGGATCTTCTGGAAGCTGCGCATGAGGAGGCCCAGGGCCGTGACGATGACGAACGCCAAAGCCACCTCGCCCACCACGAGGGTCCGGCGGACGCGTCCCGAACTGTTGACCACACCCCCTGCGGTGCGCCGGAGGGCCTGTGCGGGCTGGTCGGTGCCCCACGCCACCACCGTCATCCCGCCGACGACGAGGGCGGTGACGAAGGTCACGGCAAGGGCGAACCCGCCGACGGTGCCGTCGAACCCCAGGCCACCGGTCACCGGAAGGTCGATGCCCAGTAGTCGGATGGCGGACCCCACGGAGATGGCAGCCAGACCGACCCCCAGAAGACCCCCTACCGCACTGACGGCCAGGGCCTCGGTCCACGCCTGTCGCAAGAGCCGCCACCGTCCCGCTCCCAGAGAGGACCGCACCGCGAACTCGTGGCGGCGGGTGTCCAGGCGGCTCAGGAAAACACTGGCGACGTTGAGGCACGCCAGAAGGAGGAAGAGGCTCGACGCGAGGAACAGGATCTTCAGGGGCGTCTGCTCGCTCTGGGTGACGTACTCCTTGAGCGGGATGAGCTTCACACCCCAGCGGCCGTTCGCCTCGGGGTATTCCGTCTTGAGCTTCTCCCACGCTACGGCCAGCTCCTTGCGGGCCTCCGCCACCGTCCAATCCGGCGCGAGGCTGCCGTACACGTTCACGGCCCTCCACGCACGCGAGGACCTGGGACCCTGGCCGGCGCCCCACGGAATGGCCATCCACACATCTTCGCCGAAGGGGTTCGAGATCTCCTCAGGCGCCACCCCCACGACTTCGCTCCCGGAATCGTCGAGGGTGATGGAGCGCCCGACGACTCCCGGGTCCCCACCGAACCGGGTCACCCACAGACGGTGGCTGAGCACCACATGGTCGGTGCCGTCGTCGTCCGGTCCGAGCCACCGTCCCGCCGCCGGTACGAGGCCCGTCATGCGGAAGAACGTCGGCGTGACGAAGCTGACGTCGAGCTGTGTGGCGTCTCCCTGACCGGTGAGTGTCATGGCTTGAGAGGTGAACACGCCGGCCATGACGTCCATGGACCGAAGGCGCTCGTCGAGGTCCCGCAGGTTCGGCAAGGACGAAGCTCCACCCCCCCCGATGGTGACAAGCTCTCCGGAGTCGGGAAACGGCAGCGGCCGCAGCAGCACGTTGCGGACCACGGTGAACACCCCCGTGTTCATGCCGATGCCCAACGCCAGCGTGAGCACCATCACCACGGCAAAGCCGGGCCGCCGCCGGATCTGCCGAAGGAGCAGCGCGACATCCTGCCTGAGGTCCTGACCCATCATCACCCTCCCTTCTCGGTTCGTTGATGCCGCGTGGTGTGCGCGCCCGTGGAGCCGTTCCCGAACCGCTCCCACCACCGCGGCTGCCAGGGTGCCGACGCCGTAGAGTCCAGCGGCCAGGCGACCCCGATGTTTCCGCCTCCGTGCCGCTTCCTGGTGGAACACGGCACACATGTCCTCGCCCAGCGAGTTGCGGAAGTCCCGGGGATACAGGCGCACAACCCGGCGCATCACCGTGTCCCAACCCCACCGCCCCGGCTGCCCATCCCCTCGGGTCATGGCACCGCACGCCCCTTCCCCAGGGCCAGCGTCGTGAAGACCTCCAACTCAAGGGCGTGCTTCCTGAGCGCGGCCATGCCGGACTCGGTGATGCGGTAGACCTGGCGAGGCCTACCCGGGCCCTCTTCCTGCTGGTCGGTTCCCGCGACCACGATCCATCCGTCTTCCATGCCTCTCCGGATGTGCCGGTAAAAGGCCGGCAGGGAGGGTGACGATCCGGAGGTCAGCGAACGGAGGCGCTCAAGGAGCGCGGAAGCATCCGCAGGCTCCTGGCGCAGGATGGAAAGCAACTGAAAAAGGATCGTATGCATATGTTATTATGTCGGAAGTGACAATAATTGGACATGACCTATCCCAAAAGGGTTGGATTCGGCGCGCACCCGGGGACATCCCCGGGTACGAGCCCTCGGCTGACGGGGTGTGGGGTTCAACGCAAGGGATGTGAGGTTAGGCTGTGTGGCGGTCGGCGCGTGGTTCGCTTCGCCCCCGCCTCGGCAGGGCCGCCTGGAGAGGAGCCTCAGTGCAAGAACCCGGTGTTGGACGGTCCGCAGGTTGTTGTCGTTGGAGAGCAGCAGCACCGGATCGTACCCTGACGCTCGTCGGCGTATAGAGAACGGACTGGCTGACCGTGTCGCCGGCCGACCCGGCCCCGGACTGGATGGCGCTGGACGTGCTCAAGGTATCGCCACCCTGCACCAGAGCGAGATGATACGAATGGTCCACCGGCGGCGCGGGTCGTGGCCCATGACCGGCTCCGGCACCGTGGCTTCTCGAACTGCCGCGCCGAGAAGGTCCGGCCCGGAGCGGCCGCACGCCGCGCAAGCGCCAACCGGTTGTCATGCACCGGTCCAGGCCCGACCTCTATCGCGACCTCGAAGAACGCACGAACGGCAATGTGGCCAGTGCTCCTGCAACGAGCAGAATCACGATGCCGATCCAAAGCGAAAGCGGCTCCGCTACGCCGTCATCGTACCAGTCCGCCATGTACAGGCCGACTTGGATTCCGCCGATCACGAACACGATGACCGTGAGCGAGAGCCATCCAACTGAGATTTCAGCGCGTCTCATTTCGCTCTTCGGACTGGCACAGTTGCGAGCTCGCGAAGGGGCTTGGCCTTGTTCACTTCCAAGCCGCCGCACCTCCTACCCCACTGATAGTAGGTCGGTCGACTCACGCCAATCTCCTGTAAGACGTTCTCCACCAGGCTGCGCCGGCTGTGAGCTGAGCGCGTATGCCACTTGCGTCGTCCACTTGACGGTGCGGGTCTCTTTATCATAGACTTTCAATTGAAAGTCTCAAGGAGGGGTGCCATGGACGATTCCATCCCGGTGGTGAAGGGCACCTTGGACCTGCTGGTCCTGAAGGCCCTGATGGCCGGCCCGGCCCACGGCTTCGAGGTGGCGAGCTGGATCGAGACGCACTCCGACGGCGCGGTCACCTTCGACGACTCGGCGATCTACCACGCGCTGTACCGGATGGAGAAGAGGGGCCTCGTCGAGGCCGAGTGGGGGGTCACCGAGAACAACCGCCGGGCGCGGTATTACCGGGTGACGCGGCAGGGGCGTGACCACCTCGCCGAGGAGAGCGAGCGCGTCCTGCGCTTCGCCCGGACGCTGGCGACGATCCTGGAGGTGGGGCGGGAGACACGATGAAGCGGGACCACCGCCATGGAGGGGAGATCCGCCCGGGTGTGCGGCGGGTGGCCCGACCCGTGCCTCGGGAGGGGGACGCGCTGGCGGGGCAGACCGAGGAGGAGATCGCCCACCACCTCCAGCTCCGGATTGAGGAGCTCGTGGCCCGGGGATGGTCGCATGAAGAAGCCCGCGAGGAGGCGCTGCGGCGCTTCGGTTCCATACAGAGGGCCCGCAGTCGACTGCTGCGCGAGGCCCGCGGACGGGAGAGACGAATGCGGATGACGGGATGGTGGGAGGGAATTCGCCTCGACGGCAGGCTGGCGATCCGCCGCCTGGTGAAGCGACCGGGCTTCGCGGTGATCGCGGTGCTGACCCTGGCCCTGGGCGTGGGGGCCAACGCCGCGCTCTTCAGCGTGGTTCACGACTCGTTGCTGCGGGCGTTGCCCTTCCCCCGGTCGGACCGGCTGGTGCGCGTCGTGGAGCTGAACGCCGACGGAAGTCGCAACAACGTGTCGGTTCCCAACCTCGAGGACCTGCGCGCCGGGAACCACACGCTTGAGGAAGTGGCGCGATTCCAGTTCGCCCGGGTGCGTGCGCGCTTCGGGGACGAGACCGAGCTCCTCCAGGGCATCCTCGTGGACCCGGGGCTCCTTCCGATGCTGGGCCGCTCGCCCCTGTACGGGCGTTTCCCCCGGGCCGGCGAGGATCACGTGGTCGTGGTCAGCCACCGCCTCTGGCGCTCCCGCCTCGGCGGGGAGGCCGACGCCGTCGGGCGAACCCTCCATCTCGAGGGTGAGCCGTACGTGGTGGTGGGGGTGATGCCGGCGGACTTCACCTTCACCAGCGGCCGGACCGACGTGTGGGCGCTCCTCCCACCTCCCGCGGCCTACGAGCAGAACCGGCGGGTACACGCCTCGGAGGCGCTGGCCCGCATCCGGGAAGGGGTCCCGGACGCCCAGGTGCGTGAGGACCTGGCGCGGGTGAGCGCGAACGTCCAGGCCGATCATCCGGGGGAGGACCCCGGGCACGTCCTGGAGGCGCGCCCCCTGCGGGACATGATCACGGGCTACGCGCGCACGCCGCTCCTCATGCTCTCCGGTGCGGTGCTCCTGGTCCTGCTCATCGCGTGCGCGAACCTGGCCGGGCTCCAGGTGGCCCGCACCACGAGCCGGGAGGGAGAGATGGAGGTGCGCCTGGCGCTGGGCGCCAGGCGCAGCGCGCTGGCCCGTCAGCTCCTGGTGGAGAACGTCGTCCTCTTCGCCGTCGGTGCCGTCGTGAGCGTCCCCGTGGCCAGGGTCGGCGTGGCCTGGCTCGTGGCCCACGCGCCGGACGGACTCCCGCGCGCCGCCGAGATCGGCGTCGACGCCGGTACCCTCGGCCTTACCCTGGCGTGCTCCGTGGGCCTGGGGCTCCTCTTCGGCCTGGCGCCCGCGCTGCATGCCGCGCGCACCCGCCTCTCCGGCACCCTGGGCACCCGCTCCGACGCCGGGGGGACGCGCCGCGGAGCCCAGCGCATCCGGAGCGCGCTCCTGGTGGGCCAGCTCGCGTTGTCCGTAGCGCTGCTCTCCGGCGCCGGGCTCCTCCTGAGGAGCCTGTGGAAGCTCCAGAGCGTCGATCCGGGGTTCCGGCCGCAGCGACTGGCGGTGCTCCACGTGGGCCTGCCCAACACCTTCGACGGTGACGTGCCGGCCTTCTACCGGAGGGTGCCCGAGGTCCTCGACGCGCTCCCCGGGGTGGAGGCGACGAGCGCCACCAGCGCCCTTCCCGTGAGCGGAGGCGACGGCAGGGGCGAGGTGTCGGTGGACGGCCGCCCGTTCGACCCCGGGAGCGCACCCGGCGCCACCTACCGGCGGGTCCTGCCCGACTACTTCCAGGTCATGGGGATCCCCCTCGTCCAGGGGCGGGAGTTCACGGATCGCGACGGGGACGGGGATCCGGTGGTGATCATCAACGCGACCATGGCCGAGCGGCTCTTCCCCGACGGAGACGCCATCGGCCGGCGCATCAAGGTCGGGCCTGCCGCGACCGAGCCGTGGTTGACCGTGGTGGGCGTGGTCGGCGACGTGCGCAACGAGGACCTCGAAGAGGTGGACGCCTTCGCCACCTACGAGCCGCACCGGCAACGGCCGTGGACCAGCATGTACGTGGTGGTGCGCACCCGGGGGCGGCCGGCGGATGCGCTGCCTTCCGTCCGCAAGGCGCTCCTGGGCCTCGAGCCCGACCTGTACCTCTACGACGCCGGCACAATGGAGAGCCGCATGTCCGCGTCCACGGCGTCGCGCCGCTTCAACACGCTCCTCATGGGGACCTTCGCCCTGGTGGCGCTCCTCCTGGGTGCCGTGGGGATGTACGGCCTCACGGCCTACTCGGTGGCGCAGCGGCACCGCGAGATCGGGGTGCGCATGGCCCTGGGCGCCACGAACGGGGAGATCCTCCGGCTCATCATGGGCGGGACCGCCCGGCTTCTCCTCGTGGGATTCCTCCTGGGGCTGGCCGGGACCGTCGTGACGGTACGCCTGCTCCGCGGCCTCCTCTACGACGTCAGCTCCTTCGATCCGCTGACCCTCGTCGGCATCGTCACGCTCCTCGGCGGCGCGACGCTGCTGGCGGCGTGGCTGCCGGCCAGGCGCGCGCGCGTCGTGCAGGCGGTGTCCGCGCTGGGCGCCGAGTGAGGTAGGGCGGCGTGGGCGGAGGCCCTCTTCTACCACCCTTCCTGCCTCGGCGCTTTGCGTCGCAAAGTAGCCAGCCCGGGAACGGTCGCCAAGGGGCGGAGCAACCACGCGAGGTCCGGTCTACTTCGCGCGATGCCTAACAAGGGTTTGGGGCTGCTGCGGTAGGCTTCGAGCTCCGGGGCCATTCGCCTTGCACCTCACGGCTCCGGGTCGGCATAGTGGTCGCGCAGCAGAAACCCAGAGTCGTCAGGCGGACAGCTCGACACCTATGAGCAAGATCTTCTTTTACGGCCTCTTCATGGATCGGACTCTTCTCGCCGAGAAGGGTTTTCACCCTGAGACTGTTGGGCCAGCGGTGCTTTCCGACTACCGAATCCACATCGGCGAGCGAGCGACATTGTTGCCGTCCGCTTCGAGTCGGGCCTATGGAATCGTGATGGAGCTTTCGGAGCAAGAAGCTCATGCGCTCTACTCGGAGCCGAGTGTTCGCGCGTACAAACGAGAGCGCGTCCAGGTGGCGCTGCTGGCAAGCAACCAGGTTGTCGAGGCGTACTGTTACAACCTGCCTCGCGAATTGGGCCTAACCGGGGCGAATCCAGCCTACGCGAACGAGCTTTCGCGACTAGTGGAGGCTCTGGAGTTCGATTCGGCGTACGCCCAAGAAATCGCGGCGTTCGGGGAGCAGTCGTAGTTCCACTTCCACACCCACAGGATCACTGTCCGCGTCGAGACGCCGCCGCGTGACTAGCTGGGCACTGTTGCCGACGGTGTAGGGGTAGAGGGTCCGGATCCGTTCGTCTTGCACGGCTCCAGGTCGGCATCATGCGCCCGCGGCAAAGTGCCTCGTCTTGGAGGGCTCGCGCGCAAGGCGGGCCGCGGGTGGCACTCACTTCGGCGCAAGTTCGCGACGGAGCTGATGGACCAGCCGCTGAAGGTGCTCTGCCAGCTGGGTGGCTGGAGGGACGCCGAGACGGTGCTGAACTGCTACCAGCGCCCGGACGAGGACACGCTGCGTGCGGCGCTCGAGGGTCGCCGCGGGGCCCGGGAGGTGGCCCAATCGACACAACGAATCGACACATGAGAACCGAAGGGGAGCCCCGCCCGAGGTGGAAACCTCAAGCGGGGCAAGCCTTCTCGGCAATCGGGACGGCCGGATTGAGCTGCGGTGGGCTTCGCCCATCCTCGCTCCCCTCGCGCGTCGGCGGGTGGATCTGACGGAAGCGCTCCTGGCGCATCGGGTCGAACCTACGGTTCGGGCATGTGCCTGCGGCACCTGTCGCGTCCTCGCCTCCGGCGAGTCCACATCCGGTTGTCCCTCGACCCTCGACCCGACAAGCTGAGAGGTCCCGCTCAGCAGGTACGGCCAGCCTCTCGGCTTCCCCCGTCGCTCCTCGTCGGCCCTCCGCACCCGAGCGTGCTCCTCGCTTCGACAGGGTCCTTGGATGCATATCCTTGTCAGGTGCCGAGATCGGCGTGATGCAGGTGCTCTCCTCGCCCGCTTGACAGAGGCCCA
>Ga0307424_1000641_pt1 | contig 18848 bp, 15 predicted proteins | sample SalMarWE160320MG_FD_202157 | JGI IMG/M metagenome (GOLD analysis project Ga0307424, IMG submission 202157) | Salt marsh sediment microbial communities from the Plum Island Ecosystem LTER, Massachusetts, United States - WE1603-20 | ecosystem: Environmental > Aquatic > Marine > Intertidal zone >... | reverse complement strand
CTCTCGCCCGGGTGGCTCCGGATCGATCCCAACTTCGCGCCACTCCGAGGCAATCCGCGCTTCGAGCGGCTGGTCGCCGGGCGCTAGGCCGGGTGGCCCTGGTGCGTCTAGGCGTCTAGGCGTCTAGGCGTCTAGTGTGTTCGCTCGATCTCGACGTTCCCCAGCGCCGCATCCAGATCGATGACCAGCTTCGCGGAAGCGCTGTCATAGTTCGGCGAGAAGTACGCTGAACCGCGCTTCTCGAGATGGGCCTTGGAGATCGCGGCGAGGAAGCGGGTGGCGTCGAGGCGGATACCCACGGATTCGGGCACGCGTAGGGTGACGTCTCCGAGGCCGACGTGGATGGTGGCGTGCATCTCGCCCTTCCACGGGGTATCGCCGCCGAAATCGAGCACCATCTGACCGACGGCGCCCTTGAGCGAGACGAGCCGACAGCCGCTATCCCCGAGCTGAACGGCGTCGAACTGCGCCGCGCCGACTTCGAACTCCAAGCGCTCGCAGGCACCGCGGGTTGGCGAGGAGAAGGAAACCGTGGTTTCCGAGGCGCCCGTCTTGATGGCGGCCGATCGCAGTGTCAGGTCGCCGAGATCGATGTCCCCTTTGACCGCCCCGAACGTCATGGTGAGGTCGAGCGGCACGTCGCGCGGCAGGTCGAGGTCGAGTTGCTGCTTCCACGTATCGGAGTCCTTCATCTGCGTGTGACCGTGTCCTTCGACGCTGACCGTCAGGCTGCGCTTCGTCGGGTCGTACGCGATCGTGGGGTCGAACACGTCCTCGACGTACTTGAGCCCGACGCGATAGCGGTGCCGGCCCTCGGCGGGACGAATGGCGAGCCGCCCCGCGGCGAAGGTCACATCCACGGTCAGCGGGCTCCCGGCGTCCACCAGCCGGGTTTCCGTGATGGTCTGATAGGTCTGCGCCACGGCGACTTGGGGCGCGACCGCGAGGGCGGTCAGCGCGACCAACGACAGGCGTGTCATGACTTCCCCCCGGAGGCCATCCACTCGGCGGTAGAGATCTCCGGGCCCGGCTGCTCGAACAATGTCGCGGCCGGAAGCGGCACGGGGTGGAACCGGCGCCCAAAGGTCGTACGAACTCCACCGCGAGTCAGCACCGCGGCACCGAAGCCCGTCGTGGCGAGCGCCCAGGTCACCGCCAACGCCACCAGGGTGAGCACACTGCCGACCACGGGGACCCAGCCCAGCAGAATCGCCGGCAGCCAGATGGCGAGCACGATGGCGAGCCCCCAGGCGATCGACCGCACGATGCCCATGGCATCCGTGCCGTGATCGCCGCGGAGCCGGTGCATCCAGGCCGAGCCGGCCACCCGCGCCACCGCGAGATAGCCACCGACCACGGCCGCGACCAGCGTTGCGGCGAAGGCGATGATGGCCACCGGGATCAGCAGGACGCCCACCACCGTCAGCGCCAGGCCGACGATGATCGCGCCGAGCAGCGGTAGGAGCAGCGGCTGCGCGAACAGCCCGACGAAGAACGACCGGCCGAACGACGTAGATACCGTGTCCGCCATGACGTCAATTTGCCGCCCGGCGAAGAAGCTCGCGCCGAACGCAATGGCGCAGAGTGCCACGAACGCGCCACCAAGACCCAGCGCGCCGTTTGCCAACGGGATGACGGGCGCGAAGAAGCTGGTCGAGCGTCGCCTGACCGCGTAATCTTGCGGATCAAACCTCTCCGGCACGGTTACCCGCACGGTGTTCCGAACCTGGTCACGGATCTGCTCACGGATCTGGTCGCCCAGATCGCGACCCACACTCCGCCCAACAATGGTCGTCACCGCTTCCGACGCCGCCGTCGCTGCATCCGCCGCATCCACGGTGGCAGCCGCGGATTCCAGCAGGTCGGCTGGAGGAGTGGGTGCCGCCACCTTCTCGGACGGCGTCAGGCGCTGGAACTCGCCAGTGATGGCGCCGAGGGCTGCCTGCTCATCGCCGCCGAAGGTGCCTTCGACGGCCCAGTGTTGTCCGGCCGCGACGGTCTGATCAGGCGACAGGCTCCCGGCCCAGGCAACGAGCCCACGCCAGTTGCGCTCGACGTCCGCGCCTGGCTGATAAGTCGCGACCTGCTTCCCGTCCACGAGCACCGCGCCGCCCCGCAGGGCGATCACGCGCTTGGCGCCGTTGGACAGGAAGAACGTGAGACTCGCTTCCCGCGAGGATGACGTGCTCGACATCCCGGTGACCACCGGCGATGCTTGCGCCTTCGGGGCGGGAGCCTCCTGCGCGGCCAGCGTTGCCGGCAGCGCGGAAGCGAGAACGAACAGGAGGCCCGTTCGGGCCCACACATTACTGGGTCGCATCGACCACACCCCTGGTTCGAGCCGGAGCTGCCGTGAGCCAACGCAAGGCTACGAGACAGATCAGGACCACTACGCCGTATCCAATGAGGACGGTCCCAGGCTCGAGGCCCAGGCCGGCCAGCCACATCGTTGCCTCTCCCCACCCCATCCGAATTGCCGGGAATACGTACTCCGAGAGCGCCTCTCGGAACCCGGAAACCGCGCTCCGGGCGACAATCCTGGCACCAACCGAGATCGGATCCCAGTACCGGACGGCCGCCGCCGCGCCGGTCACCCAGGCCGCCGCCGTGGCGACCGAAAACGTCGCGAGCAGCGCCCATCCGGTCACGCCGCTCGTGAGGCTCCTCACATAATCGCGCAACCCTCGCAGCCAACGGGGCAAGGGGACGCGCACGAAACCGACCACCCGGTCCTCGAACCCCTGTCGCGGGCTGAAACGCCCGAGACCGGTCAGGGCCCGTTCGACTTCCGGGTCCTCATCGAGGTTGGCGGGGAGTTCCGATTCGTCTCGCATAGTGCCTCTCAATACCTGTCTCCCCTACGCATCCCCCCGGGGGAGGTTTCACCCCCGAGGCAGGTGTTCAATCCCGTAACGGTTCCAGCAATTCCCGGAGTTCCGCTCTGGCCCGGTGGATATACGTCTTCACAGTTCCCAGAGGCAGCCCGAGGATCGCGGCGATCTCGTCGTAGGCGCGACCCTCCACGTGCCGCAGCAGGATGCAAGTCCGGTATTCGGGGCGGAGCCGGGCGATGGCCGCCTCGATGTTGGAGCCCAATTCGCGCGCCTCCAGCTCGTCCAAGGGGGATTCCGTCCGGTCCCGGGCCTGGAGGGCGGTAGCCTCCTGCCGCTCGATCGTCACCGCGTCCGGTGCCCCCTCCAGAGAGAGGGTGTCCGGCTCGCGGCGGCGCAGGTGATCGATGGCCGCGTTGTTCGCGATCTTGAAGATCCAGGAGGAGAACTTGTGTTCCGGGCGGTATCGGTCGATCGCGTTCAGCACCTTGATGAACGTTTCTTGGGACAGGTCTTCGGCGATCTCGCGGTCCCGCACCATCCGGTAGATGAGGGAGAACACCGGGCGCTGGTATCGGCGCACCAACTCCCGGAATGCCGACTCCTCACCCTCCTGGGCCCACGCGACGATCTGCTGGTCGGAGGCGACCGACAGGTCCCAGCCGCCGCTCATGGCCGGCCGCCCTCACGCGGGCGCCGAGCTTGCCGCCGTTTCCCGTGTGCCACTATCTTCCCGCGCCATGTCTCGGGCGCCGGATGGACCCGCCTTGCTCTCCGGCGACGCGAAACGGTCGTACGTGCGCGACATGTTCACGGCCATCGCGCCTCGCTACGACCTCCTCAATCATCTGCTGAGCCTCAACATCGACCGCGGGTGGCGTCGCCGCGCCGTGCGCCGGCTCGGGTGGGACCGCGTGCCGGACGGGACGTACCTGGACGCGTGCGCGGGCACGCTGGACCTGGCCGCCGAAGTCGCGCACCAGCCCGGGTTCCGCGGCCGCGTCGTCGGCGCGGACTTTGTGGTGCCCATGCTTCAACGGGGTCGCGCGAAGCACGAGGGACTCCGCACCGTGGGGGCGGACACGCTGCGGTTGCCGTTCGGCGACGGGTCGTTCGATGGGGCTGTGGTGGGGTTCGGCATCCGGAATCTCGTGGACGTGGACGCGGGGCTCGTGGAGCTGCGCCGAGTGCTGCGACCGCGGGCGCGACTCGTCATCCTGGACTTCACGCTGCCGAGATCGCGGCTGGTGCGCGCCCTGTACCTTGCCTACTTCCGCCGTATCCTGCCCGTCGTGGGGCGTGCGGTGTCCAAACATACGGACGCCTACACGTACCTGCCAAATTCGGTGCTGGAATTCGCGACGCCGGACGCGCTGGCGGACGGTATGCGCCGGGCGGGCTTCGATGCGGTGGGGTTCGACCGGCTCACGTTCGGGATCGCGGCGGTGCATTGGGGAGGGGTGCCATGAAGAACCGGCGCGGCGTGCGCGAGTCAACTCGCCGAACACGCGCGACGGCGGTTTGCCGAACGACCTCACTTGCGCGGCGCTCGCGCAAAGCCCGCCGACCGCCCAAACCGCCGCAAAATCCCCGGCGGTCGGGACCGTCGGGACCGTCGAGAACCCCGGGTCCGCCGCGTCCGCCGAGTCACCCCATTCGCTCTCCCACACCCAACCGGCGGGGACAGTAACGTGCGACTCGGCGTGATCGCGGACACCCACGGGCTGCTCCGTCCCTCGGTCTTGGACGTGTTTGCCGAGGTCGATCACATCCTGCACGCCGGCGACGTGGGCCGGCCGGATCTGCTCGTCGAGCTGGAGGCACTGGCGCCGGTCACGGCGGTGTACGGCAACACCGACAGGTTCGACGTGCGGAGTCGGTGCCGGCAGGTGGCGCGGCTGGACCTCGATGGTCTGGCGGTGACGGTTACGCACGGCGATCAGTTCGGCAGCCCGACGGTGGAGGCGTTACGGGAGGCGTTCCCCGACGCCGACGTGATCATCTTCGGCCATACCCACCGGCCGTTGCTCAAGCTGGTGGACCTCACGGTGACGGTCATGAATCCCGGCGCGGCGGGGCCGGCCCGATTCGACCTCTTGCCCTCGGTGGGAATCATGGAGCTGGAACCGGGGATCCCACCGCGGGCGCGTCTGGTCCCGCTCGACCCATGATCGCCCTTGCCGTGAAGGCGGTGACCGCCTTCCTCGTCGTGTTCTCCGAGCCGGGCTTCCCCGCGGTGAACGTGGCGCAACCGCTCCCCGAGATCCGGGGCGCGATCGTGGCATCCTCGGTGGCCGAGCTGGACAGCGTGCTCCGGCGGCCGGGCGCGACCCTGGTGTGGCGCCACGGGTCCGGGTTCCCGCTCGAGGCCTGGCCGGCCATCCGGACGTTTCTCGAGCGTGGCGGCCACCTCGTGACGCTCGGCGGCGAGCCGTTCACGCGGCCGGTGCGGGGTGCCCCCGGACACCGGGTCGTCGACCCGCGCACCGTCATCTACCTCAAGGCTCTGCGTCTCAATCAGGCATACCCCCTCGCCATCGGTGGCGGAACGATGGCGTTCGTGCAGCCGCACGATCGGGTGCCCGACCGAGCGATCGAGGCCGGCAGCACGGTGTGGTCGCTCGAACCGAAGCTCGCGGGCCCACCGCGATTCCCGGAGGACGAGGGGTCGCCGGGTGCGCGTGCCGGCATTGTGCGGACGCTGGCGTTCGCACACGCTGCGGGTACGGACCGACGCTTTCCGCCGGCGGCGGCGAGCCTAGTCCTCGACTGGTTCACGGGCCCGTTTGCGGGCGGACGCTGGGTGCTGCGGCCGCTCGACGCCCCGATCGCTCCGGACGAGCTGCGCGTGCTGCTCGACGAGGCGCGGAACGACCCGCTGGAGGTGCGGCTCCTGCCGACGTTGGGATCGTTTCACGAGGGAGAGCGGCCGGCGGTGGACGTCACGTGGCGGCGGCCGGGAGCGCGCTGGGAGGCCGGGCGCCGGGCGCGGCTCACGGTGACCGGGGGCGGGGTCCGGCAGACGGTCGCCGTGACCGTCGGACCGGATCCTGAGGGTCACGTTCGCGTTGCGCTGCCGGGTACGTACGGACCGGGACTGTATCGTGTTGCCCTGACCGGTTCCGATCTCCCCACCGCCACCACGGGGTTTTGGGTGTTCGATCCGGTGCTCTTCGCCTCGGGGGACAGCCTCTCCTTCGACGGGTACACGTTGCGGCGGGCGGGACATCCGGAGCCGGTGATCGGCACGACGCTCATGTCGCGAACGGTGCACCGGGACTTTCTCCAGCAGCCCGACGCCGCCGTGTGGGACGAGGAGTTCGCGGAGCTTCAGTCGCTCAGCGTGAACCTCGTGCGGACGGGAGTGTGGGCCGGGTGGGAATCGCTGATGGCCGCCCCGGACTCGGTGGACGAGGCCTGGCTGCGTGCGCTCGAGGCGTTCTACCTCTCAGCGCGACAGCACGGGATCCCGGTGCTGTTCACGTTCTTCGCGTTCATGCCCCCGGCCTACGGAGGGGACAGCCCGTACTTCGATCCGCGCTCGCTGGCGGGGCAGCGGTCCTACGTGGGCGCCGTCGCGCGCCGGTTCGCGGGCGCGCGGGAGATGATGTGGGACCTGATCAACGAGCCGTCGTTCGCGTCGCCCCGCCGCGTCTGGTCCACCCGTCCCAACGGAGATGCCAGGGAGGCGGACGCATTTCGCGCGTGGCTGCGCCAGGCGTACGGCGGTGGGAGGGATGCCGCGGACACGAGCTGGATGGAGACGGTCCGCCGGCGATGGCAGTTGGCGCCGGATGCTCCTATCGGCGTGCCGCGCGAATCAGATTTCAGTGACGCGACCGTGTTCGGCGAGCGCCGGCCCCAGCGCGCGCGCGCGTTCAGTCAGTTTGCGCAGGACGCGTTCCGCGATTGGGTGCTCGCGATGCGCGCGGCCATCCGCGACGCGGGCTCGGCGGCGGCTATCACGGTCGGCCAGGACGAGGGCGGGCTCACCGACCGGCTGAGTCCGCTCTATCACCACGACGCGGTCGCGTTCACCTCGATGCATACCTGGTGGCTGAACGACGCGCTGTGGTGGGACGGCCTCATGGCCAAGGCAACCGGCACCCCGCTCCTGGTGAGCGAAACCGGCATCATGCAGCGGGAGCTGCTCAGTGGCGCGGCGCTACGAGAGCCGGCCACGAGTGCGCTACTCTTGGCGCGAAAGCTCGCGTATGCGTTCGCGGCGGGCGCGTTCGGCGCGGTCGAGTGGGTGTACGACGTGAACCCGTACATGGATTCCGACAACGAAGTCGCGATCGGAATCCGCCGGGCCGATCTGAGCTACAAGCCCGAGCTGGCGGTGCTCCGCCGATTTGCCGCGTTCGTGCGGCGCTCGCGCGATCGATTCGAGCAGCCCACGCAGCCGGACGTGGTGTTGTTGGCGCCCACGCCGGAGCTGTACGCGCCCCGTGCATTGGGCGTCGCCGCCACACGCCGAGCGGTCGAGACGCTGGCGGTGCTCGGGATTCGGGCGCGCGTCGTGCCGGAGTACCGGGTACGTGCCGAGCTTGGCAGTCCAAAGCTCATCATTCTGCCGGCGATACAGGGTTTGGCGGATTCGGCATGGAGCGCGATCGAAGTTGCAGTGCGGGCAGGTGCCACGCTGCTCTCGTCCGGTTACTTGGAGGCGGACGACGCCGGCCTCCCGGCCGTGCGGCTCGGCAGCGCACCACGCCCGCTCGCCGTGGTCGAGGTGGGTGACTCCGTAGGCACGTTGCGGTATCCGTACGAGGTGGTGAAGTCGGCGTACGCCGCGGCGGGTACCGTCACGACTCAGGCGGTTGGTCGGGGTCGCATCATCCACTATCCGTCGCCGCTCGAGTGGGCGTACCCGAGTCCGGCGCAGGAACGCGCCTACGGGAATGCGCTCCGTGCGGCCGCGACTGCGCCGGCACCAGTGCGCGCGGTGGAGCCACGCGATGGACGGTTCGTACTCGCAATCCCATTCCGGGACGCCACGCTCGTTGCACTCGTCAATGAGACTGGGCGGGAGGATGTAGTGCGCCTGGCCGCCGGGCCGGACGGTACCGTGATGATCGAACGGCGACTGACGGCGGGCGATGCGGAGTTACTGTGGGTCGCGGCATCGGGAGAGGTGATCGACTCGACGAGGTGAAAGGGAGTGGGTGGTGGGTGGGAGGCGGCAGGATAGACGGCGAGACGGCAAGACGGCTAGCGGCTCCCAGTTCCTCGGTGCAAGGTGGTCTCCTCGCACGGAACGTGGCTCGGTGCGTGGAGACAAACTGCCGCCCATGACCTCGCCGTCCGCTGGCCGTCTTGCCGTCTCGCCGTCTCCCCTGTAGCCACGCCCCACCACCCAACCCCTTTCCCCCTGCCTCAGTTCGGAAACGCCGGCAGCGGCTCCGACCGCACCACTGACGGCACATCGAGCGAGTCCCGGACCGCCCCATACACCCGACCGTGGCGGATGCGGATTGGGAAGTACGGGGTGAAGCCCAGCGTCACCGTCCCAACGTACCCACCGTCCGCGCGGAACACGTCGTAGATCGCAGGTTCGCCATCCGTCGCCGTCCGTTGCGCCCACAGGCGACCGACATCGTCCATGACCAGGCCGGTGATCCACGGCTTGACCTCCGGCATGGCCCCCGCGATCTGCTGTGCCAGGCGCTGCTGCTCGGGCGACTCCTCGCCCACTCCCTTCGAGGCGCGCTCGCGGTCCTGATCAGTGACGGGAACCGGATCCGCCGCCACCTCGATGACGAGCGCCGTGTCGCCCTGTTCGTCGAGGCGCGCGATCCGATAGGCCGTGCCCGATACCTGCCAGAACCCTCCCGCCGGATCGACGACTGTGATCCGGCGCGGGGTGTACGGGACCACACGGTACGAATAGCCCCCCTTAATACGCGCGATCAGCGTACGGTCCGTGAGGTCCCCGACGTAGATCGAGTCGGTGGTCTCGGTGCGTGGATCGTAGCTCTTGAGATAGCCTCGTGCATGGCCCTCGATCAGCCCCTCCTTAGGTGGATACTGGCGCGGCTCATCCGAGACGATCACTTCCTTCCAGAACCGTCCGCGGTGATCGATGATGCCGCTCCACACGTATCCAAACGACAACACGGGCATCTTGAAGCGTGTCAGCTCCTCGCCGTTCAGATCCACGGCGATCATCATCCACTGGCCGTGGTCCTGAATCCAGAGCGCGGAATCGCCGACGAGCATCATGCCGTTGGCCGCTTTGAGCTCCCCCGGGCCCTGTCCTTTGCGTGTCAGCGTGCGCAGGTACCGACCCGTCGAATCGAACGCCCGGATTTCGGATGCCAGGTAGTCCAGGACGTAGATGGTCCCGTCGCTGCCGGCCTCCACGCCCCGGATGTCGCCGAACATGAACTGCGGGTCGCCCTCGGTGACCCCGATCCTGAGGTCGATCTGAAGCGGGGCGGTTTGCGGTTCTTGCTGTCCGGCGTAGTGGACCACGATCGTGCCGTTCGGCAGCGTCTCGCGCACCGCGGCTGCCGGCGCGCCGCGCGATTCGGAGCCACAAGCAAGGCCGGATAGCGAGATCAGGATGAGCCAGCGCAGATAACGCGTCATGGCGAAAGGTGGGTGAGGGTCGCTTGTAGGATGTAGGCGAGACGGCGAGACGGCAAGACGCTCAGCGGACGGTGAGGTTACAGGCTACAGTTTGTCTCCATCCACGGGGCTACGTTCCGTGCGAGGAGGCCACCTCTCACCGAGGGACTAGAAACCGCTAGCCGTCTTGCCGTCTCGCCGTCTATCCCACGACCCCCAACCCGTCTCCCGGTTCCTTGTGCCTATCCAGCCATTCATCAATGGGCACCGTCCGTCGCAATGCCGCCGGGTGTCGCCGGAACCAGCCTAGTAACAGCACCATCTCATCGATCCCGTCGGGTGGCAGAGCCCTATCGGTGGACTCGGGCCCCGCGTGCTGCTCTACCAGCGCGCGAAACGCTGCCTGCTCAATAGGGGTGTGCGGCGCGGGCGCGCTCGCCCGCACGGTGGCGCGCCGAATGACGTACGCGCGATCGTCGCCGTACGTGCCGGGGTCCACGTACACGAAGCTCAGCGCCTCGATCCCAGCCCGAATCCTGCTTCCGGCCGCGAACAGCCACTCCAGCATCTCGTATCGGTCGCGCAGTCGCGTGGCATCTTCGAACTCCGCGGCCTCGCTGGCCTCGGTCATGGCGGTCACGATGCGGTCCAGGGGCGCGATGGCGCGGCCCTCGAGAAACGCGCGCGCGACCTCGACCCGCGCCTGGTAGTCCGCTTCCCGAACGAACCCGCCGCACGGACCGAGACACGTGCCCAGCTCGTACCGGATGCATGCGGCGCGCTTGGGTCCTCGAAAGAGGTCGCCCTGCTCGGCGAACGCGATGGGCATGTTGAGCGCGCAGTCCCGCAGGCCGAGCTCGATGTTCAGCACCCGAACCGCTTCTCGCAATCGGTTCCCGCCGCGGAACGGACCGTAGTGCCGGACCGCGCCGCTGCCGACCGTGGCACCGACGAAGATCTTCGGCGCCGGCCCGTCCGCGACCTTCACGAACGCCGCCCGTCCGGGCCGGTTCATCTGGATGTTGAACGGGGGGCGGAAGCGGCGAATCTGCCGCAACTCGGAAAGCGAGGCCGCGAACTCCGACGGCGCGTAGTCCCAGTCGAGATCGTGCGCCGCGGCAACGATGCGGGCGGCCTTGTCGTCCGGGAACTGGGCGCGGAAGTACGACAGCAGCCGCGTGCGAACTCGCTTGGCCTTCCCGACGTAGATGACGCGACCGGCCGCGTCCAGCATGCGGTACGTGCCGGGACGGTTCTCGGCCAACGCGGCCACCCGGCGGCGCAGCCGGTCGGTATCGACGAAGGGGAGCGCCAGCCCGGCGGCCGTCACGCGCGGATGGTCCGCACGAACCGGTCGAGCTCCAGGAACTTCCGGTAGACGACCACGCCCTTTCGCTTCTGGCCCATCTCCGCCAGCAGTTCGCGCATCCGGCCTCGCCGCGTCACGTAGAAACGAAACGTCTCGGCGAAATCTTCCTGCGGGTGCTGGCTGGCATACGCGGTGACGTGATTGGGATGGGTGGTCGTAATGCGCCGGCGCTGGAAGTCCACCCAGTTGACGTCGGTCACGCGGTACGCCTTGTCCACCTCGCCGAACGCCTCGAGGAACGCGTCACTGTCGGTCCAGCGCCAATGGTGATACAGGAAGCTGTGGCCCAACTCGTGGCAGATCAGTCCCACGAGAATGGACCACGGGATCTCCTCGCGTCTCCGCTGGCCAACGATGTAGCTCTGATCGATCTCGACCACCTTGGGATACTTGGGGTCCACGCCGGAGACCCCCGGGCGCAACAAGACGCGGAATCCCCAATGCCGAATGCGCGACACCACGAGCAGGCGGCGGACCCGCCGCAATGCCCGCGGGATGAGATCCTGGCCGGTCGCGTCCCCGCCGCACCACGGGCAATGATCCATCCAGTCGTCCACCCCGCGCTCGCAGTGGGGGCAGGTGCCCTCGAACATCTCGTCGCCCCACGTCTGCTCCGCGCCGCACCATGGGCAATACGGCATCGGGTACTGCACGCCGCCCCCGCAGCCGGCATCGCACTTGGCGGAGAAGCGGAACCCGGCCGGCGCCTTGAGGGGGCGGTCGCTCGAGACGCCCTCTTCGTGGATGTCCTCACCACACCACGGGCAGTACCACGAGTAATCCGACACCATCCAGCCGCAGTAGGCGCACTCGGCCCCGGTTTCCTGGTACAGGTCGCGCCAGACTTGCGGGCGCGCGCACTCGGGGCAGAAGGGCCAGAACGGCTTGAGCGCTTCCCCGCAGACGCACCGGGGGTCGAGCCGCGGAACGATCGCGCGTCGACGCTTACCGCCCACGCGCCCTCCGGGTGGGTGGGGGGCTTCCCTGACAGCGCCAACAGAACGTCGTCGCCCGGCCGTCGATGGCGTGCGTGGTGGCGAGTGGCGTGCCGCAGCGAACGCACGGCTCCCCGGCCCGACCGTAGACATCGAGGGAGAATTGGAAGGTGCCGGCCTGGCCCGTGCCCGTGCGGTAGTCGCGCACTGTTGTCCCCCGGGCGGTCACGGCGTCCGTCAGCACGGCGCGGACGGCATCGTAGAGACGGGCGCTGCTCTCCGGGTCGACCCGGCATGCCGGTCGGGAGGGATCGATCCTCGCCCGAAACAACGCCTCGTTCGCATAGATGTTCCCCACGCCGGCGAGCTTCCGCTGGTCCATGAGCACCTTCTTGATGGCCTGCTTGCTTCCCTGGAGCGCGGCGCGGAACCGCTCGAGCGTGAACGCCGGATCGAGGGGCTCGTCACCGATGCGACTAGTATAGGCGGCCCACGCCCGATCATCCAAGAGGTGGATGGTGCCGAGCCGGCGCACGTCCCGGAACACCAGCAGCTCCCGCGAGCCGAGTGCCGCGGTGAGGACCGCATACCGGCGCTGATCGGGGGTGAGCGGTGGGCGGTGGATCTGGAGGGACCCCGTCATCCGGAGCTGGATCACGAGACGCCCGCCGGTGTCGAGCTGCGCCACGATGTGCTTGGCCCGGCGGGTCAGGCTCACCACCCGCGACCCGTCGAGAGCGCGGAGCAGACGGGCGCGGCTCACGCCGCGGAGGACGTCGGACTTGTGGAGGACGGGATGGCGAAGCGTGCGGCCCGCGACCCGGGGGGCGAGGTCGCGGACGATGGTCTCGACTTCAGGTAGCTCCGGCACGTTGGATCTCGCGCCACGCGATGTCCCGCCGGAATTGGCGGCCCTCGAAGGTAACGCGTTCCGCCAGCGACCTGCTCACCTCGGCGGCTCGCTCCACGGTGGCCCCAAGTCCGGTGGCGCACAGCACGCGCCCACCTGCGGTCCGGAGCGTCCCATCGGCGTCCGCGGTCCCGGCGTGGAACAGCACGGCGTCCGGGCCGAGATCGTCCGGGATCCCGATCGCGGCGCCCTTTCGGGGCGCGTCGGGATAGCCACTCGCCGCGAGCACTGTGGTCACCGCCGCGCGTCGTGCCGCGATCCGCGATGGGAGATTCCACGGTTCCCCGGCGGCGATCGTCCATAGGAGGGCGCTCAGGTCGGCGTCGGCCACGGGGAGGACGACCTGGGCTTCCGGGTCCCCGAACCGACAGTTGAACTCCACGACCGACGGCGCGCCGTCCGCGGCCACCATGAGGCCGGCGTAGAGCACGCCCTGATAGGGGCACCCGCGCTGGGCCATGGCGCCGAGCGTAGGGAGGAGGATCTCGCGCTCCACCCGATCGAGCAGCGCCGGCGTCGCCATCGAGACGGGCGCATACGCGCCCATGCCGCCCGTATTCGGGCCGGCGTCACCCTCGAGCAGACGCTTGTGGTCCTGCGCCGAGGGCAGCAGGGCGACGTGTTCCCCGTCCGTCAGGGCGAACACGGACAGCTCCTCGCCTTCGAGGAACTCCTCGATCACGACCTCGCGCCCGGCATCCCCGAAGCGGCCGCCGAACATGGCTTCCACCGCGTCGCTCGCTTCATCCCGCGTCGCGCACACCACGGCCCCTTTGCCCGCGGCCAGGCCGGATGCTTTGACGACCAGCGGCTCGGGATGCGTCGCGAGGTGCGCGAGCGCGTCCATCTCTCGGGTGAATGTCCGGGACGCCGCGGTTGGCACACCGGCTTCGTGCATCAGCGCTTTGGCGAACGCCTTCGACGCCTCGATCCGCGCCGCCGCCGCCGACGGGCCGAACACGTGGTGGCCGGCCGCTCGCAGGACATCGGCGAGCCCCGCGGCGAGCGGGGCTTCCGGGCCGATGACGGTGAGATCGATGGAGTGTGTCTTCAGGGCCGCACGCAGCCCAGGGTAGTCGGACGCGCCGATCGGGAGGTTGGTGGCGACGGCCGCGGTTCCCGGATTCCCAGGCGCGCAGAACACGCGCGCCGTTTTCGCGAGGACCCAGCAGAGGGCGTGTTCCCGCCCGCCGCCGCCGACCACCAGGACGTTCACTTCTGGCGCGGCTCCTTGAAGGCGTTGGCGAACGCGGAGGCCGCCCGCTTGGCGGCATCCACCACGTCGGCGGCCACCTCGCGTGCTTCCTTGGCGTAATGGGACGCCGCGTCCGCGACGTCGTCCGAGTACCCTCGATCCTCATGGACCTCGCCCCGGCGCGGATACTCGCCGCCCAGGATGCGGCCGTACGTGCCGCCGTCGATCCATCGGTCCAGCTCCGCCGCGCGGAGCGTGTTGAACGGGTGCGAGGCTCCCAAGGTGTTGAGGATCTTGTAGATGACGTCGAGTGGGCCGCCACTCTGCTCGTATTCGCGCGCCTGTTCGAGGAACGTGTCGAGGTTCATCTGGTCCATGTTCCCGCCGCCCGCGAGCTTGAGGAACATGCGGAGGGACGCCGTGCGGTCCTGACTGACCAGCAGCCCGGCCCGGTCGGCCGACAGCTCGCTTTTCCGATACCACTCCAACAGCGCCAACTTGATGGGTAGTAACGCGATCCCGGCCAGGAACGGGAGGTTCTGGAACCCCAGCTCGAGCAGCAGGATCGTGATGGTTCGGTACAGGGCGTGGCCGCTCATCACGTGGCCGAGCTCGTGGCCGATAATGACCCGCAGCTCCTGGTCGTCGAGCAGGCTCACCGCCCCGGAATTGAGCACGATGAACGGGTGCTCGAACCCGACCGCGCCGGCGTTCACCAGCGGCGTCTGGGTGACGTACAGCTCCGGCTGATCGGGCCAATCCATCGTGGCGCACGACTCGACCAGGATATTGTGGAGCTTCGGGAACTGATTCGGACCGCAGCGTACCGCGTTTGCCTGGAACAGCAGGCGGATGCCGCGCTCGCCGAAGAACCCGAAAATGCGCTTGACGGCTTCATCAAAGCCCGGGACCTGACGCAGGGCGTTCAGGGCTGCCCGATCGGCGGCATGTTCCCAGGCGTCGGGTGCGATCTGGCTGAGCACCACGCGTCCGGAACTCTCCGGTGTGCCGGTGGCGTCGGTCATACGTGCCTCCCACTACGGAAAGGATCGGAAATCGTTCGTCCTTCCGACCGTACGCGGCCGTTGGCCGGGGGTTTCACGGTGCGGCCGCCAACGTGTTCAAGCCATGTTCCAGGTCCGCCAGGAGATCCTCGGTCTCCTCGACGCCGATCGAAAGGCGGACCAGGCCATCGGTGAGTCCCATCGCTTCCCGCATGGCCACTGGGACGCTCGCATGGGTCATCGAGGCCGGATGTCCCACCAGGCTCTCGACTCCGCCCAGCGATTCCGCGAACGAGAACAGGCGGACATTCGCGATGAATCGCTCCGCGCGCGCCCGGGAGCCCAACTCGAAGGATACCATGCCGCCGAACCCCCGCATCTGCCGGCAGGCGAGGTCGTGTTGGGGATGGCTGGGAAGACCCGGGTAGTAGACCTGGCGAATTTCCGGGTGTCCGGCCAGGAATTCGGCAATCCGTCGCCCGGACACGTCATGCTGCCGCATCCGGAGCGCGAGCGTCTTCGTTCCGCGCAATGCCAGCCAGCAGTCCATCGGCCCGGGGACGGCCCCGGCCGCGTTCTGCAGGAAGGCGAGCCGATCCGCGAGATCGTCCCGTTTGGTGATCAGCGCCCCGCCCACCATGTCGCTGTGCCCGTTCAGGTACTTGGTGGTCGAGTGGAGCACGATGTCCGTCCCGAACGCCAACGGCGTTTGGAAGTACGGCGTCGCGAACGTGTTGTCGACCACCAGCAGGAGGTCGTGACGCCGCGCGATGTCCCCCGCCGCGGCCAGGTCGGTGAGGCGCATCATCGGATTTGTGGGCGTTTCGACGTACAACATGCGCGTGGAGGCGGTTACCGCCTTCTCGATGCGGGTAGGATCGCGCGCGTCCACGAACGTGAACGTGAGACCGAGGCGGCGGAACACGTGCTCCATGAGCCGATGCGTGCCGCCGTACACGTTCTCGCCGCAGAGCACGTGGTCACCGGCGCTCAGAAGCTTCAGCACCGCGTCCGTGGCGGCCAGTCCGGACGCCCACGCAAACCCATGCCGACCGCCCTCCAAGGCCGCGAGGTTCCGCTCGAGCGCGTCCCGCGTGGGGTTCCGGGTGCGCGCGTATTCGAATCCCTTGTGCCGGCCCAAGCCATCCTGGACGTACGTGGACGTCTGGAAGATTGGCGGCATGATGGCGCCGGTGACGGGCTCCGGTGCCTGCCCGGCGTGAATTGCCCGGGTCGCAAAGCCGTATTGCAGGTCGTCGTCGGAGGCGCGGGCCATGGTGGAGAGGGGGTAAGAGAGTGCGGGGAACCTACTTCCGGGCAACGCGGGGCGGCAAGCAAGTGCTTGTTGGGGTCCTTGGCGGTCACTACGTTCAAATCCATGTATTCGATTGATTCTGTGGGGATTACGGGGACTCGGCGATGAGTGGCACGCTCATGGTCTCGGTGTCCGGGGTCCGTGGATTGGTGGGGACCGACCTCACCCCCGAGCTCGTGGCCCGCTACGCGGCCGCGTTTGGGACGCTGGCGCGGGAACACGCCCCGCGCGTGGTGCTGGCGCGGGATTCCCGGACATCGGGTGCGATGTTCGCCGACGCCGCCCGGTCCGGGCTCCAATCGGTGGGCTGCACGGTCGTCGATTGCGGCATCATCCCCACCCCGAGCGCGCAGCTCGCGGTCGAGCATCACGGAGCGGGCGGTGGGATCATCCTGACCGCGAGCCACAATCCCATCGAGTGGAACGCACTCAAGTTCGTGGGTCACGACGGTCTCTTCCTCGACAAGGACGCATCCTCGCAGCTCCAGGCATTGGTCGCGACGGAGGTTCCGCGGGTTGGCTGGGACGGCGTCGGGGCGCAGCTTGAGGATGCGGGGGCGGTGGAACGCCACATCGAGGCGGTGCTGGTCCTGCCCGTGTTGGACGTGGCCGCCATCCAGGCCCGGAGATTCACGGTCGCGCTGGACTGCGTGCGTGGGGCGGGTGGGACGATCATGCCGCGCCTGCTCGAACGGTTGGGCTGCGTGGTCGTGGGTATCAACACGGAGACCGATGGCCGGTTCCCCCGCCCGCCGGAGCCCATCCCGGAGCACCTTGGCGATCTGGGGAACTTGGTGCGCTCGTCGGGCGCTGATGTGGGGATGGCCGTGGATCCGGATGTCGATCGCCTAGCGTTGGTCGATGAAACGGGCCGCGCGATCGGCGAGGACTACACGCTCGCGTTCGGGGTGGAAGCGGTGTTGCGTCGGGAAGCCGGGCCGGTGGTGGTGAATCTCTCGACCTCGCTCGTGGTGGACGATGCCGCGTCGGCGTCGGGGGTGACGGTGGCGCGCGCGCCGGTGGGCGAGGCGAACGTGGCCCGAGCCATGCGCGCGGCGAAGGCGATCGTCGGTGGTGAAGGGAATGGCGGTGTGATGCTCCCGGCCCTGCATCTGGGCCGGGATGCCCCGCTGGCGGCGGCGCTGGTCCTGGATTTGCTGGCCAGTGGCACGGCGTCCGTGTCGGCGCGCGTGGCGTCGCGTCCGCGGTACGCGATCGTCAAGGCCAAGGCACCGCGCGGGGCGGATCTCGCGGCGCTGTATCGGGTGCTCGAGCGGCGGTTTGGCGACGCGACGGCGGACCGGCAAGATGGACTGCGGTTGGCGTGGCCCGATCGCTGGGTCCACGTCCGTCCATCGGGGACGGAGCCCGTCGTGCGGATGATCGCCGAGGCGCGGACGTTGGCGGTGGCGGAAGCCCTCGTGGCCGCGTGCCGCGAGACGGTGGCGTAAACAGGAGGACGGATCCATGTGCGGTATCGTTGGCTACGTTGGTCCCCGCACCGCGGTGCCGTTGGTGCTCGAGGCGCTGCATCGCCTTGAGTATCGCGGCTACGATTCCGCGGGCGTCGCCGCAATCGACGACGGGACGCTGACGGTCGAGAAGAAGGCCGGGCGAATCGCCGTGCTGGAGCAGGGCTTGCAAGGCCATCTGCCGGCCGGCCGCACGGCCATCGCGCACACACGCTGGGCCACGCACGGGGCTCCGACCGACGTGAACGCCCACCCGCACACCGACTGCGGCGGGACCATCGCGCTCGCCCACAACGGCATCATCGAAAACGCGTCGACCTTGCGCGCCGAGCTGCGGAAACGCGGCCACGTGTTCCGCTCCGAGACGGACACGGAGGTGGTGGCGCACCTCATCGAAGATCTGTACGAAGACTCGCTCCCGGCCGCCGTGATGGCGGCGGTGCGGTCGCTGGAAGGGACGTACGGCCTCGCGATCATCTCGTCTCGCGAGCCGGGGACGTTGGTCGCGGCCCGCATGGGGTCGCCGCTGCTCGTGGGCGTCGGGGACGGCGAGTACTTCGTGGCGTCGGACGCGGCAGCCATCGTCGAGCACACGCGGTCCGTGGTGTACCTCGATGACGGGGAGATCGCGGTGCTCCGGACGGACGGCTACCACATCTACGACAGCGAGACGGCGCGGATCGAGAAGACCGTGCGGACGATCGATTGGGACCTGGCGTCGGTCGAGCGCGGCGGGTACGCGCACTTCATGCTCAAGGAGATCATGGAGCAGCCGGAGAGCGTGGCGAACACGCTGCGCGGCCGGTTGTTGGAAGACGAGGGCGGAGCGCACTTGGGCGGGCTCAACATGTCGGACGACGACCTGCTGGACGTCGACCGCATCGTGCTGACGGCGTGCGGCACCTCGTGGCACGCCGCGCTGATCGGCGAATACCTCCTCGAGGAGTACGCCCGGATCCCATGTGAAGTCGAGTACGCGTCGGAATTCCGGTACCGCAACCCGATCGTGGACGAAGACACGCTCGTCGTGGGTATCTCGCAGAGCGGCGAGACCGCGGATACGCTGGCGGCGCTGCGAGAAGCGAGTCATCGCGGCGCGCGCACGATTGGTCTCGTCAACGTCGTTGGCTCGAGCATCGCGCGCGAGGTGGACGGCGGCATCTACCTCCACGCCGGTCCCGAGATCGGCGTGGCGAGCACGAAGGCGTTCACGTCGCAGGTGACCGCCCTGATGCTACTCACGT
>Ga0307424_1000640_pt1 | contig 18853 bp, 18 predicted proteins | sample SalMarWE160320MG_FD_202157 | JGI IMG/M metagenome (GOLD analysis project Ga0307424, IMG submission 202157) | Salt marsh sediment microbial communities from the Plum Island Ecosystem LTER, Massachusetts, United States - WE1603-20 | ecosystem: Environmental > Aquatic > Marine > Intertidal zone >... | reverse complement strand
TCAGACCGCGTCAGGCCCTGCACTGCCAGCGCGTTCAGGTCCGCCGGCTCGTTGATGTTGGCGATCTCGCCATGCAGCTCCGGAATGGCAACCGGCGCCGCAGCGATCGCCCGCAACCAGTCATCCGACCGGCGCGCACCCGCGGCGAGGTAGCGCTGCAGGCCGTAAGGCAACTGGCCGGTCAGCGGCTCGTAGGCGATCACGCCCAGCACATGGATGTCCGACACGCGGTTCCCCTGCAGGCCCAGCAGGTATTCCGGCGCCGTGGAGTTGCGCGTTCCCTGCACGGTGTCGTGCGCCAGCGGCGTGCTGATCTCCTCGATGCCGGCGATGCGCGTGGAGCCGCAGTCGATGATCTTCACCGTGCCATAACGGTCGGGCACGATGTTCTCCGGCTTCAGGTCCGGGTGGACCATCTCCAGCCGGTGAAAGGCGCGCAGGCCGGCGGCGATCTGGGTCACGATCGCGCGCACGTCCTCCAGCGCCGGGCGCGGGTTGTCGGTCATCCACTGGCGCAGCGTCCAGCCTTCGATGTACTCGGTCACGCAGTACAGGCACTGGCGGCGGCCATGCGGCTCGAACACGCGCAGCACGTGCTGGTTGCGGATGCGCCGGCCGGCCCATGCCTCGTGCAGGAAACCCTCGATGCAGGCCGTGTCGTCCTGGCAATGACATCATTTGATCGCCGTGTTCTTCCGTGGCCGTTCCCCTTGCGGCCTCCCGGCAGGCACGGCGTACCCGGCAAGATCCGGGCTGCAAGACAACCGGGGTGCGCGGATCAATCCAGCAAGGCGACCTTGCCGGCCTGTGCACTGGCGATCTGTTCCAGGTCGTTGCTGCGAATCATGTCCTGGATGCGTTCCACGTACTGGTCGCCGAGTTCGGAGTAGGCACCCAGTCCAGCGGCGAGCCGCAGGGCCGAGAGCGCCTGCTCATTTGCGCGTTGCTCCACGCGGCGGGTGCGCAGGGTGCGATAGGCCGGGTGGGTGTTGAGGTTGTGCATGTAGTCATGCAGGGAAGCCTCGATACTGGCATAGCTGCGCACCAGGTGGGTCTTGCCGGGCGCACGCCGTTTCGGGGTCATGCCCTGGCTGGCATCTTCGGTATGTATGCCGAACAGGTTGTTCCCTTTGCGGGCAAAGCGCGAACGCCCCCAGGCCGATTCGTTGGCCGCCTGCGCGATCACCAGGCCGGCCGGGACCGCATCGACCCGTCGCAACAGCTTGCGGATGGTCGCGGCGGTATCGTTCCCGGCGCTGACGTCATAGCCCTGCGCCAGGTTGTGCAGCCAGGAGCGTTGCTTCCGGTTGAGAGATTTGCCGTGCGCAAGCGCCCCCTGCAGGTCGAGGAGCTGGCCGCGCTGCCCCAGCAGGCGGGTATTTTCCCGCTTCACCAGCGGCAACAACGTCCCGATGAACAGGCGCTTGCGTTGTTCGACCGGCAGGTCGTCATCGGCCAGGGCAGCCGGCAGGCTGCCCGGCGCCACGGTTGCGTCCGCGCCGGGGCTGAGTGCGCCGGCAGGAGCGGTATGTCGTGCAGCACCCGGCCACACCGGGGGACGCCAGGCTGGCGGTGCAACCCATGCCGGACCCCGGTACATCGAACCCGGTCCATAGGGAGAACCCGCCCAGGCCGGCGGATAGCCGGTCCAGGCCACGGCATCGGCGGCCATCATCACCAGCACCACCGCGGAAATAAATTGTGCTATCAGATAGATAGCAAGTTTCTGTTGGTCGCGCACAGGACCGACCCCGGCCTGAATAGCAAATAATTGTTTTATTATATTCTAATATACTATCCAGAATCAATCCCTCCCGATGCCGGGTTACACGCCGGGTGATTATTCCCGGTACCAGCTGCCGTCCGGATTGCGCCGGATCCAGGGCTGGCTGTACCAGAGCCAGCCCCCGCCGCTGGCGGTTTGCGCCGTGCAGTTGTAGCGACTGCGACCTGCCGGCAACGGCCGGGGGGCGCGCACCTCGAACCGGGTATGTGCCGCATCCAGCCAGCGGGGCTGCACCCGTCCCTGCCCCGAAATGTAGCAGGCCAGCGTGTCGGGATCGTAGCCGCCGGGTTGCAGGGTGACGGTCAGCCGCGGGCGCGCGTCATCGACCGCAAGCAGGGGATCGTCCGGTCGCACCCGCACGACCGGCAACGCCCCGGCCTGGAGTTTTTCCCGCACCGCGTCCAGGTCCGCATACTGCTCCGCCAGCGGGTAGCGTGGCAGTGCCAGCAGGTCGGAATACACGCTGGCCGGGCCGGACTGCTGGCCGAAGGCGGTATAGCCGAGGTCCCCGACCAGGGTGCGCAGGGCGCGGTCGTATTCCCCGTAGGGATAGGCAAACAGCCGCGGGGCGGCGTGCAACTCCTGCTGCAGGCGGGACTGCGCATGTTGCAGGTCGGCACGCACCCGCGCCCGCCATTGCGCCTTGCTCTCGTCCGGCCGGCGCCGGATCAGATGATCATGGCTGCGGCTGTGATTGGCGAACGTGACCAGCCCGGTAGCGGCCATTTCCCGCATCTGCGCCCAGCTCATCATGGCAGACAGGTTGCGATCGACCGGGTCGGTCGCCACGAACACCGTAAACGGCCAGCCGCGCGTACGCAGGCGTGGCCAGGCCTCGCGCCACACCGAGACGTAGGCGTCGTCCACCGTGATGGCGACGACCTTGTCGGGCAGCGTCCGGTGTGCCCGCAGGTGGTCCGCGATCCGCGCGAGCGGCCACACGCGGTAGCCGTTGTTCGCAAGCAAGTCGAGGTGACGGTCGAACTGCTCCAGCGTGACGCTGGTGGACGGAGGCGTGTCGCTGCCGAAGTGGTGATAGAGCAGGATGACGGCATGGTCCGCCGCCCGTGCCGGCAACACCAGCCACAACAGCAGCAGGCCGGCCAGGCCGGCGCGAGGAGACAGGCCGAAGTTGCGCTGGAACATGAGCTGCCGGGCGATTACCGCCACCGGTACGTTGCCATCCCTGAGCGGATCATAAACGCATTGGCCAGCCGGTGCAGGGCCGTTCCTGTGCCGGTTTGCACCTGCGGCGCCGGCAAATGGCCTGCGGCCATCGATGCACACCCCGTGAGGTTTTCCGCCAGGACGTGGGAATTGGCGCCTATTTTGCGGATGAAGGGTCCGCGCAGTGCCCCACGGATACCCAGGGGATGACTTCACGCAGCTCAAGGTGGGAATTGACATCGATACGGCCATCGCGCTCCAGCGTGGCGAAACGATTGCCTTCGGCACTGGCAATCACGACCACCGGTTCCTGTCCCGGCACGCGCCGCATGCAATGAATCTTCCAGCCAAAGCACTCGATCTGCTGCAGCGACAGCAACTGGTGATCGTTCAGCAATTCGGTTGCATTGTCCGGGACCGGGCGTTGACCGGTACGTCTTTCCTCCCCGCCAGCCCGGTCCCCTTCGGGGACGTCCGTTGCACAGGCATCCGTGCGGAAATCAACCGCGGTGTTGATATCGATCCTGCCGTCCGGATCGATCACGCCGATCTGGGCGAATCTTGCGTTGCACACGACAGGAACGGGGTCCAGGAACAGCGGGTGGCGGACGAACAGCAGTTTCCAGCCAAGCATACTGACCTCTTCCAGGGTGTTTGCCTGTGCCGGTGTCAGCGTATTCCGGAGATCTTCCGGAATCGCCTGCTCTGCCCTGCGTCGCTCTTTTTCCATTGGCCGATGTCTGTACCATGCCAAACCGTGTGTCGACACGCTCCAGGCCGCCCCGACCCCGCATCGCAGCAGGCCAGCTGGAAACCGAAGCGTACCGCCCTGTAGTGATAAATCCCGTTGAACTCAAAGCTATTAGTCGGCAGCCACTGCCGGGGACTTGAAAGCGGGTCCCGGCGCCTCGAAGCGGACTCAAGCCACGTGCGCGGGCTGGCTGGCACGGGCCTGCCCGTAGCAACCCGGCCAGGGCCGGGAACAGCGCACGCTCTGCGCACGCGTCCCCGGCCCCATGTGGGTACGGCGCGGGATCATTCCAGCCGCTCGATACCGAGCGCCTTGAGAATGTATTTCTCGTAGATCGGTTCCGAGCTGCCCTTCTTCATCTTGCGAATGAAGTACTTCTCGAAGGCGATCTTGGCCAGGTGTACCCACTTGCCCTTCTTCATCCAGGCGGTGTTGCGCGGTGGAATCTGCGGCAGTGCCACGAAGGCCGCACCGGTGTCACCCATATCGGCGAGGCAGATGGCGTTCCAGGTCCCGCGATGGGTCGGCTGCTTGCCGTCCAGCAGTTCAACGATGTTGTGCACGATCGCGGTGACCATGGACTCGATCATGTAGCCGGTCTTCGGCGCACCGGTCGGCACCGGCGTGGCATCGACCGGCGGGATGGCGATACAGACGCCGGCAGCGAAGATATTCGGATACTTCGGGTTGCGCTGGAACTCGTCGACGACGACGAAGCCGCGCGGATTGCACAGGCCCTCGACCGCGGCCACGCAGTCCACGCCCTTGAACGACGGCAGCATCATTGCGTAGTTGAACGGCAGCTCGAGGTCCTCGACCTTCTGCTTGTCATCGCCGTAGCGCTCGACAAACATCTTGCCGGCCTCCACCTTCGTCACCTTGGCGTTGGTGACCCACTTGATGTCGTGGTGACGCAGCTCGCTCTCCAGCATGCCTTTCGAGTCACCCACCCCGCCGAGGCCAAGGTGGCCGATGTACGGTTCGCTGGTGACGAAGGTCATCGGGATCTTCTTGCGCATGCGTTTCTTGCGTAGTGCGGCGTCCAGGATGAAGGCGTACTCGTACGCCGGACCAAAGCAACTGGCGAACGGCATGGCACCGATGATGACCGGGCCGGGATTGTTCAGCAGCTCCTCGTAACCGTGATGCGCCTTTTCGGCGTGGTCGATCGTGCAGATGGAAACGGTGTGCCCGTCCGGGCCGGAGCCGGGCACTTCCTCGAAGAACAGTTTCGGCCCGGTTGCCACCAGCAGGTAGTCATAGGTCACGCTATCGCCGTTCTCGAGTTCAAGCCGGTTGCTGTCCGCGTCGATGCGCGTCACCTTGCCGTGGATGAAATCGATCTTCTTGCGCTTCAGTGGTGGTGCCAGCGCAAAGGTGATGTCCTTGCGGTTGCGCCAGCCAACGCCTACCCACGGGTTGGACGGTACGAACTGGAAATGATCCGATTCATTGATCACGGTTATCTGGTGCTGCTTGCCCAGTTCCGCACGTAACTCGTACGCAGCCGGCATACCGCCGGTCCCTGCCCCCAAAACCACCACGTGTGCCATGATGCCTCCTGTGTTTGTCGGTTTGGCTCCCTGTTGTAACGAGAACTGTTCTTGCCGGCTTGCCAGTATATTGCATAACCGCCGGACAGGCAGCGGATTTACCATAGCAGATTTTGCGCGGCACTGCGTGACTACAGGGCCCGTCCGCCTGCCTTTCCGGCGGCCGGGCGCGACCTGGCCGGAGTTGGTGTAGAGTACCGGCTGCAGTGGCCTGCGAACGGTGATGCCATGACCTACTCGACCCGGCGCGTGGAAATGATGGCAGGGATTACCCTGCTTACGCTGCTGGTTATCGGCAGCGTACTGGTACTGCGCCCGTTCCTCATCTCGCTGATCCTTGCCGCGGTACTGGCCTATGCCACCTGGCCGGTGTACGAATGGTGGCTGGCCCGGTTGCATAACCGTACCGGGGCTGCGGCCACGGCCATGACCCTGCTGCTGTTACTGACCCTGGTCACGCCCTTTGCGGTCATGGGTGTCAGCCTGGCCGACAACGCGGTGGAATTGCTACACCTGCTGCGCGGCGTCCTCAGCCAGCCGCTGCCACCGCCACCGGACTGGGTGAATCACATCCCGCTGGCGGGCAGCTATCTGCGCGCAAAGTGGCTGGCGCTGGCCATGTCGGACGAGGGTGCACTGCTGACCCAGTTGCGCACCGGACTGCAACACCTCCCGCTGCGTGACTGGGCCATCACGGCCGGCACCGTGCTGGGCCACGGCGTCATCCTGATCAGTTTCAGCGTACTGATCTGTTTTTTCTTCTACCGTGATGGACCGGCGATCACCGCGCGCGTGCAGACCGTGATGGAGCGCCTGACCGGTCACCGGGCCCACGCGCTGATCCAGGTGACCGCCGGCACGGTCTCGCGCGTGGTGAACGGCATCCTGGGCACGGCGCTGGCCCAGTCGGTCCTGGCACTGTTCGGTTTCTGGATCGTCGGCCTGCCGGGCCCCATGTTGCTGGGCCTGCTGACCTTCTTCCTGTCCATCATCCCGCTGGGCACCCTCGTGGTCTGGGTCCCGGCGGTCCTCTGGCTGTACCTGCAGGGCCAGCTCGGCATGGCCATCTTCCTTGTCGTGTGGGGCCTGCTGGTCAGCAGCATCGACCACTTCGTCAAGCCCTACCTGATCAGCCGCGGCGGTTCCCTGCCGTTGTTGCTGGTGTTCATGGGCGTGGTCGGCGGGCTGTTCGCCTTCCGTTTCATCGGCGTGTTTCTCGGCCCGGTGATCCTTGCCGTCGCCTACGCGCTGCTCTCGGAATGGATCAACCCGAGCCAGCCGGCCACGGACACACCGGGTTCCGGCACCTGAGCCGCGCCTGTGCAGCAGCCATCGTCATCCACGGCCTGTTCACTTTCGGGTCACGTACCACGTCGCCCTGTGCAGCACTGTGCAGGGTGTGCCCGGACAGCACGGCTTCGATGCGCTCGTGCCGGCTCTCCACGGCCCGGGCGTAGCACCCTGGCGCAGGTCCTGTGCCGTCCGTATTACGCGTAGAAGTCTTCCCGGTGACGGAGGAAGTCCAGGTAATCGATGTAGTGCGCGCCATCGCAGGAAAACACCAGTCCGACCAGCCCGTTGATGACATTCAGGGAACCGGAGCGCAGGTAGATAGCGTCGTCCTTGTAGCGCAGCGCGCGCATGATGGTGAAGATCTCGCGTACCCGGCCCGGTGGTACCAGGGCGTTCAGCGGGTAGGGGGTATAGCGGAACGCCTGCGGGAAACCGCTGCCGAGGAACTCTTCCTTCAGATACACCTGGTAGTTGTACGGATCGGCCAGCGGCCACAGCGTGACCTGGCCGCTGGAAAAATGGATCTTGGCATGAAAGATACCGCGTTCCACCAGCAGGCCCGTGGTCCGCTCCAGCACCTTGTCGAGATGCGCGTCGAACTCGCTGTTGGCCCGGGACTGTCTGAACAGGAACTGGCGGATAGAGGGATCACCGCGAATCTGTAACCAGCGTCTGGCCATGCTGCCCTCCACCACGATTTCCCCCCGGAGGAATGCAGCAAGTCCCGTGCCATACTGAAGGGCCCTGATTTACGGAGGGTTGTTGCCTGGCATCCGGAGACAGCCCGTGCCGCAATGGTGCAGGCCGCACCGGATTGCACCGTTCCGCTCAGGAACGACGGGAAGCCGACAGGTGAATGGCGCGACCGCTGACGTCGAGCGCGGCTTCGTGTACCGCTTCCGACAGGGTCGGGTGCGCAAACACGGTCCGGGCGATGTCCTCGCTGCTGGCACCGAATTCCATGGCCAGCACCGCCTGGGCGATCAGTTCGGAGGCCTGGGCCCCGAGGACATGCACCCCCAGCACCCGGTCCGTGCGGGCGTCGCCCAGCACCCGCACCATGCCGTCGCTCTGCTGCAGTGCCCGGGCCCGTCCGCTCGCGGCAAACGGAAACGTGCCGCTGCGGTATTCGATGCCGGCCTGGCGCAGGTTCTCCTCGGTCCTGCCGACCCACGCAATCTCGGGTTGCGTGTAGATGACGGAGGGAATCGCCTCGTAGTTCATGCTGCTGTGCTGGCCGGCGATCCGCTCGGCCACCATGATGCCTTCTTCCGAGCCCTTGTGGGCCAGCATCGGTCCGCGCACGAGGTCACCGATGGCAAACACGCCCGGCAGGTTGGTTTCGCAGTACTCGTCGACGTGCACGGTACCACCCTCGTCGAGCAGCAGGCCCGCCTCGGCGCTGGCCAGCCCGTCACTGCAGGGCCGGCGACCGACGGCGACGATCAGCCGGTCGACGACCAGTTCATGATCCCCGCTCGCATCCTGGTAGTAAACGTGCAACGCGTCCGCATCGGTCTGTGTCGACAGCACGCGCGCCCCGTTACGGATATCGAGTTCCTGTGCACGGAACAGTTTCAGTGCGGCGCCTGCAATCTGCCGGTCGGCCATGGCCAGGAATTCCTCCTGCGCCTCCAGCAAGGTCACGGCAGAACCGAGACGGCGCCACACGCTGCCCAGTTCGAGGCCGATGACGCCGGCGCCGATCACGCCCAGGCGCTCCGGTGCCGAGTTCCACTGCAGGGCTCCCTGCGAGTCGACGATGCGTTCATCATCCAGTGGGGCTGCTGCCAGTTCGACCGGCGTGGAACCAGTGGCCAGGATCACGTGCCTGCCGACCAGCACCTGCCGTGTCCCGTCCTGTGCGCTGACCTCGACATTCCGGTTCGGCAACAGGTGGCCCCGGCCGTGCACCCAGGCCACACCGTTGGAGCGGAACAGCGCGGCGATACCGCTGCCCAGCTGGTGCACGATGCGGTCCTTGCGCGCCATCATGACATCGATGTCCAGTGACATGGATTCGATGCGCAGGCCATGGGCATTGGCATCGTGTTGCAGGCGGGCGTACAGCTCGGAGCTTTCCAGCAGGGCCTTGGAGGGAATGCAGCCGGCATTGAGACAGGTGCCACCCGGCGCGGGCTGACCGGCGGCATCGCGCCAGTCATCGACACACGCCGTGGACAACCCGAGCTGGGCGCAACGGATGGCGGCCACATAGCCGGCCGGCCCGGCCCCGATGATGACAACGTCGTACTCCGTGTCCATATGGCGTAACCGTTCAATCGCAAAACGTTAAATGGGGTTCAATACCGTGTTACTCGTCATGGCGACCACCCTGGATCCGGTAACGGGATACTGCCCTCTTGCTGATCCTACAGATCCAGCAGCATGCTGGCCGGATCTTCCAGCAGTTCCACGATCGATTTGAGGAACGTGACCGCGCTCTTGCCGTCTACGATGCGGTGATCGTAGGTCAGGGCCAGGTACATGACCGGTCGCACCACGACCTTGCCGTCTTCCACCACCGGCCGGTCCTTGATACTGTGCATGCCGAGGATGGCGCTTTGCGGCGGGTTCAGGATCGGTGTGGACAGCATGGAACCGAACACACCGCCATTGGTGATGGTAAAGGTGCCTCCGGTGATTTCCTCCATGGTGAGCTTGCCTTCGCTGGCGCGGGTCGCATAGTCCAGGATCTGCGCCTCGATCGCGGCCAGGCTCATGAACTCGGCACTGCGCAGGATCGGCACCACCAGCCCGCGTTCGGCACTGATCGCCACGCCGATATCACAGAATCCGTGATACACGATGTCCTCGCCGTCGATAGAGGCGTTGATATCGGGATGACGCCGCAGCGCCTCGGCCGCCGCCCGCACGAAGAAGGACATGTAACCGAGGCGCACGCCGTGCACCTGCTCGAAGGCCTCGCGATGGCGTTCGCGCAGGGTCTTGACCGGTTGCATGTTCACCTCGTTGAAGGTGGTCAGCATGGCGGTGTTCTGCGTGGCCGCCAGCAGGCGCTCGGCCACGCGCGCGCGCAGGCGCGACATCGGCACCCGCTTCTGCGGGCGGGTCTCGGTCACTTCGACCGGCGGTGCCTGAACCGGCGCCGGTACCGCTGCCACGGGTGGCGGTGCCGCACGCTGCGGCAGCTGCTCGAGCACATCGGCCTTGGTGATGCGTCCGCCGCGCCCGCTGCCATGCAGGTGACGCGGATCAAGGTCGTGGTCCGCGACCAGCTTGCGCACGGCCGGGCTCAGCACCGGCTCTTCCGCGTCGGCCGGCAGCACCGGTTTGCTCGTGGCAGGCGCTGCAGGCGGGGTTGCGGGCATGGAACCGGCATTGGCGGGCTGGATCAGGCCGATGATCTGGTCGGCCACCACGGTTGCACCGTCCTCGATGAGGATCTGCTCCAGCACGCCGTCTTCCGGTGCCGGTACCTCCAGCACCACCTTGTCGGTCTCGATGTCGACCAGTGGCTCGTCGCGGCGAATGGATTCGCCCGGCTTCTTGTGCCAGCCAGCCAGCACCCCGTCGCTGACGGATTCCGGAAGCGCAGGCACCCTGACTTCAGTGGCCATACCCGGTCAATCCCCCCTGTTGTTGTCAGGCATCCGCCGGCTCCAGGCCAAGTCCCTGTGCGACCAGCCGCTTCTGCTGCTGGACGTGGATGCTGGCGTAACCCACGGCGGGTGCGGACAGTGCGGCGCGGCCAGTATAGATAAGTTTGTGTTGTGCGCCAATCAACTCCTCGAACTTGTGACGCATGGCATACCAGGCACCCTGGTTCTGCGGCTCTTCCTGGCACCAGATGAATTCACGCACGTTCGGATACCGTGCCAGTTCCTCACGCAACAGGCGCCACGGGAACGGGTACAGCTGTTCCAGGCGGATCAGCGCAATGTGCTGCAGGTTTTCCGCACGCCGCTGCTCGAGCAGATCGTAGAACACGCGGCCGCTGCACAACACGAGGCGCGTGACGGCAGCCGCGTCCGGCGCGTCGACGTCGGGCAGCACAGGGTGAAACCAGCCGTCGGCGAGCTCTTCCAGGGTGGAAACGGCCAGCTTGTGGCGCAGCAGGCTTTTCGGCGCCATCACGATCAGCGGCCGGCGCAGCGGGCGGATCATCTGGCGGCGCAGCATGTGAAACATCTGGGCAGGGGTGGTGGGGTTGCAGACCTGGATGTTGTGATCGACGCACAACTGCAGGAAGCGCTCCAGCCGGGCCGATGAGTGTTCGGGACCCTGGCCCTCGTAACCGTGTGGCAGCAGCATGGTCAGCCCGCACAGCCTGCCCCACTTGGCCTCGCCCGAGACGATGAACTGGTCGATCACCACCTGCGCGACGTTGGCGAAATCCCCGTACTGCGCCTCCCAGATGGTGAGCGTCTCCGGCTCGGTGGTCGCATAACCGTATTCGAAGGCCAGCACCGCCTCCTCCGAGAGCAGGGAATCGAACACCAGGAACGGCGGCTGGTCCGGTGCGATGTTCTTCAGTGGCACCCAGATTTCATTGTTCTTCTGGTTATGCAATACCGCATGGCGATGGAAGAAGGTGCCGCGTTCGGAATCCTGCCCGGTGAGACGCACCGGATAGCCCTGCTGGAGCAGGCTGGCAAAGGCCAGCGCCTCGGCAAATCCCCAGTCGGCGGGCATGGCACCGGCCGCCATCTTGCGCCGGTCGTCCATCAGCTTGGCCACGCGCGGGTGCAGTTCAAAGCCGACCGGCAGCTGCTGCAGGCGGCCGGCCAGTTCCACCAGCGTGTCGTGGTTGACCGTGGTATCGCACGGTTCGTCCCAGGTGTGGCCGACATAGGACTTCCAGCGCACCGCCACCTCCTCATCCACCGGCAGGCCCAGGGTCACGTCCGGGGTAACGCTCCTGCCGGCGTCGAGCAGGTCGCGGTATTCACCGGCCATGGTCTCGGCCTGTTGCGCCGTGATTACCTGCAGCTGCACCAGCCGCTTCGCGTACAGCTCGCGCGTGGTGGGTAACGCGCGGATGTCGCGGTACATGTTGGGCTGGGTGGCGGACGGTTCATCTGCCTCGTTGTGGCCGTGGCGCCGGTAACACACCAGGTCGATGACCACGTCCTTCTTGAAGGTCATGCGGTAATCGAGCGCCACCTGGGTGACGAACAGAACGGCCTCCGGATCATCCCCGTTGACGTGAAAGATCGGTGCATTGACCATCTTGGCGACGTCGGTGCAATACAGCGTGGAGCGCGCATCCTTGATCTGGCTGGTGGTGAAACCGATCTGGTTGTTCACCACGATATGGATACTGCCGCGCGTGGTAAAGCCGCGCAGCCCGGTCATGTTCAGGGTCTCCATCACCACGCCCTGGCCGGCAAATGCCGAGTCACCGTGAATCACCACTGGCAGGATGAGGTCACCCTCGTAGTCCCGGTAACGCTGCTGGCGTGCGCGCACCGAGCCTTCGACGACCGGCGACACGATCTCGAGGTGCGAGGGGTTGAAGGCCAGCGCCAGGTGCAGGTTGCCGCCGAGGGTGCGGATATTGGAAGAGAACCCCTGGTGATACTTGACGTCACCACTCTTGTGCTCGTGGTTGTGGTTGCCCTCGAATTCGGAAAACAGCATGGACGGCAGCTTGCCGAGAATGTTCACCAGCACGTTGAGGCGCCCGCGGTGCGACATGCCGATGACGATTTCCTTGGTACCCTGCGCACCGGAGCGCTCGACCAGTTCGCCCATCAGCGGGATCAGGCTTTCGCCGCCTTCCAGGGAAAACCGCTTCTGTCCGACGTATTTTGAATGCAGGTACCGTTCGATGCCTTCCGCTGCAGTCAGGCGCTGCAGCAGCCAGCGCTGGCGTTCGGGTGCGATACCGGGATGTGACTGCACGCCTTCCAGCCGTTGCTGGATCCAGCGCTTCTCCGCGGTATCCGACATGTGCATGTATTCCGCACCGATCGTCTCGCAATAGGTGCGGTTCAGCGCGATCAGGATCTGTTCGAGGGTGGCGTGCTCGGGGCCGACCAGCGAACCGGTACGGAACACGGTGCCGAAATCGGCTTCCGACAGATTGTGGAAGGACAGGTCCAGTTCGCTGAGCGGTTCAGGCTCGCGCAGACGCAGCGGATCGGTCCGGGCATACTGGTGGCCGCGAAAGCGGTAGGCATTGATGAGTTGCAGCACGCGCACCTGCTTGTGTTCGTGCTCCAGCCGCAGTTCGCTGCCCGGACTCGTCGCTACACCGCGCGGGCGCCCGGTCAGGCGGATAAATTCCGCCTGCAGTTCGGAGTGCAGGACATCCACCGCCTGGCCATTGACCTGTGGCAGGCCGGCAAAGTACGCCCGCCAGTCGGCGTCAACCGAGCCGGGATCGCGCAGCCAGGATTCGTAGAGTGCTTCCAGCCAGGCCGCATTGCCGCCATCCAGGAGCGAGCTTTGTTGCAGGGCGTTCATTCCTGGTCTGTTCATGTTCCGCGACTCCGTACCGTTTGTCCGGACGTTTTCCGGGCATTGCGGGACGACGGGTTATACTCTTTATATATATAGGAGATATCGCCGCCAGCGGCCCAATCCTTTAGACCCGCCGTGGCGCCGGGGGTTGCGCCGGGACGGGGTCACCTGCCCGTTCGGAGTAGCCGGAACGCGCAATAAAAAGGGCTGCCCGGGCAGCCCCTTTATTGCGTCTGGGTGGCGCGGCATTACTTGCTGTGGCTGACCATGTACTCGATGGCCGCCTTCAGCTCTGCTTCCGTGCAGTTCATGCAGGTTCCCTTCGGGGGCATGACCTTGAAACCGTTCGTGGCATGCGCCAGCAGGGTGTCCATGCCCTGGGCGATGCGGGGGGCCCACGCCGCGGCATCGCCGAACTTGGGCGCCCCGGCGGCACCGGTGCCATGACAGCCCACACAGGTGGATTGATAGACCTGCTCGCCCGTGCGCGGGGCCGCCGGCGCGGCGGGGGCGGTGGGCGCGGTGGGCGCGGCAGCGGCCTGCTGGGTCGCGGCGGCCGGAGCGGCCTGCCCGGCGATACTCACCTGGCCGACCGGCTTGATATTCTCCAGCACCACGTCTTTCGGCTTGTAGTCGGAAAGATCGCTCGTCAGGTTGCCGGCAAGGATGATCAGTATGATCGCCAGCACGGCCAGGCCGCCCATAATGGTAAAGAACGTGGTGTAAAACTGTTTATCCTGGCTCAAGGTACTCTCCTGGTGGTGTTGGTGCTGATTCGGGGCGCCGGCGCGCAGCGATGCCGCGGGATTATACTGAAAAGGGCTGGGCCGGGAAATTCCCGGACCGCCGGCCCGGCCGGCCGAATCCGGCATGGACCGGGGAGACCGGCAGCGGTATCCTGTCGCCCGTTTCCGGCCACGGCGGCCCGCCGCGCAGCCAGCCGGAACCCGATCATGCGCCCGTAGCTCAGTTGGATAGAGTGTCGGTTTCCGAAGCCGAAGGTCACAGGTTCGATTCCTGTCGGGCGCGCCATTCTGGTAAAAGGACGGTACTTTAGGACCGGCCTTTCACTGCCGTCCGGCAGGAAGCGAACCTGGGAAACAGGTTCGACCAGCCACCGGAAGGTGGCGCAGAACGTCGTCGCGCAGCGACGGCGGCCCGCAGGGCGAGGGGGGGCGCAGCCCCGCCGAGTATTCCTGTCGGGCGCGCCATTCCCCACCAGGGAGAGAGCATGAACCTCGATCGCGTCACCTCCGGCCAGGGCACACCTGACAGCGTCAACGTGATTATCGAGATCCCGGCACACAGCGACCCGGTGAAATACGAGGTCGACAAGGAGACCGGCGCCATGTTCGTCGACCGCTTCATGGATACTGCCATGCACTACCCGTGCAACTACGGCTATATTCCGCACACGCTCTCGGAAGACGGCGACCCGGTGGACGTGCTGGTGATCACACCGGTACCGCTGATCAGCGGCTCCGTGATCCAGTGCCGCCCGATCAGTGTGCTGAAGATGACCGATGAATCCGGCCCCGATGCCAAGATCCTCGCCGTCCCCGTCGACGGGCTCTCCACGCATTACCGGCATGTACAGAGCCTCAACGAGTTGCCGCCGGAACTGCCATCCTCGATCGCGCACTTCTTCGAGCACTACAAGGACCTCGAGCCCGGCAAGTGGGTGCAGATTCAGGGCTGGGACGACGGCCAGGCTGCACGCGCAGAAATCCTCGCAAGCATACAGCGATACAAGGACGCTCCGGTCAAACCACACTTCTAGTGTGCTGATAAGTTACTGATATTAGGGGTTTTGGCATCCGGCCCTTGAATATATGCTTGATCATATATATGCCAATGCGTATATTCCTGCCATGCCACCGGATGCCGACACCCTGTTTCGCACCCTTGCCGACCCCACCCGACTGCGCACCGTGCTGTTGCTGGCTGCCGAGGGCAGGCTGTGTGTGCGCGAACTGACCCACGCCCTGGGGCAATCGCAACCGAAGGTCTCCCGGCACCTGGCCGCCTTGCGCGAGTCCGGTTTGCTGCAGGCACGCCGGGAAGGCCAGTGGATGTATTACCGCATCTCGCCGGGCCTGCCCGACTGGATCCAGAACCTCCTGCACCACACCCTGCTCGGCAACAGCGCCGCCGCCCCCTTCCGGCACGACCGGCAGACCCTGAAGACCATGCCCAACCGGCCCGGTGCGGCCGTTTGCACCTGACAGACCGGGGGAAAGGGGGCACGCCTCGAACGGTCCGGCACCAGGCCGGTGGCGGGCATTGCGTTCGGTCCGCCGGAATCGAGGCACACGAACGGAACCCGCGCGCCATCGCGGCCATACCGGAGGCCGGAGTGGACATCGCCACGCAGGCATCCACGCGCACGCCCGCTGCCATGCCTGCCGCGACGGACCGCGTGGTGACCGTGTGCGGCCACGCTGACGAACACTGTCCGGCCACCCGTAGCACGGTTTAACCCGGATCAGATTTTCTGGATCCCCGCCGTGGTAGGCTTCCACGGTCACCGACCGGGATGGCCTGCCTTGGAACAACTGCACCGCTTCACTGCCACGCTGCTTGCCAGTGCCAGGGACCTGCTGCCGATCATCCTGGTCGTCGGTTTTTTCCAGGTCGTGGTGATCCGGCAACCGCTGCCGGAGTTCGGCCGCGTTGTCACCGGGTTCCTGCTGGTGATCCTCGGGCTGACCCTGTTCGTACGCGGCCTGGAGCAGGGTCTGTTTCCGATCGGTGAGTCGCTGGCCTGGGCGTTTGCGAAACGTGGCAATCTGGCCCTGCTGCTGGTCTTCTCGTTCGCGCTGGGCTTCGGCACCACCATCGCCGAACCTGCACTGACCGCGATCGCCGAGGAAGCCGCCGCGGTCGCGGCCGAGGGCGGGGTGATCAGCCACCAGACCGCTGCACTGGAACACTACGCGCTGGGCCTGCGGGTCACCGTGGCCGTGTCCGTCGGCTGCGCGATCCTGCTGGGCGTGCTGCGCATCATTCGCGGCTGGCCGATCCAGGTCCTCATCATCGGCGGCTACCTCGGCGTGGTCGTGATGACGGCGTTCGCCCCCCCGGAAATCGTCGGCATTGCCTATGACTCGGGCGGCGTCACCACTTCCACGGTGACCGTGCCACTGGTCACGGCACTTGGCGTGGGGCTGGCGGAGATCATTCACGGCCGCAACCCGATGACCGACGGCTTCGGCCTGATCGCCTTCGCCTCGCTGACCCCGATGATCTTTGTCATGGCCTACGGGATGCTGACGCAATGACCCTGCTGCATGACCTCCTCGCCACCGGCCTGAGTACCGTGACGGACATCCTGCCGATCATGGTGGTGATTTTCGGGTTCCGCCTGCTGGTGCTGCGCCAGTCCGTGGTCGGGCTCGGCAAGATCATCGCGGGCTTTGCCTACGTGCTGGTCGGCCTGACGCTGTTCCTGGTCGGCCTGCAGGAAGCACTGTTCCCGGTCGGCCGCGCCATGGCGCAACAGCTGACCGCGCAGGCCTTCGCCGGGACGGCGGGACGCGCGGCGCCCGGCTGGAGCGGATATCTGTGGGTCTACCTGTTTGCCGCCGCCATCGGTTTCTCCACCACCATTGCCGAACCGGCCCTGATCGCCGTGGCCTACAAGGCCCGCCAGGTATCCGCCGGCGCGATCGACACCCGGGGCCTGCGCGTGGCCGTGGCCATCGGCGTGGCCGCCGGCATCACCCTGGGCGTGTTTCGCATCGTCACCGGCACCCCGCTGTACTGGTATATCATGGCCGGGTACCTGATGGTCCTGCTGCAGACCCTGTTTGCGCCGCGCATGATCGTGGCACTGGCCTACGATTCCGGTGGCGTGACGACGTCCACGGTTACGGTGCCACTGGTCGCGGCGCTCGGACTGGGACTGGCCGGCAACATTCCCGGACGCAGCCCGTTGCTGGACGGCTTCGGACTGATCGCGTTCGCCAGCCTGTTTCCCGTCATATCCGTGCTGGCCTACGCCCAGCTCGGCAACTGGTGGATCAGGCGCGCGCAACGCAGCAAGCCGGAACAACCCTGAAGCACGAGGATCCATCCATGCACTTCAAACTGATCGTTGCCCTCGTTGAAGACAACCTCTCGGACCAGGTCCTGGAAGCAGCGCGGTCCGCCGGCGCCACCGGCGCCACGGTGCTGAACCAGGCACGCGGGGAAGGTGTTTCCGCCGCGCGCAGCTTTTTCGGACTCAGCCTGGAAACCCAGCGTGACATGCTGATGTTCCTGGTCGAGGAACACCTGAGCCGCAATATCCTGGAAACCATCGCGCGGATCGGTGATTTCGACAACAATCCGGGCTCCGGTATCGCGTTCCAGATCGATGTGGAGGATGCCGTGGGCGTCATGCGCCAGGTCTCCCAGTTGAGCAAGGTCGTGGAGGAAAGGATATGAACGAGCAGCCACCGGTTCGCGTACGTGACGTGATGAATCGCGACTTCCAGCTCGTCGACGGCATGATGATGGTCAACGAGGCGCTGAAGCTGATGAAGCAGCACGATGCACGCATGCTGATCGTCGACAAGCGTCACGATGACGATGAATATGGCATCGTGACGCTGTCGGACGTGGCAAGCCAGGTGCTGTCGGCCAACCGTGCGCCTGATCGCGTCAACGTCTACGAGATCATGTCCAAGCCGGTGGTCAGCGTCGAGGCGAATATGGATATCCGCTATTGTGCCCGGCTGTTTCACCGCATGGGATTTTCCTATGCGCCGGTCATCGAGGGGGGCAAGGTGCTGGGCATCGTCGGCTACGCCGCCCTGGTGCTGAAGGGTCTAGTCCAGTAAGCGCAGCGCCTGGTGAATGCTCCTGTGCAGGGCCGCGCGCGAAAAATGCGCCTTGCCCAGCACCATCATCCCCGCCAGCATGCCGGCGATGGCGGTCGCGGTGCTGCCGGTGTCGAGATGCGCCGGCAGCTCACCCGCCTTTTTCGCCCGGGACAGGCGCGTGGCGAGCACTCCCCGCAGTTCGTGGATCAGGCGCGCCGTGGCCTCGTTCGACTCGGTCGTGTGCTGCCCGCTCTCCAGCACGGACAACACCACCAGGCAGCCGCCCGGGTACTGGTCGTTGAAGTGGATATCCAGCGCACCTTCCAGTAAGCGCCGGATACCGGTCCGGATGTCCGGGGCATGGTCGAGTTTCGCGAGCAGCTCGCCCATGACCGATTCCTGGTAACAGGCGAGCACGCGCTCGAAGACCGCGCGCTTGTTGCCGAAGGCGTTGTAGATGCTGGTGCGATTCAGGCCCATGGCATGCTCCAGGTCCTGGATCGAGGTTCCTTCGTAGCCCTTCTCCCAGAACACCAGCATGGCCGCGATCAGCGCCTGCCGCTCGTCGAACTCCCGTGTGCGCGCCATCATGTTTCCCTTTCAATACCTGCCATATTCTATACTGAAAGGTATAAATTGTCTTGACAATATCAGTATTGTCGCATATACATATATTGTACTGATCAGTGTATAACCTATTCCGGAGGCCTGCCATGCACACCGCAAACGCCACCCTCGATGCACGCGGCTTGAACTGTCCGCTGCCGATCCTGAAGACCCGCAAGGCCCTGAACGCACTGGCAAGCGGCGCAATTCTCGAAGTGATCGCCACCGATCCAGGTTCCGTTAAGGACATGCAGGTATTCTGCACGCAGACCGGTCACCGCCTGGTAGCCAGCAGCGAGTCCCGCGACCGCTTCGTTTTCATGATCGAGAAGCACTGACCCCTTACCACCTGCAGGAGGTTCCCATGTCATTACCCGCAGAGAACGTTGCCGGCAACGCACAACTGGATGCGTGGCTGGACAAGAAGCTCGACGAGCTGTTACCGAAGAAACTGGAAAAGATC
>Ga0307424_1000639_pt1 | contig 18855 bp, 18 predicted proteins | sample SalMarWE160320MG_FD_202157 | JGI IMG/M metagenome (GOLD analysis project Ga0307424, IMG submission 202157) | Salt marsh sediment microbial communities from the Plum Island Ecosystem LTER, Massachusetts, United States - WE1603-20 | ecosystem: Environmental > Aquatic > Marine > Intertidal zone >... | reverse complement strand
AGGATTCGCCGCCTCTTCTTCCGGCCTCGCTGCGAGGGGTATTGGCGATGCGGGCCGCCTTCTCCTTGCTCATACCTTCCTCGCGCAGTGCCTCGTACTGCTCATCGTCTTTGATCGCTGGTCCATGGTCTTTGGTCATTGCACGCTCCTGCAAACGGGGTTCCTTGGGGCCCTTACCCAGACGAAGCCCTTCTGAAACCGAAGCGAACCTGATCACAGTATGGCGCCCACGGCCCCATACGTTCGTCCTCGACGGCTTCATCAACGAGTTCAGGCGTCTGCCCCTGCTCTGCTGGAACCGTGAGGCGAGGAACGGGACGGCAGACCGGCCGGGGTTCTTGGACCGATCATCGGATGGACCGAAGATACCGCTCGACCGAGCGCTGCACGGCAGTTTTGGCATCGGTGGCGACTACCCGGCCCCACCATCCCCCGTAGATCCGATCGAAGGGACACGCCGCCACGCGCTCGACTATCTGCAGCACGGCCGCCTGGTTGAGGGGAACCAGGTTGGGGTAGCTCCACATGAAGCTCACGCGTTCCCGATCCTGAACCACGGTGATCGTGTCGCCCGTGAGCAGCGCCCCCCGGCCCTCCGCGCCTGCAGCCCAGTGCAGCACCGCGCTGCCTTCGAAATGGCCGCCACATCGAATCAGTGTGATGCCCGGCACCAACTCCACCTGATCCTGGTAGGTCAGGATCTTCGCATCTGGTCGGGTGACCCAGGCGGCATCTGCTTCCGGCAGGAAGATAGGTGCGTCGAAGGCTTGCGACCACTCGACGATTGCTCCGTAGAAGTGGGGATGTGACGCCGAGATCGCCCGCAGTCCGCCGAGTTGGCGAACCTGGTTGATTGCGTCCTGGTCGACGTAGCCGGGGATATCCCACAGGACATTCCCGGCCGGTGATCGCACCAACAACCCCCGTTGCCCAATCCCAATGACCGGCTTCGTTCCGATACCGAACAGATCGCTTTCCAGGCTGCGTAGATCGGTCTCATATCCCTCGCTGGTCAGCTCTTCGAGGCTAGTCCAGCGCTGCCCGCCCCATCCCACATACTGGCGCGGATCGGTACAGATGATGCAGCGGGCGGGCGGGGCTTCGCTCGGGGCGTATTGCACACCACACGTGCGGCAGATGTAGGCGACCATCAGCTCGGACAAGACGTGACCGTGGACATGACATCGAGAGGCTACCTGCCCCGATCAAGCTTCGGTTCTGTCGGTCTGCATTTCGGCTCAGCGACCCTACCGGAAGGCGCCGCCCGACCATCCAGACCCGTGACGATGACCGGCAGTCACCAGCAGCGGAATACTGATTGATGAGGTCGTGGAGCAGTCCGAAGATCGGGGCCGCGATCGATTGGCAGCCATGGCCAGGGCCGGGGCCGCCTGGGTGGCGAACAGTATCCAGTCATCCCGTGGGCTGTCGATGTGCCGCGTTCCGGCTCTCCACCGGCCAGGTGGCGGTACATCGGGTGATGCCCCGTCGACACCACCGCTCCGCGGAACGCTACCGACTACTTTCCTCGTCCCCTTCTGCGGTACGCGGTTCCGTCTTGCGGAACGCTCGTCTAGACTATGAACGAGCCAGTGGGGAGTGCGAACGTGAGTGGCGTATCGGACGGGCAGACGGTGACCGCGATCGAACGCGCTGCCGACGTGCTGACCCTCTTCGCGAACTCGGACTCGCCAACGCTAGGGGTGACCGAGATTGCGCAGCGGCTCGACCTCTCCAAGGCTGTCGTTCACCGAATCCTCGCGTCGCTGCGCCGCAAGGCGTATGTTGAAGTGGATGAAGCAACCCGGCGATACTCGTTGGGTCCTGCGGCACTCAGCCTGGGCCTTTCCTACCTCCAACGTCTGGACGTTCAGGCATTGGCTCGTCCGGTCATGCAGAGCCTCTCAGACGCGACGGAAGAGACGGCGACGCTGTCGATTCGCAGTGGCGATCACCGAACCTACGTCGATCAGGTCACGCCTTCCCGTGAAGTGAAGATGACCGTCCAGTTGGGAAGACCGTTCCCTCTCCACACAGGGGCCTCATCGAAAGCGTTCCTCGCGTTTCTGCCCGATGATGAACGAGAGGCATACCTGCACAACGGCGACCTCGAACGCCTCACGGAACACACCCTGACCGATCGGCGGCGTCTTCGCGAGGCGGTCAACCGCATTCGCGAACAGGGATATGCAACGTCCACCGGCGAACGCCAGGTCGGTGCATCGTCGGTTGCAGCCCCCATCTTCGATCATGAAGGCCACCCCATCGCCGTGATGAGCGTCTGTGGGCCGGCCGAACGGTTCGCCGGCGAGGCCGCAGCAGCCACCGAGCTGTTGCTCGCGGCCACGACGTCGATCTCAGAGAAACTCGGATACCAGCAGTCTCGTACGGAAAGAGGAGCGAATGCCCAGCTATGACCTAATCATCAAAGGCGGAACCCTGGTCACCGCCGAACAGGATGGGACCAGTGCGGACATCGGCGTCACAGGCGGCAAAGTGACCGCTATCGCCGCCGACTTGCCAACCGATCAGGCAGAGCGGGTCATCGACGCGTCCGGGCATGTCGTCCTTCCGGGTGGTGTCGACCCCCACTTCCACGTCGGCATCTACCAGCCATTCGAACACGATGCGTTCCATGAGACCCAGTCCTCCCTGGTCGGTGGTGCCACAACCATCCTCAGCTACTTCCGAACCGGCAGCCACTACCTCAACAAGACCGGTTCATACAACGAGATCCTCCCCGAGGTCCTCGACAAGACCGCGGGTCAATCCCACACCGACTTCGGCTACCACCTGGCTCCGATGACCAGAGAGCACGTCGGGGAGATCGACCGGCTCGCAGGAGAAGACGGGGTCCCATCGTTCAAGCTGTACATGTTCTACAAAGGCCTGAACCTGGCCGCCGACTCCACTGACGCCGGTGCGTATACCATGGCCGACACCTACGACCTCGGTCACGAATACGCCGTCATGGAGGCCATCCGTGCCGCCAACGACAAGTACCCGGACCGACGCGTTTCTCTGTCGGTTCACTGCGAGCAGTCCGAACTGATCACGTTCTTCCTCGACCGGGTTCGCAGCCATGGCAACCCTCAGGGCCTGGACGCGTGGAGCGCTGCCCGTCCCCCGCTGACAGAACGCGTCGCCATCGGCGAGACCGTCGCCCTGGCCGCAGCGACAGGTTGCCCTGTCAACCTGCTGCACCTTTCATCTCGGGAAGCGCTCGAAACGGCTATTGAAAGCCTCAAAGCGCATCCAGAATTGGACATCCGAATGGAAACCACCCTGCATTTCCTGGCGCTTTCCAACGAGAGGCTCAGCGGGCTGGGTGGCAAGGTGAACCCGCCACTGCGCACCGACGACGACATCGATGCGATGTGGGCAGGCGTCCGCGACGGCTGGATCGATTGGGTCGGTTCCGACCATGCGTGCTGCATGATGGAACAGAAGGGCGACGACCTGTGGCATGCGCTGCCCGGCTTCGGCGGCACCGGACTCCTCTACCCTGTCCTTCTGAGCGAGGGGTACCACAAGAGAGGGATTTCGCTCTCTCGCATCGTTCAGATTGCCTCGACGACCAGCGCGAAGGCCTACAACCTGTACCCGAAGAAGGGCACGATTGCGATCGGCAGCGACGCCGACTTTGCCATCGTCGACCTCGACCTCGAACAGACCGTCACGACCGAGATGCTGCTGTCTGCCCAGGATCACACGCCGTTCGCCGGCGTCGACGTGAAAGGCTGGCCGACGACAACCGTCCTACGCGGAACGGTCGTCTACCAGGACGGCAAGGTCATCGGACAGCCAACCGGACAGTTCATCAAACGCCCGGTCTGAGTCGGAGCGTTCAGACGGTGTGTCCGACTGCTCGCCCGGCAAGGTAGCCGAGGCCAAGGGCCGACAGAAGACCGTTGCCTGCCAGGTAGCCGTCGGCCCCATGCCCGGAGATGCCCACCGCCGCGCCGCCGGCCGCATACAGCCCGCGAATCGGCGAGCTGCCGCGAAGTACGGTGGCGTTGCTGTCGATTCTCAGACCCCCCTGCGTGTGGAACAGCGCACCGGTCACTTTCACCGCGGCGAACGGAGGCTCCAGTGGCGCTTCCCAGTCGGTACGCCCGAACGGGTCCTCCATCCGCCCACGAGACGCCTCCTCGGCTTCCGCGACGGTTGTCGCGAGCTCGGAGGCATTCGCACCGATGACCCCGGCAAGCGCTTCGATATCCTCGGCCCACCGCACAGCACCGGCCTCGAGAAGATCCTGATAATCCTTGAAGACCCGGCAGGCGTCGTCGATGCGCCGATCGAAGATCACCCACGCCTCCCCTCCAGGCTGGTGCAGCACCGGCACTGCGTACTCCGAGTACCCGGTCGGCTCGTTGCCGAAACGGCGACCCAGGGAGTTGACGAGAAACCCTCCGTGCATCACCACTGCCCATGTCACCAGCACCCCATGGGGGGTCGCGACCGAGCCGTGTCCCTGATAGGCGTCGAGACAGGCTGTTTCCGCACCCACTGCTTCACCGATCGACAGCGCGTCACCCGTCGAACCGTCTCCACCGAAGTACAGGCCCGACTCGATCTCCGGGATGTATCGGTGCACGAGTGTCCGGTTGGCACCGAAACCATTCGTCGCCAGTACGAGCGAACCGGTGCTGATCTCCTCACGGTTTCCGTCGGGGGTCTCCGCTTCCACCCTTGTGACAGCACCGGATTCGAGGTGAACCCCCGTGACCCGCATTGGTACGATCAGCGTGATCTCGTCGGAGCGCTTCGCTGCCTCGAGCAGGTGCCGATGCAGCGTCCTCCCCGCGCGATCGGGCACCGCGTGGCACCGGTCTCGTGAGTGCCCCGGGTAGTGGAAGTCCGTAACGAGCTCCAGCGGAACACCGAGCGTGTCGGCCATCCACGCGACGAGAGCCGGCGCGACGGTTGTCAGCGCCTTCGCGACGACCGGGTCGGCGCTCCCTTTCGTCTTGCGCATGACGTCGTCGTAGAAGCGCTCCGGCGAGTCGTCGATGCCGGCCTCGGTCTGCCAACGGCTCCCGCCGGCGGGAACCATGGCGGTGCTCATGGACGTGTTGGACCCGAAGCGAAACGTCTCCCTGGCTTCCAGCAACGCCACGGTCTTGCCCGCCTGCGCCGCGGCAAGTGCAGCGGCGAGCCCGGCGCCTCCGGCTCCGGCGACGACGACATCGGTGTCCGCGCCGCTCATCGTGCTCTCCCCGCGATGAGATGCCGGCGAGCCGACAGGGCCAGGAGTTCGAGCGCCAAGGCCGTCGGATCGATGACCGTAGGCCCCCGCAAGGGTCGTACCTCGACGGCGGAGCATCCGTTGATGACCGTGTCCGGACGCTGCCCTTCAAGGTCCTGTAGGGCGCCCGCAAGGGCTGTGTTCCAGGTTTCGGTGTCGGCGATGTCTTCGATGCTCAAGTGCAGGATTCTGATCCCTACCAGGTGCCCGCACAGACCGTACGCTTCGATTCGCGATGCCAGCTCGTCGGCGATGGCAGGGGTTCGGGCAACGGCGGCGAACCTCTGTCCGAGTGCAGCGAGGTGGCCCGCGGTGAGTTTCGTGATGCCGAAAGTGGGGACGGGCGCCTCGGCGACGAGTCGGTCCAGTGCAGGATCGAGAACGCAGTCGGGCAGGATCGCATCGAAGCGTTCCGGATCGGTGCGCATCGCCTCTTCGAACACCCACTGCTCGGAATCTCGGATCTGTGCCGCACTCTCGAGCCTGTCGGGACCCCCTGGGATGTTGACAAGTTCGATCTCCAGCGGTTCGGGTGCCAGCCTGGCGTACCGAACCCGTCGCCGGGCGAGCTCATCTTCGGATACGACAATCGGAGTGATCGCTCGTACACGCATGTCGGTCAGACCTCCTCGAGTGCGGATAGCGGGTTGAGGGCGCGCGAAGCCTCCGGGAGTGTCCGGACGATGTCCTCGATTCGTCCGGACGCGGATCCCCCGAGCAGGTCGTGCAGCTTGCTGCGGATCTGCGGCCATTCGAGTGGATCGTGAGCTGCGTCACCGATCGGATTCTCGACCTCCGCTCTTCGGCTGGTGCCGTCGGCAAGGTGCACCGTGACGCGAGCGCCACGTCGTTCAGGCAGCCGACGCTCGAACTCGTCCGTTGCGCGAACGGTCACCTTCTCCGCGAGCGCCCGGACCAGCGGGTCGGTCCTGCGTTCGGCGTTGGCGGCATCCGGTCCGAAGCTTCCATCGAGCAACATGAGCGCCACCACGTACGGGATGGAGAACATGGCTGCAAGTCGCGACGGCCACTCGACCCGATTCAAGCTCGCAGCAATCCCGTACGTTTCGACGTCAACCGATGCGATCTGTTCGGCCGTCCATGGTTCGCGAAGCATCTCGACCGCGTCGGCCGCGGGATGCGTGTACGCGCAGGCCGCGTGTCGCTTGAAGTAGCCGCCGGAGATCTCGAACCGGACGTCCAGGTCGGTTGTGAGGTCTTCAACGGCGAAGGATCCGAGGATCCTCCCGAGGCTGTGTGCCGCCGTATCGTCGACGCGTGCGAGTCCGCCTGCAGCCATTCGGGCGGCGACAACTCCCGCGGCGCCGGCTGCTCCCATCCACGCGTTGCGAACCAGGTTTCCCGTGAATGCGGACTCGAATGGCGTAGCCAGCACCAGGCCGGCAGCGGCATCGAGCGAGGCGGCGATCTGTTCTGCGTCAAGTCCGAAGAGTCTGGCTGCTGCGGCCGCGGCACCGGTGCACCCCCAGTTGCCGTGGGGATGTACCCCGGGGTGCAGCCGGGTTGCGCGACCGAAACGGGCGGCGATCTCGTAGCCGGCCAGAAACGCCTCCAGCCACTCCTTGCCTGATCTTCCGGTCTCGATCCCCAATGCCAGCGCGCCGGGCAGGACATGGCCGGCGGGATGCCCCCGCGCGAACTTGCTGCCCTCGTCGAGTTCGAGCGAGCAGATCGACATCGCGTTGATCCAGATAGACGGTTCGGTGCCGGCAGTTCGGCGTAGTCCGACGAGTGGTACGGTGCCCTTCTCGGTCCAGCTGTTCGCGAAAGAACCAACCTCCGACGTTCTCGCACCGGCCGCCGCAACGCCGAGAGTGTCGAAGAGGACGAGCAACGTCCGATCCTGGATCTCTGGCGCCAGGTCGTCCCAGGTGAGACGATCGGCAAACCGCCCCAGGTCCCTCAGCGCCTCAGAGACTCCTCTCACCGCCTGCACTCTCTCAGTCACTACTCACCCTTCGTCGACCCACCGTCGGCAGCCTCACATGCCCAGGTACGCGGACCTCACCCGGTCATTGCCGAGCAGTTCTTCACCCGTTCCTTCCATGACCACGCGCCCGCTCTCGAGCACGTAGCCCCTGTCACAGATCTGCAACGCGTGTACGGCATTCTGTTCAACCAGCACGACAGTGACGCCTCGCTCGCTGATGTCGTGCACGACGTCGAAGATGTCGGCGACCAGCATCGGCGCCAACCCCAGTGAGGGCTCATCGAGCATGAGCAGCCGTGGACGGGCCATGAGGGCCCGGCCGATCGCCAGCATCTGCTGTTCGCCTCCGCTGAGCGTTCCAGCCTCCTGGCTTTTGCGCTCTCCGAGGCGTGGGAAGAGTTCGATGACTTCCGCCAGGGTGTCGGCCTGTTCGGGCCTCCCCCGCCGGTATGCCCCCATGGCGAGGTTTTCGGCCACTGTCAGCCCGGGGAAGAGTTTCCTCCCTTCGGCGACCTGCACGAGTCCCTGCTCAACGATCCGACGCGGCCTCCACGTGTGGATCGGGTTTCCCTCGTAGTGAATGGTTCCTTTCGCAGGTCGCATGAGACCCGAAACCGTCCGTATCGTGGTTGTCTTGCCGGCGCCGTTGGCGCCGATGAGTGCAACCACTTCCCCCTCGGAGACGCGAAGGGATACTCCGTGGAGAACCTCGAGGTCGCCGTAGCCGGCGTGCAGTCCTTCAATCTCCAGCAATGTGGAACTCCTCGCCAAGGTATGCGTCGATCACCGCCCGGTCTCGAGCGATTTCACCGGGAGCCCCCACGGCCAGAACCTCTCCATGATGCAAGACTGCGATCCGGTCGGACACCGACATGACGGCCGACATGACATGTTCGATGACCAGAATGGAGATACCACGGGCTTGGATCTCACGGACGATGTTCACCATCTGGGCACCTTCGGTCGGAGTGAGCCCTGCCATGACTTCGTCAAGCAACAGCAACGTCGGCTCGGTCGCCAGCGCTCGGGCGAGTTCCAGCCGCTTGCGAGCCGCCAGTGTCAGTGAAGAAGCCGGCGTCTCCATCATCGGGTCGATTCCAACGAAGCGGATGATCTCCGCGGCCTTGCGCTCTGCTTCGGAGGGACTTCGGGCATGCAGGAACGCGCCCACCATGACATTGGCGAGCACGCTGAGCTGGCCGAAGGGTTTCACCACCTGAAACGTGCGTGCAAGGCCACGTTCCGCAACCGCGAAGGCAGGCAGTCCGACCAGCGACTCGTCTCGGAAACGAATGGCTCCTCGATCGGCCTGAATCGCACCGCTGATAAGGTTGAACAGCGTTGTCTTGCCGGCACCGTTGGGACCAATCAGTCCAAGGATCTCGCCCTCGTTCACGTCGAGTGTGACGTTGTTGACCGCCTGCAACCCACCGAAGGACTTCGACACCCCGTGCAGTTCCAACAGGACACTCATTGGCGAATCCCTGCTCGAAGCCGCCTGACGACACCCACGATGCCATCCGGCGCGAAGATGATCACCGCGACGAGTATCGCCCCGAACAGCATCCCGTCCAGCCCGTTGACACCTTGAAGGAACCCCAGAAAAGCCGGTGGCTGGCGAACCAGGGTGCGCGTCCCTTCGCCCAGCAGGGCCAGGACACCCGCCCCAACGAGGGGTCCCCAGATGGTGCCCACACCACCGACGATGGGACGCAGCAGGATCTGCACCGACACGAGAGCACCGAAAGCCAGATCAGGGTCGATGAAGAGGAAGTACTGCACGTAGAAGCCACCGGCGAGAGCAGTGAAGAACCCGCTCAACGCCACGGCAATCAGTTTGTATCGCAGCGGGTTGACCCCCAACGCCGCTGCGGCATCTTCATCGTCTCGTATGGCGACCATGTAGTGGCCGGCGCGTGCCCTCACCATCCACACGGTGGCCGCCAGCGCCAACACCAGGAGGAAGAGGATCACGAAATAGGAGTTCCGCTGGTTGACCTCGAACTGGAACCTGGCCCAATTATCACCCCCCACAAGAGGGATGTGGATTCCGATCGCCTTGTTGATGAACGACGTGCCGTTGGCGACCAGACGCAACATCTCCGCGAACGCAAACGTGGCGAGCGCGAAGTACGGACCTTTGAGCTTGTACCGAAACGACAAGAATCCGGTGGCGAGGCCGAAGAGGGCCGCGAGGGCCCCACCGATTAGCAACCCGACCCACGGTGAGAGGAGGTACTTCGTCAGTAGCACAGCGACCGAGTACGCCCCGATTCCGAAGTAGGCGGCGTGTCCGAACGAGAACTGTCCCGCGTAGCCACCCATCATGTTCCACCCGGTTCCCATGAGAGCGAACATCAGCGCCACCGTTGCGACGGCAAGCCAGAAGCGGGGCATGAAGAACGGCGCGACGGCGAGGAGCAGAACGACGACCACCAATGCACGAACGTCCTTCGATCCGAGTCGGATCGGCCTCGCGAGGCGCTTGAACAGACCACTCACGTCCGACTCCCAAACAGACCTTGAGGTCGTAGGAGCAACGCCAGAATGAACAGCACGAACACGCCAATCAACTTGGAAGACCCGGGGACGAAGATCTGGGTGAGTTCCTGTGTCAATCCGATGAGAAACCCCCCGGCGAGAGCGCCCTGGATACTGCCCATTCCGCCAAGGACGACCACGACGAACGCGATGATGTTGAACGTTTCGCCGGCCGTCGGCCCGACGAAGAAGAACGGCAGGATCAAAGAGCCTGCCGCCCCGACGCATGCCGCCCCGATCCCGAAGGTCACCAGGTAGATCCGGCGCACGTCGATTCCCACCAACTCTGCTCCTTCCGGATCCTGAGCCGCGGCCCGGATAGCCGTGCCGAGCCTCGTACGTTGCAGCAGCAGGAACAACACACCGGCGAGAAGCAGCGACACGACAAACGCAAGCGCCTTCGGGAGGGTCACAACGGCACCGAAGAGGCGAACGGGGAAGTCCAGGTTGAGCGGACCCAGCCCGAAGGAAGCAGACGCATACGGAAGCTCGATCGATCGCGGGGTGCCGGTGAAGAGCACCAGAAGCAGATTCTGGATGAAGAGCGACAGACCCAGCGTCAGAAGCAGCTGGTTGTGGAGTGGTGCCCCCATAACCGGGTTGATGATTGTTGCCTGAATGGCGACCCCGATGATGAACAGGAGCGGGATCGTGACCACCAGCGACAGATAGGGATCGATCCCGTACGATCTCACAAGCACGAACGCAACGTACATGGCCACGCTCATCAAGGCACCGTGGGCGAAGTTGATGATGTCGAGTACCCCAAACACCAGGCTGAGGCCCATCGACACGAGGCTGTAGACACTGCCGATGAGGAGGCCGCTCACCACCGCCTGAGCGAAGATCGTGTGGTGAGAATCCCACCATCCCGCTGCCCGGGCGGCCACTACGAGCGCGACTGCGCCGATGACCACGAGGGCGATCCAGGAATTCCTGGATCGCCCTCGTGTCTCAACCGCTGTCTCGGCCACGAACGCTCCTTTGGCGCTGGATCGCTACTTCCAGGACACCGCCGGGAACTTCGGCTGACTCTCCTGGAGCTCGACTGGCCACACCTGCACCACGGCCCCACTCTGCACCTGCATCAGCACCGGCTGGGCGTTCACGTTCTCGCCGGCCGAGTCGAACTTGATAGGTCCGGGATAGGCCATGAGATGATTTGTCAGGTTCGTCTGCGCCAGCGCATCCCGAATCGCCGCGGGATCCGTGGAACCGGCCCGCTCGATCGCATCGGCGAGCACCATGACAGCCTGATAGGAGAGCATTGAAGCGGTGTCCATCGCGGCACCATACTGGGCCTCGTACCGCTTGCGTATCTCGACGACATTCGCATTGGCAGCGTTGTAGTGATAGTTCGAGTCGAAGAAGTCCTCGGCCCCTTCTGCGAAGTCTTTGGTGAACTCGGGCGTGTCGTACGCGCCGTTGGCAACTCCGTAGATCGCCTTGACATCCACGGCAAGATCCCTCGCCGCTCGGGCCGCAAGCACACTGTCGTTGTAATACCCGGTGACCACTATCACGTCGGGGTTGGGGGCGGCAGCCTGGGTCATTTCGGTCGTCAGGTCCGTGACCGTGAACGCTCCGTAGGGAATCTCCGCGACCACATCGATGCCGTAGTCGGCTGCGGCAGCCTTGAACGCATCGAAGACGCTGGTCCCGAACCCGCTGTCTTCGTGCAGGTACGACACCTTCGTGATCGGATCACCCGCTGCGGTGGCAACATCATTCAGGAACTGCGCCCCGAACTTGCCCATGGCAGTTGCGTTTGGCTGAATTCGGAACGTGTTCTTGTATCCCTGCTGCAGAATCGAATCGGCCACGGCCACATCGATCACCAACGGTACGCCATCGCGCTCGGAGATTGCCGCCACGTTGGCGGTGACCGCGGACTGATACGTACCGACGAGTCCGACGACGCCTTCGCCGATGAGCCGCTCAGCCTCTGCCTGGCCCACCTCAGCAGCTCCTGTTGAGTCCGCTGACAGCAACTCCAGCTTCGCTCCACCCAGAGACGCGATCCCGCCGGCGTCATTGATGTCCGCAACGGCCATCTTCGCCCCATTGTCCATCTTGGTTCCCGCACCTGCCAGTGCCCCGGTCAAAGGATGAATCGAGCCGATCTTGATCGTCTCGACCGGAGCCGGTGCGGTTGTGGTGGCGGCCGCGGTGGTCGTTGTCGCTTGACCGGCGGTCGTTGTCGTTGCAGCTTGGGTCGTTGGCGTCGCCGTTGTGGTTGTGGTTCCACTGACACATGCGCTCGCGATGAGGGCAAGTGCGGTTGCCAACATGAGAAGCTTGGAGAGCCGCTTCATGATGTCCTCCCGTTCAGAGCGTTTCTACTGGCGAAACGCCGTTCCTGAAATGTATCATCCTTGCCATGTCACTGTCAACGGAACGCGAATTCCACCCTGATGCTTCGACACCGATCGAGATCGTGGCCCGCTATCTCGACCTGTCGAGTCGACGAAGGCTTGCCGAGGCCCAGAACCTCCTCTCCGACGAGGCGAAACTGGTCTTTCCCAATGGCACCTTCCACCGTGTTGCGGACATGGTGGACGCGACAGTGAGCCGCTATCGCAGTATCGGAAAGGTGCTCGAATCCTGGGATGTGGCCCGCGGCGGCGATGGATCGGTGGTCGTGGTGAGCACCGGAACCCTCCACGGAATCAACAGCCACGGCGTCCCCTTCTCCGGAATCCGCTACATCGACCGGTTCGTGCTCCGCGACGGCAAGATCATCTTGCAGCAGGTGTGGAACGATCTCGCCGAGTCCGGTGTACTGGAACTCCGAGAATAGAGTCACCACTCACGCAACAGGCGGTCTGTTGTTGAGGTCTGGCCGAAGAGCCGGGCGAAGTTCGCGACCGCGGCCGAATGCAGCTCCGGGGAGGCAGCGGCGCATGCGTCATCAACGATGATGCACTGATAGCCAAGATCGGCGGCGTCTCTTCCGGTGCTCTCAACGCACGAGTTTGTCGACACGCCTGTCAGGACGAGCTGGCGAACGCCGAGTCGCCGGAGCACCCGAAGCAGGTCCGAACCCAAGAACCCGCTTGCGGTGGTCTTGACTAGCACCGGCTCCCCCGGCAACGGCGCAACGGGTTCGAGGATGGCGTGATTGACACTTCCCACCCGGTTGTCCGTTGCTTTGGCGAGAGGGCGCAGGAACGGCGCGACGTCGGTGAAGTCGCCAGTGCGACTCCCCAAGGTCAGGTGGACCACCGGTGCCCCAACCGACCGGTACCGGTCGAGGAGCCGACGGACGTTGGGGACCACTTCTTGTTCGATCCGATCGAATCGCCACGCCCCACTTCGCGTATCGCCCCGTTCGTTGAGAAGCCCGCCCAGTCCGTGGCTGCGAGACGCAGACGCGTATTGCAGGTCGATCAGGAGAAGCGCCGAGCGAGACGCATAGAAGTCAAACGCCATGTGGAAACCGGCCGCGTAGTCGGGCGGTCCCTCGGATGGCGGGGTCGAAGGCGCGCTCATGGAATCGCTGTGCGCCGCCCCATGTCGAGCAGCAGCGTCGAACCGGCGAGAGCGGTCGCCTCCTGGTCGAGGAGGAGGTCCACCGCCCACGCGACCTGTTCGGGGATCGCGAGTTCTCCCGTCGGCGCCTCCGACCGAAGCCGGGAAAGCATGTCCTCGTCGGTGAGCCGCTGTGCACGAGCCATCCCGGCTGCGAGAACACGGAGGCGAGCGGTGTCGACCGGGCCCGGTGCGACCGCGTGACAGGTCACTCCGCGTGGAGCGTAGGCATGATTGAGCTGGCGAACGAGATTGGCCAGAGCCGCGTTTGCTACGCCCGCCGTGACCGCCTCGGGAATCGGGTCGTATCCGAGGTTTCCGGTCACGGCAATGAGTCGTGAGCCTTGGCCTAGATACGGATCGACCGCCCGGACGAGGCGAAGCATCCCGTTCACCTTGAGATCGACCGCTGCAACCACCGCGTCAGTGGCGACGTCCTCGACGCTGCCCCCAAGGGGCACGCCCGCGACGTGAACTACCGCACGCACTGTTCCATCCAGCCTTGCCGAGATCGATTTCGTCGCTTCATCCGCTCGGAGATCGGCGACGCACGGAACCACTCCGGGGATGGTTTCGGCGAGTGCCTCGAGCGTTTCTGTGGTTCGGCCGACGGCGAGCACGGTGAGGCCGCGCGCCACCAGACGCCGAACGATGGGACGGCCCAGCGCCCCGGTTGCGCCGGCGACGACGGCCCATTCGGTCATGTGATCTCCAGTACTCGATCGACGGTTGGTGTCTCGTCGAGACGACGAACGGTCTCTTCCATCTCCGCCATGCCGGACTCCGACAACCAGCGTGAGGCGTTGAGCCGAAACTTCGTGGCAAGCTCTTCGGGGCTCAGAGGGTTCTCCGGGCCGCCGCGGTTGTGGCGAACTCGATGTTCGAACTCGGCTCCCGACGTGGTCCGAATCTTCAGAACCCCACCGAAGCTGTTCGGGAACGCCTCGGTGGCCTCCTCGTCTGCGACGCAACGGACCAATCCCGCCAGGCGGAGCCGACCCGGATCTCCGATTGTCGCGTCGGTGAAGTCGTCGAGGTAGACGCCAAGGCCACCCCCGCCGAGAAGGGCGGTGGCGACCGTGAAGGGCCCACTGAATTTTGCCGCATACGGACTCGGTGGATGCGCCTTTTGCTCGGGTGGCTCGGCGATTGTGCGCAATGTCGGCGCGGCAACGCCCAGCTCGATCTCTGCAATGTCGTTGACGTCGAGGCCTTGAGCCCGCAGCGCGAGAGCTGCGTCGATCCCCGCGTGTGTGAAGTGGTTGGTCGGATACGGTTTGTAATGAACACGCAGTAGTTCCCACCGGTCTCCGAGACCGCCGATGAGGGCCTCCTCGTCGAATCGGCCCTCGGAGTACGCCCGGAAGAATCCGAAGCGACCCTCCAGCACGGTCGGAGGGCCAGTGACGCCTCGTGCAGACAACAGGGCAGCAGTGATGCCCGCGTGACCTGCCCACCCGCAGTGCATCCGCTTGACCGAACCTCCGGTGCGGTTGGCTTCCAGAAGACCAGCTCCCATACTCGCCGCGATGCCGACGGCACTGGCGACGCCGCCCTGGTCCAGTCCCATGAGCACGCCTGCGGCGGCAGCGGCGGCCAGCGTGCCGCAAATCGAAGTCGCGTGCAGGCCGTTTTCGAAGAAGATGGAGTTCCTGATCAACGGGTCGTACGAGGCGGCGCCAAGTCGCACATTGATCTCGTCGCCGACCGCGATGGCAACGAGAGCTTCCAAACCGGATGCTCCGACCGCCTGGGCGACGGCCAGCACGGCGGGCACAACCGAAGCAGAGGGGTGCAACACCGATGGGAGGTGTGTGTCATCGAAGTCGAGGGCATGGGCGAGGGTACCGTTGACGAGCGCGACGTTCGGGGCGGGAAGATGGGCCGCCTTCCCGAGCACCGCAGCTTCCGGTTTGCCTCCCCAGTCCAGCGCCATACCGAGAATCGCGTCGCCGGGTTCGTCGCCCCAGGCGGCCAGCGAATTGCCCAGAACATCGAGAACCCTCGATTTGGCATCTTCGAGAACGCCGGCGGGCACACCGCGATCGCGAGCTTCGACGGCGAACGCCGCAAGCCGGGCGACCAGCGTTTCAGGCATCGACCACCGCCAGCGGTCGAACCGGTGATCCGGTAGCGCCGATCAGCTTCAGCGGAGCGAGGATGAACAAGAACTCGAACACGTTTTCCTCGGCAAGACCGGTGAGATCCATCACTTCGATGATGTGGATCGCAGATTCGACGAGCAGAATGCGATGGACGGGTAGCACACTGTGACCTGCGCCAGGCCTGATGACCTCGAATGCGATCGTTTCGGCGCCGGCAGCGCGCACATTCCTCTCGGCCAACCAGCGGCCCGCTTCGACCCCGGGCCCGGGCGCACCTCCGCTTTGTCCGCGAAAAGTCTCAGGGTCGGACCAGTGCACCGGCCATCCGGTTCGGATCAATGCCACTTCGCCCGGGCCGGGCTGCGTACCCGCCCGCTCGGCGGCCGCGTCCAGGTCGGCTGCGGTCACCTCATACCCCGGCGGTAGCACCTCCTCCTCATGCACGGCGGCGACATCCAGTAGCACGCCCCTACACAGGATCGGAGCGATGGTGTCGACACCCAACACCGAGAAACCTTCATGGCTCTGCACCGTCGTCGCCTCGATGCCTCCATGCAGTTTGCCGTCGTGGGAGACATGAGCGAGGGAGTCGATGTGGGTGCCGACGTGCCCGCCGGTCACGATGATTTCGTTTGCCGCGGAGCCACCGTCGGGGCGCATCATGTCCCCGTGCCGACGCAGTAGCGCCATCTGGTAGGCCGGATGGTTGGGCGACACGGGCATCCCCCGCTGCATGCCCTGCGCGAGATCGATGATGCGCGCGTTCCGCAGTGCTTCCCAGTCGATACCCAATGGTGCGGTCATGGTGATTCCTTTGTTCAGATCGTGCCTTCGTCGCGTAGCCGCTGCAGATCCCCGGCGCTGAGCCCCAGTTCGTGACGAAACACGGCTTCATTGTCCTCCCCGAGGCGACGGCCGGCCCAGCGGATCTCGCCCGGCGTCTCTGACATGCGAAAGAGAACGTTCTGCATGCGGATGTCACCGAGCTCAGGGTCCTGGACGGTTGTGATCGAGTCGAGCGCCCGGTACTGGGGATCCTCCATGATCTGCGCGATGTCGTAGATGGGGGCCACCGCCGCCTGCGCCTCCTCGAACGCGGCAATCACTTCGTCGAAGTCATATCGGGCGATCCAACCTCCGACGTACTCGTCGAGCAGGTCGGCGTGTTCGGCACGAGTCCGACCTGACGCGAACCACGGTTCGTCGATCACTTCGGGATGCCCGACGAGACGCAGTACGCGCTCGGCCACGTTCTGAGCACTGGTCGAGATGGCGACCCACCGGTTGTCACGTGTCCGATAGGTGTTGCGAGGTGCGTTGTTGACCGACCGATTCCCTGATCGTTCCTGGATGATTCCGAGCTGGTCGTACACGATCGGCTGAGGCCCGAGGATCGTCAGGATCGGTTCGATGATGGCCAGGTCGATCACCTGGCCGGTTCCGCCTCTGGCATCACGCCGATACAGCGCCATCAGGATCGCGATGGCCGTCGCCTGCGCTGCAATACCGTCGGCAAGGCCGAATGGAGGCAAGGTTGGCGGCCCATCCGGTTCGCCTGTGATCGCCGCGAAGCCGCTCATCGACTCGGCGAGCGTCCCGAATCCGGGACGCTTCGCGTACGGCCCGAACTGGCCGAACCCGGTCACCCGGGCCAAGATCAGTCCAGGATTGACCCCGCGGAGGCGGTCTGGGTCCAGGTTCCACCGTTCGAGTGTGCCCGGACGGAAATTCTCGATCACGACATCGGCGCCCTCAACGAGACGCAAGAACAGTTCCTGCCCCTCGATCTTGCTGAGATTGAGCGTGATCGCCCGCTTGTTGCGACCGAGCATCTTCCACCACAACGGCACGCCATCCTTGGCGTGGCCATGGTCTCGGACAGGATCACCTCGAGGGTGCTCGACCTTGATCACATCGGCGCCAAAGTCGCCGAGGATCGTCGCTGCCAGCGGCCCTGCGAACAGGGTGGCTACGTCGAGAACTCTGACACCTTCGAGCGCTGAGGACATACTTGTTCCACTAGAGGGAATGACGTTCCGATAGTATCATCTGGTACGTTCCGGCACCAGACCTGAACCCGACACGAGGAGGCGAACGTCGCGCATGACCGCACGAAGCTACCTCTACGTTCCCGGAGATGCACCCGACAAGCTGGCCAAGGCGAGCAAGCGAGGTGCAGACGCGTTGATCCTCGACCTGGAAGACGCAGTGGCCCCCCCGGCGAAGGCGTCGGCACGGGCCGCCGTCTCGAAGTGGCTCCAGGAGACAGAAGCCGGCCGACCTCCCGTGTGGGTGCGAATCAACGCGAATCCGGACCTGATGGAGAATGACATTGCGGCCGTCGTGCACCCGGGCCTGAAGGGCATCTACGTCCCGAAGGCAGAAGATGCGGGCGAGCTCGAAGAGATCGCGAGCCTCCTCCGCCAACTCGAGGCCGTCCGCGAAACGAGCGAGGTCCTCCTTGCACCGATCATTGAAACCGCGGTCGGTTTGCAGGCGAGCTCCGACCTGGCAGCGGCTCCCCGTGTCTCGCATCTGGCAATGGGTGAAGGTGACCTCGCCGCCGACCTCGGCATTACGGCTTCCGACGACGAACGAGAGTGGCTGCCGATCCGAAGCCAGGTCGTCATTGCCAGCGCAGCAGCGGGCATTCAACCGCCCTCGGGACCTGCGTTCCTCGACATCCCGAACCTCGAGGCTCTGCGCGCCTCCACGAAGCGTCTCCACCGACTGGGGTTCCGTGGACGTTCGGCGATCCATCCCGCCCAGATTCCGGTGATCAACGAGGTGTTTACACCCTCCGAAGCCGAAGTCGCAGCCGCCCGCAGGGTCGTGGAGCTCTACGATGATGCGATCTCTCACGGATCAGGGGTGATAGTCGATGATCAAGGCCGGATGATCGACGAGCCGATAGCCCGCACAGCACGGCGAATCCTGCTGAGAGCCGAGCTTGCCGCTGGATCAGTAGAACTTCAGCGGGAAGCTTCGACAGAGTCCGTCAACACGTAGAACCGGAACTCCGTTCTCCCCGCGGGACCCCGCTCCGGCGGAATCGGATGTTCGCGGAACCACCCCAGATACCGCTCATACGCTTCATGATCGGCGAAATGCAGCTCGGCGATCCGGTAGAAGGTCTCCGGTTCCCTCGCAGTGGGAGAACCAGCGCTCGTGGAAAGCACAGGCCGCACCACCGTGTTGAACACGAGCCGATCCACATACGGATTGGCAAGAAGGTCGGGAACGTGAACATCCCAGAGCCACCGATCGTAGTCCTCTTTGGACACACCTTCGACAAGGTCGTAGCCCAGAATGGCCTTCACCATCGACGCGCGCACCGATGCCTCCTTGATCCGGTTGCCGACCGTAGCACGAAAGCCGGAGCTCGATGGCGCCCATACTGTTGAGAGGATGTTGACAGGAGCCTTGACCAGGGTCAGCAAGCTGCACCGGAGAGGCGCGAGAAAACCCCAGTTGTC
>Ga0307424_1000638_pt1 | contig 18877 bp, 48 predicted proteins | sample SalMarWE160320MG_FD_202157 | JGI IMG/M metagenome (GOLD analysis project Ga0307424, IMG submission 202157) | Salt marsh sediment microbial communities from the Plum Island Ecosystem LTER, Massachusetts, United States - WE1603-20 | ecosystem: Environmental > Aquatic > Marine > Intertidal zone >... | reverse complement strand
CAGTAAAGCAGTAGCAACTGCATCTTCTGTAACTGCATCATAATAATCACTCCAATTAATATTACTATTAGTCATAGCATCTAAGAAATCTCTCCAAGTTTTACTTATTTTTCTTTTACTCATTTTGTTCCCTCTTTTTCATTGCTTCATAATCTAATAAAACTTTTACAAATTTCATATATACTTGATGGCTTTGATGTGTATAATTATTTCTATACTTTTCTTTTAACCAAATCCACCTTGGAATAACAATATCCACAATCGGACATAGTGCCCCATCATCTTTTTGAACTGTATATAATTCATATTCTATCTTCCATATCGATCTGCTAAGATCATAATTTTTCTCTATATAATCATACAATTCAGCTAAATTACAATCTGGTACATCTAAGAAAATTTTAGTTCTCATCATTTCCCCTGTTTCTAATTTAAAATATTTCTGATTACTGACTTTCGGAGTATTCATTATCATTCATCAATCCAAGGTTTCAAAGATATAACTGTTAATGGTCTTTGAACATTCAATTCACAAATTTCATTTATTAACCAATTTATAGTATTTCCAGAAGTTCTCTCACTAGTTATAGCTGGATTTGCATTTCCAGCTATAATACTATTTACCCATTCAAAAAATATAGAATATCTATTCAATTTTTTATCTATTTCTTCATCAGTTAATTTTTTACCCACCAATTCTATTTACCTCATTATCTTTATTTGGCTTCCCACAAAACTTAATGTAAAATAAAACTTCGCATACATTACATACCCACGTACTATCATGTTCTGTTCTATGCATTGCTTTCGCACAAATAGGACACTTAAGATGTTTTGCTTTAATATTTACGTGCATTTTATGATGCCCTTCCTTTTAACAAATCATCAATCAATGATACATCAAACGTATCTGGTATAAACTTATTGAACTGTTTAGTTTTAGCTTCTTCTATACATTGTAATATATTATCAACATTTTTACACCAAATTAAACAACCCAATTTTTCCATCTTTGAAACAAGTTCCCATTCATGCCCACCTGTGACATCTAGATTTTGTACAACTATTAATTTTCTTCCGTGAACTACATTTTCTAATATTGTTGCAGAACCACAATTACTAATAATAATATCAGCACGATTATAACACTCTTCCATATTTCCTACAAATCGAAGCCATTTTATATTTTTTGGCTCATATTTTCCATAACCTATCTGCGCATATATCTTCTCATCTCTAAAATGACCCATCCCTTTTAACGCATCAATTTCTAAAATCAACTTGTCATGCGGTAAGGACATTCCTGTCGTTATAAAAATCATAATAACATCCCTTTATATTCGATACCTTCAAATCTATGTGCTAATTCAATCCATGAACTCAGAAATAAATCAACCTTTCCTATTAACATTTTCCCTGTTATTGATGGGAAATAAACTCTATTAGGAGTTTCAATAAAAATAGTGCGAATCCTAAACATTTTAGAAATAAGCATTGGAAATAATGCAATCCCCGGTCCAGTACTAATAACTATATTCGGTCTAATTTTTAATAAAATTAAGAGTGACTGAAAGAACAGAAAAATAGTTCTAAACACAGACATTGCTTTATTATCCTTTGCTCTATATCTCGGTGATAAAACACTGAAGTATTTTTTCTCAGCTATTTCTTTTACTATATTAATCCCCCAAGGAACAATAAAAATTTTTGTATCTTTAATATTCCTTGCAAAATTAAGACTATGTGTAGTATGCCCACCCGATCCTAATACAAATAAAACTCTCAATATAATTACCTCTTAATCTAACTCCTCTAATGAAACATATTTAGAAGATTTTAAATCATCTTCAGTCATAGGTTTCATCCATATAACTTCTTTTGCTGGATATTTATTGCATCCAGGATAATCACATATATATTTCTTTAACATTTCTTGATCATCCTCAGTATCTTCAAATTCCTCTGGCATATCTGCATCACAATATCCCACATCACATTTCGAATGTTTTTTCGTGAGATGTTCTAATGCTTCCTCAAAATGTTCATCACAAAATGCCATCCAACCGCCAGATACATTTCTATATTTAATCCAATGTATAAATCGTTTTAAAATATTCATTAGTCAGCTCCCCATTCAGGTAATGACTCCGTGCCCTTTAACAAATGCCCATATATGTGTATTTTGAGATTTCATAATTCTTCCTCATTCTCTTTTGATTCAGTTTCTTTTTTCTTTAACTCTGAAATAATCTTTTCAAGTTCGATTATTCTATTCTTTTTCTCAATAATTTCCTCTCTTATTTGTAAAGCCGCTTCTTCTAATTCTTTATCAAAATTCTCATTACCTTCTCTGGCATACGCCATTGTAAGGCGAATTTGTGTTGTAAGTAATTCTTGTCGCATTTCACACATTGGACACTTTTCTTCGCTCATTATTCTTCGTGCTCCTTTTCGATTTCTTGTATTTCTTTTTCAATATCTTTGATATATCCTTTTAACATCTCTAACCATGCTTCTTTATGACATGGTTCGTGTATTCCATTATATGGATTTTCTGGACGTTTTAAGCATATTCTATCACCATCACGCCAACTAGTATCTATAGAAGTTAGAAAATTTCGTTTACTCTTGAATTCTTCTTGAATAGGTAAACAAACGCAATTTTCTTCATCATATTCTTCAAAACTAACTCTATAATCATCCGCAATTTGCGTATATCCTATATTTATCCAATCAGAGATTTTATTCATTGCTTCCGTAATTGTAGGATATGTATCTTTTGTTCTAAAATGTATTTCACCAGTACTCTTCTCTATACCAATACCTATATATTGTTTCATGTTCACCATCTGCCTTTCCTAAATGTACTTTTAGTTTCTCCACAAGAACACTTATAAAACACCTCTGTTTCATAACCTGTATCTGGATTAAACTCCGTTGACTTCCTAACAAACTTCCATCTATGTTTATGTTCCAATTCTAGTATCATCCTTTTCTTTTTTCAAGCTCTTTCAAATAATCTTCAATATCTTGTATTGAATCGAGTCCATCAACATAATATTCTATCCCCGTTTCAGGGTCAGTTTTATAGAGATAAAAACACCACCATTTATAGACTACTCTACATCCAAGCGGTCTTGCTAAGTCATTCAATTCCTTAAACCATTCATCAGACGTTTTACAAGTCATGATTCATCAATCCTTTTAACTAAATATTAAAAATCCAGAAACAACTGTTCCAATAGTTAATATCCAAAATAAAACATATTTCCATATAGGTGTATTATTATTATTCATAGTTTCTCATCCCTCAAGAAGTTGTGTGATTCGAGTGACAAAGGTTTTATCATCTCTAATTCTATTTTCTATCATCAATCGCGTGTCGCCGCAGGTTCCATTCCAATACCTTTAATTTGTGTTTAAATGATATATTCTTTGTCAAATAAGCCAAATGTTTCTTCTTAAATTTCATTCATTTCTACCTCTTCTATCATTGCATTAATAGTAATAAAATGTTCTTCAATCGTTACACTACCAAATATGTCTATTAAGGTATTCAATTCATCTAAATTTTTAATTTCAATTTCTATTGGAAATTTATCTACTGCAAGTTTTCCAAAAGCACTAGAGAATGTAAATCCTATTTTTTTATATTCATCTAATAAAGGGTCATCTAACTCATATAACACTTTGTTTGGTATTATTTTAAATTTCAATTTGCTTCACCTTATCATTTTCTACTATATATTTATACTTAGACGTATCACATTCAATATTAGCTATATCACAAGCTTCTTGCGCGCTAATTTTTTCTATCTTAAAATCAATATTATCTCTTGTAACAATATTATCATTATCTAACTTAATACCATTTTTTAATATCTTATTAAAATGCCAACGAATAATAAATTCAATTCTAGAATAACCTAATAATGTCATAGATAATTCTTCATGTTCATATATTTCAATTTTAAAATATCTTTTCTTAAAATTCATTTTATTTTCTCCTCAATTTTCTTTTTGGCTCTAGTAATCTGGATTAATGAACTTCCACCCTCATAAATTAGAATATCAATACAATCTTGCGCTCTGTCTTCATCTTGCAAAATGCACTTATTATCATAAAAACATCGATAACAATCTTCATTCTTCTTCATGGTTCCTCAGTCCTCCAGCCAACCCTCTTCCATCTTTCCTCTCTTTTAGTCACGCAACGCACAAAGAAAAAAGATGTTATTCTGTTAGGTATTGTTAAATAGATTCTTGCCAATATTCTGCAACTCATGGTTCTTCATCCTCCATATCTATTAGAGTTATTGTAAATGTTTCTGGAATCGAAAGTAGAATACATACTAAAGCAAACAATAAACCAACTGTAAACATAGATAAAATTCCTCCAAGTAAAGAAACCCTATTAATTAAAATGCTAATACAGATTATACTAGCAAATCCAGCACCGAGCAGGAAAATACCTAATCCTAATAAGATTAATTTTACTGATTTTTTAAATTCTTGGATTTTTATTTCTTCGTTCATAGTTTCTCATCTTCTTCTTTTTCAATACATTCTGGACATTTAATATATGCTCTTATCTCTGTTCCTCTTGAAATTGGTGTGCTAACAGATTTTCCACACATAGAACAATGAATCCTTTCTAATTTTTGACTTATGGCCTCCTCTCCCTCTTCTGGAAATTCACTATGTAATACTTCTCGCATAATAATCAATTCTTTACAAATATTTAAAATTGCATCATAATAAGCATATTCAGCAATATTAGTTGTTCGAATACTAATACCTTCTGCCTTTTTCAGTGCTTCTATAAGTTCAATTCTATTATATTTATCCACAATCTTTACGATATCTTTGAATATTTTACTCATTTTTATCATCGCCGTTTTCTAATGGGCACCATACTGGAAAACCATCTTCCTCTAATTGCTTTAATGGATCTCTCGAACTGCCCATATTATATTTAATATCTGGATGTTTGCATCTATATGCTATATGACTACCATAGCAAGTATGTAAATATTCTGCAATACAAAATACACAATCTTCACATTTCTCTATAAGTGGTAATTTTTTAGTTTTACCTTTCATTATATACCCTTCATGTCATATTCAATAATTTTTTTCCTTCTTCGTAATTCATTAAAATCAATATAAGATACAGATAAGGAAATTAATACAAATAATAACATCCCAAGATAAAAAACAAATACTTGAAGCACTGCTAAAATAAGTATTATACACCCCATAACAGAAAAAATTTGTGCTATTTCATACTCTCCAGTTTTATATGCACACCATTTATCAGGTATTCGTTCTTTAAATAGATTCATCTTTATCATCATAAATTTCCTCTGGATGTCGTTCTAGAAAAAGCAACGCTGAATCAAACCCTAAAGAACGAGTTGACCAATATTCTAAATAAGATTTCACCTTTCCATTTTTAGTACATTTAAAAAGCATTATTTCATGTCCGACTAGTATACTAGACGCTTGAGATAATATGTAATGTTTATTATTAATTAATAAATGTGCTTTCTCAGCATCTACTCTATGACCAACCCCCTTTTCTTTCCATCTTTTTATAATTTTAAAGCTCATAATTTATTACCCTTCGTATAAATTGTTTTGTTTCCTCCACATCTTCAACCTCATAGCATTGCGCTCTAGTAGTTAATACAATATTATCTTTTTCGCCTGGTTTTAAAGAATTACCAACATAAATAATCAAATCTTCAGACACATTTAACTCATTTCGTATTCTTCTAATACCATACGCCCTATCAATACCTTTTTTATTCACATCAATTGAAGTAGTTCCGCCTACTTTAATCTCAAAATCAGGAAGAAATTCTTGCAATCTTTCTGCTAATTCAAATCTTTTCTTACCACTAGGATCGAACATACATTTTTCAACTAGAGGCGCATCTTGCCCAATAGCAGAAAAAGTTATTTGAGTTCCTCTGTCTTCTATTAATTCACCATAAATGCAATCTGGATGTTTCCAATTAATTTCTTTAAATGCCCCTTCAAATGCAAGAATTATTCTTTTTTTATCCTCTTTGCTGAAATGTTCTAACTGATCTACTGCCCATCTAGTTTTTTTAAATGTAGCATAAATAGAACCATTTGTTGGAAACAATTTTATAGAACTATATGTTTCCTTCGGCAATTTATTCAATACTTGTGTTTTAATCTGATCAAATGTTCCACCCGTTATAATGCAAATTCTATGCATCTTCGAAAGCTTTGCAATTAAATCAACCATCTCATCATCAATTTCACTCTTACTATTAGTAAGCGTCCCATCCAAATTAAATGCCATTACTGTATCGCTATCCATTATTGTAATCTCCATATTTTACATTCATATTTAATTATATAATCAAATTAAAACGATTATCTTTGTTTCCTCATTCGCTTCATCATAGATTTTGTTTGATTATAGTGTTCTAATAACTCTCTAACATTATTTAAATCAGTACCAGACCCCATAGCAATTCTTTTTCTTCTAGATTGCTTAATTATTTTAGGATTTATTAACTCTGTTTGTGTCATAGACTCCATAATTATTTCCCATTGTTTCATTTTCTCTTTCCCAATTCTAATATCATCATCCGATACTTTATATTTAAAACCTAACATACCTGTAAGTTTCTCTAAAGAACCTATCTTTTCTACTTCCTTAATTTGTTCCATCATATCTATTAGAGTAAAATCACCTTTCAATAATCGTTTACGTTTATCTCTATCTATAGAAGTTTCAGTATTCTTTATTTTCTTCAATAATCCTTCAAGATCTGGTATACCTAATAAACTACCTACAAAATCTTTTGGATTAAATCCTTTTAATGCATTTATACTTTCACCAACACCAATAAATTTAATAGAAGCACCTGTCTCAGCCACCGCAGATAAAGCACCACCACCTTTACTACTACCATCTAATTTAGTAATAATTATAGAACCTATATCAGTAGCATCTTTAAATGCCTTAGCTTGTTTCTTTGCTTGTTGTCCAAGAGTACCATCAATCACCAATATAACTTCTTTAGGCTTTACTTTTTTAATTATACCTTTCATTTCAACTATTAATGAATCTTCTTTACTATGTCTGCCAGATGTATCTAATAATATCAGTTCTATATTCAATGATTTCATATAATTGTACCCATCATTAGATAATTTTATTGCATCTTTTTCATTTTTATTACCATAGAAAGGAATGTTTGAATGTTCTATTAATTGTTTTAATTGGTCATACGCACCCGGTCTAAAATTATCAGCACAAATAACTCCTGTTTTTATACCTTTAGTTTGATAATATTTGGCAAGCTTACCAACTGTTGTAGTTTTACCAGAACCTTGAATTCCTACAAACATAATTAAATTTGGTTTACCTAAATCAAATTTTAATGATTCTTCCTTCTCCCCTAAATAAACAGTCAAAGTTTCCCATAACACTCTTATCACATAATCTTTTTTAGATATGCCTTTTGGCATCTCACTTTCTAATAATCTATGTTCTATATCTTTTGATATTTTCATAACTAACTCTACACTAACATCTGATACTAACAGAGATCTTTGTATATCTTTTAGTAACTCTTTTATAGTAACATCATCAATAAAAGTTCTCCTAAATGCCTTTTTCATTGCATTATTGAGCGCTTTCCCCATTTCATTTAATACCATTTAAATCCCTCTTAGCCATCATCGTAATCTCCATATTTAATAATATCATGTAACCTTAATCTTCTCATACAAAATTTATAATTTGACTCATGTTTACAATATTTATCTTTGTAGCCCTTCCTTAATCTAGCTACCCGAAGACCATGCCCTTCCGCACCATATTTTTCTACAATCTTCTTTGCTTCACATATATTGCGTGGCCAATTGAAAAATTCACACATATTATTTCACCGGATATATATAATATCTATATGTACTTTTACTAAATTTAAACTTTGTTGCTATAAATCCATTTGAATCTACATCTAGCTTCTTCTCACATAACATCTGTAATAATTTTAAAACTCCTCTATTTTGCATAAGCAATAACAGTCCTTTTTCAGTCTCAAAAAATACATAGTTACTATATCCAGTATAATATGTTTTAGTAAATCTAAGTTTGGCTTCAAAAATGCCATTTTCTATTCTATCTTCCAGCATTCCAGATATATCCAAACCATCCGATCGCCCAAACTTACTAACTCCCACAATTTCACCATTTACAGCACTTCTAATTACAGGTATCTTAAAATCACTCTTTTTTTCCTTTATTAGTCTCAGTTTATAACATCACCTTAACATTTTAATTAGTACATTAATCATCCCAAAATATCCTATTACTGTCAACATCAAATACCTGTTAGAACAGTAAAAAATATTTCTGATACCAATAATTTATCCTTATACCAAGGCTCATAAATATTACTCAAGCCTTTTCTAGTTTACACCAAGCTGGTATTTTTGTTATATCTAATATTTCTTTCTTAATAAAGTCACAAAAATGCTCAGCCACAGCACCTATATAATTATATTTATCATTATAATAATAGGGGCAATCCTCACATTTATCTATTATAATTTTTCTAGACATTTAATCTCACCCTCGTATCAACTATATAATAAACATCTATTTTGGGTTGTTCTGTTTCAAAATCAATATACTTACTATCTATATAAACTTTTTTAACCAATGGTCTTTTTATCATTGTATATTCCATCATAACATCTCCTTCCTCGGTAAAATCCATATATAAATGCGCCCATAAAGACGCTAACATCGATGGTCACTCTTCGTTTTAATCATTGCTCTAATCCATCCTCTGGTATAAGTTGAACTACTATATGAGCAAACACATTCATTAAAAAGCTGCTATATTCTCCTTTAATATAAATGCCTCTGGTTGCTTGTTTAATGATTCCCAGTTCAACTAATTCGTTAATCTTTCTTTCAATAGTTGACTTTGTTTCTCCTGTCATGCCCATTAAATCCTTACAAGTCATAAGTCCTGGAGACCACAATTTTTGAATTGCTGATACTGTTACATCATCTTTCAATTGCTTTATCAATATCTCAGCCTTCTCAACAAACTCTCTAATATACATTACTCTATCAGGATCTTTATAAGGAAAGAGTTTCTTAACAAATCTTTTTCTTTCGCCGTTTTCTAATTCCATTATTTTAACTCCGATATCATTTTTCTATTGTGAAATGCGCCTCTGAAAAGTTTAACAAGATGGTCCTCCCAATAAGACCGAATATATGATCGATATCAACAAGTACACTAACACACCCATACCCCCAGAATATAAAAAATATGTAGATGAAGATGCCAATTATACTTATTACCACCTTATTCTATGTTTCTTTTTGTAATGAAAAATTGAATAAAAAAATAAAGTTGCGCCACCAAAAAGAAGACCTGATGAAACATCATAAGGTATTTCATTCATATACAAATAACTAATAACAGTACAGGCCAAACCACATAACATACCAATAGTCCGTTTGTTTTTTCTAGAAAACACTTTTCTTCTTTTTTTAAGTTTTGGTTCTGCTACTTTTCCCAATAAGGCGTCCAATTGAACATTAAGCGCTTCTTTATTTTTTTCCATAGAACGCTTTTTCTGCTCTAATATAGATATTACATAATTTGCCATCTCTAATTCAGGTAATAAAGGAGTCATATCCATATCTATTTTTTTAAGTCTATCTTCTAAATTATCTACGGTATAAACCTCTCCATACATTTCTACAGTAGATAAACATATGTCATAATATTCTTTATCTTTTTCTAATTTCCATACTTTATCAGTTATATCATTATGTCTAGTAGTCACAATTTCTAACTTTCTATTCACCTCATCAAGACCACTATATAAAATCTCAATTTGTCTTTTTAAATCCATTACAGTTTCTGCTTTAATAATCGTTTGGATATTCTCCTCACGTTCTCTCATCTGTTTCGAAGTCTCTATCATTATAATCCCTTGATTTATTCTCTGTTGAAAGTAGAATTAATTCATCTCCAGTTGCTACTCGCTCAAGAAATTCAATTAATCTCTCTCTACGCTCATCTTCTAATTCTGCCTCATTTTCTAATAAATAAAGTGCAGCCCTGACTCTTATTTCAAGCACCGCCAATTCCAACTCGTCATCCATTAATAATATCTCCTAGTTTTAACTTTAGTATAAATAAAATATAGGAATACTAATAAAAGAACAATTCTTATTAGGGTTCCTCCTTCGTTGGTTTGATATAATTTTCTACACGCCATAAGTATATCATACACAAACTCATCTAATATTTCAAATATATCCATAATAAATCACCTAACAAAGAAAAATAAAAATGGAAGTAGAAGATTTCAAGGCCCTCTACCCATTCTTTTAAACTCATCTGCAAGCGTCCACACCTTCTCTTTTTCTGATGTAACCACTGCATATATTGCCCAAATCAACATTAGAACCCCTACTATTATTAGTAGGGTTACTAACATGTCTCCATCTATGGCCATATTAGATTTCTCCTAGCCAAATAGTGAACCCAACCCGCCTGAGAAGTCTTTGTCTTCTTTTGGATGTTCATCTTTCCACTTTTTAATTACATCTATATCTGTGTTTAATACACGATTATAGAAATAAGTATCCAGCTCAGATGTCCACATTATATGTGGTTTATAGCATCCAAATGACAAGAATAATCGCTCGCAAATACTTTTGAGCCATTCTGCTTTATCATCTTGGTCGATAACGATTGGTTCTCCATCGTTTTCTATCACAATGAATTCTGCTTGAGGATCAAAAGAACGTCTAAGTTCAATTTTAATAAGATCCTTATTCCAGTTCGGAATTTCAAAATTCATTATGTGATATGAGAGATCTTTTAATTTGGCTCCCATTTCAAGTGCAATTCTTGTAGTTATTCTTTTTTCTTCACTCATTAATTTCACCCGTATTGGAAGAGTATTGACATCATTCAGGAGTTGATTAGAAATATACAATAGTAGTATCAATACTCTTCCTATATACAACGAAATGTTTTAAAATCATTCCTCTTTGTTTTTATTATAAACCTCATCATGTACCTTTAATTTCATCTTAGCATTATCAAGTATTTTTTTGGCGACACTATATGATTTGCTTAACTCTGCTTCTACAAGAGGAAAAACCATCCCAACCTGCCCCATTGAATCTAATGCTTCTCCAATACCATTTAATGCCTCTATTAAAGATTCAGCTCTTTCAACTTCTTCTTTCTTCCAACCGTGCTCCCAGCCATCAATCATTTTATGGTTTGCTTCCATGTTCTTACAAATAACATCTAATACTTTTAAACCTTTTTCAGATATTATAATTTCGTCTTTGGACATTTTGTATCACCTTTAGTTAACAATAAAAAATATTGAACGAGTGGGAATTTCACCCACTCATTATAATTTAATTGATGATTAATCAGATATATTTCTTACCTAATATGGATTTTACTTACTTCATATCATGAAGTCTTCATCCCAATCATCATCATCTTCGTCATCATCATCGTCCCAATCATCGTCATCTTCTGGTATTCTATATTGTATCATTATAGTCACCTTATTAAGAGAATAATACTCTCTCATATATAACAACTAATTTTAACATTTAATCATCCCATCTCTTTTTTTTCTTTCTAGCCTTACTATCTCTATGTGTTTTATGATAAGGACGTTCATCTTCTCTTTTCTTTCTTTCCGCATCTTCTAGTTGGTCTATTTTCATATTACGATATTGTATTGATCCGCCAACAATAATTAGAACCCCAGCCCCGCCAAGTATTATATAAAACATAAACATATTGGGTGGAGGAGGTGGTGTTGTGGTAGGATTTGGATCTATTATAAATATATTCATAGTAACAGAATTAGAATTTCCTAAACTATCTACAACTGTAAAATTAATATATGTAGAACCAAACCTTGAAAATCTATCAGTATCTAAATCAACAGTCCAATTAACAGGCCCGTCTGTATTTAATACTTCTTTTTTAGATTGATATATATCAAGCCCAAATATAAGTTGTGTTATGTTAAATTTATCTGCTTCATAATAACAACCAATCGTTATATTTTCTCCTTTAACAAAAGATTGCCAAGGATCTATCCCCCATATATTACCAATAGGAGCAGTAATATCTTTTGCATACCATCCTTCCCAAGTAACAGGACTATTATGGCTATTAGTTACAAAGAAATAAAATGTATCATCATACGGAACTACATACTCACAATCCAGTATATTATCAGCATAGAAAGTCAATCCATCTACTACTACACTTGAATTAATTTCACCACCAGTTGACATATAATATTCATATATACTTTTATTTACAATATGAACAGGCATTGTATTATTAAATTCCATGTGAAAATAAACACCATCTCCACCATCTCCAAACTGTATTTGAAGAAATTTAGTTTCTACTGAAAACGAACTAGGTCTCGCTTTTATAACTTGATTTGGCAAAATAACGACATCATCACCAGGATCCGCCTGTGCAGACCCTGGCAGAATTATTACACTAAAACATAGCATAATTAACATACTAAATAAAATAATTTTTTCATTTCTCAATTAAAACACCTCTTTCTGTGGTAGGACAAATCGTATATAATCTTTTTCCATTATAATTATCTCTTACATATATCGTATGCCTCTTACCGCAATGCTCACATTTAAACGTCATCTTCGGCATCAATATCTCCTACATAATCCTTTACTGTAATCTCTACTGTTTGGTCTCCAATAACTTCCATAATTCTTTCAAACAATCTTTCAACTCTTCTTATAGTATTATGCATATTTTCTATATCATTAGATAGTGAAGTTATATCATCATCTATTCTATCTTCCAATTCTTTTAATTTATCTGGCAGAGAATATTCTCCGCCCCAATCACTTAAAGTTGCGTTTCTAATATTGTCGTACTCATCCAAACCTATTCTGCTCTGTAGTATATTTTGTAATACAAAATAATAATCTTCTTTTAAACGTTCTGGTAATTTAAGCCCCAATATTTCCATTGTACTCAACGCTTCCATTTTGTCTCTAAAATCCTTTTCAGTTTTAACTCCTTTGAACATACTATATCTTTCATCGCTTAAATAAGGTTCATCTGTCATGGTTTATCCCCCAATACTGATATATACGGGTAAAATGATATTTCATTCCTACTAGAATAATAATCCGATAAAGCTACTATAAGTTGTACACGATCCGCGTAGAAAAAATCCTTCAAATCCTCCATAGGAAATGTCCACCGAGACATATGCGTTGCTACGCACTGAAGTATCTTTTCCTTAACATATTCGTTTTTCAGAGTGTATTGCTTCAATACATCTGCACAAATACGTCCATGCTCTCTACAATATCCATCTATCCATGGATTTCCTCCTTTGTATAAATCATGTAGAAGCATAGACGCTCTAACAATATCTGCTTCTATTCCATTTTCCTTAATTCCAAAAAATCTAAATAATGTTTCAGCAACTGCTAATGCTTTAATAATATGCACCAACAATCCATGCTTCAAATTATTTTCTTTTGGATGATTATTTCCAGATGAACTAGATTTAGCATCCCAAAATTCATCAGGGGCATCCTCCAATGCATCATTAACAAAATTCCTAATATCATCATCCTTAATCGTATTAATCTGTTCCATAAAATCAGTAACTATTTTTGATTTAACAAAATCATCTTTTGTCTTCACATTCATTCATCTTCAAACTCCACTAGTTTAGTTTGCTTAAGATTTTCTATTACCTTCTTTTTATATTCTAACCAAACTTTCGCCTGCACTAATTTATTAAGTGGAGGCACATCTTTCAACTCCTCTTCAAAAAAAATTATAAATTCTTCTTTCTTTTTCATCTTTTTATCTCCGCTTCCAATACCCCATTATTGATAAACCAAACAAAATCATCGGTCACAGTAACAGGTAATGGTATTTCTAAAACTATATTTGTAATAATATATCTAATAATAAAACTATTTGTTTTTTTAGAAACTCCTAGCCATACATCTTCTGGATTCATTTCTCCCAAATCTACTACTACCCGTACTATGGAATCTTCTACAAAAACATCCGTAAATCCCTTTCTTGACATTTCATTCACCTATTTTCTTTTAAAAATTGTTCTATTACTCTTTCTACATCTCCCTCATCTAATATACGATCGTATATATCTGAAATAAGACCGTCTGGGATTTGTGTAAGATATATATGCTTCTCAGCCATTTTATCAAGAAAATAATTAAGCTCGGTTTTAAATTCTTCATCTTTTTTTTGCTTATTTATAGCATCTAAACATAAAACAAATTCCGCTTCTAACCAATCCTTATAAGATAAACTTTCTTCTTTTTTAATTTTTTGTTCTACAACATATTTATTATATTGTTCATACATTTCGCTCACCACTTAAGTTAATATTTCTTAAGTTCTTCTTTTAATTCAGCTAATCTTACATACTGCTTATCTCTTTCAGTAATAACACCTTTCATAGCACTATTTAATCTTTCAACCGACTCGCTAAGAATTTTAGCACTTTTCATAGTATTCTCTATTTCTTTTTCAAGCTGTTTTTTCCTATATTCATAATTACTTTCTGCACTCATTTTATTCACCTACGATAAAATTAACTCCAATACACCATTTGTGAAATGATCCTTTTTAACCTTTTTTATAATTGCTGGTAATGATATATCTGCCTTATATTTCGTTCCAAGACTATCCACAGTGGAAATTCTCAGAAACTTATTAGTTATAGTATCATTCTCAATTGAAACCACAATATCTTCTTCTATTGCTCCGGGCATTTCAACTAACAAAGTAAATTTCTTTCCTTCTTGAATAGCCTCGAATAATGGAATTTTTATTTCTGTATTAGATGATAACTCTGTATCTATACCTTCCCCAGAAAATTCAGATAATCCACTAACCATACCTTTAAATAAAGCTTCTATAATTTTCTTCATAAAATCATCTTCTCTTCCAGAATCATCCCCACTAAAATCATAATCATCTGCCATCTTTTTTCAACTTCCTATTTTCTTTTTTTATCGCATCCAATTCATATTTAGACCATTTAACGTCATACGATTTATATTTTCTAATATTAAAGTTCATTTCATCCACCAGTTACTAATTTAGCAAATTCTTCAAGCATTTCAATATATTCTTCAGTATCTTCTTCTGGAAATGGTCTAATAAAAAATTCTCTAAGTTTTTCAAATCTTTCCTCAGTCCAATCTTTAAAGTATTCATCATTCTTTAAGTTTTCAATTACAGCATTTACTATCTCAGCATTATAATCCATTTTATTCCACCACATTAATTTATATCTTTTTTGGTCTAGCCTAAAATTACAATCTTAACCAATATTGTTCACCTAATATTTTTTATAACAACAATATCTATCTTGTATGCAGCAAAAGCTAACATTTGCAATAACACAAATGATTCGTACTCAGATATGGTAGTAAAAACTAATATTAATGAATAATACACCGTAATAATTATATTTATCAGTAATATTATCAATAATCCAAAATAATTGTTTTCTATCGTTACAGTCAAAATCACTCTACCCCCAATAACATATTTTCTAATGGCTTCATTTTCTTGCCGCCCATATAGATTTAGCAATGAAATATCTTTGAGATAATCTAAATTGTTCAGCAGCTAATTTAGACTCTTGCATCTGTTTTTTTATCGCTTCACGATATTTTACTAATTCCTCAATATCTATATCCATTAAAAAGTTTATTGCTTCATCAATATCCATTTCATTCACCCATTCCATCTATCGCATTAGATAATAAACTAAACAACATTAGAATTTGATCAGTATTTTTTTCAAGACTATCAGCAATCGAATCATCACCTAAAACAGATCTCAATTTTTGTACATCTCTTATAACATCTGTAATTGTATAATGAAGCCTTCTTTTAAATTCTTCAATATCTGAACTATCCGTCCATCTATATTTTCTTATATCTTCCTTTAAATCATCAAATCTTTCTTGATATGATTTCATTTTCATTTATCCTTATATTTCAATTCAGTAATTGTTTCCCTAAATTCTTCAACAATAAAAGTTTTTAGTCTAGTTTTCAATCTATAATTATTGTATCTCTCTACATACCCCGACCCATTCCATAGTATGGAATCTAAATCATCATCTATTAAATTATCTGAATACAAGCCATAAATTGTATTCCAAATACATTTTCTAACATATTCAAGGTCTGACATTTTATTCACCTATGCCAAATAATATGGTTTAATATCATATTTAAATTTAGCAATCACTATACTAGCAATAGAACGTAATTTTTCTTTATCGGTCATTACACTATTAAGTATTGTTTGTATTCTATCTAACATTTTTTTCTCTTCAGTTCTAGTATCCATTATTATTCACCAATCTTTCCATTTATCAAATGTATAAGTTCCAGCTTTAGATATATGAAATCTCCACAATTCTTTAGTATCTGTATTAAAATATGGCACATCTATTATCAAATGACCATTTTCATTCAAATGATGTGTAATTTTATCAACTAAAATATAAAGCCCAAATTTCTTGTATATATCTAATAGTGCTTTAATCTGTTGAATACTTGTTATCAAATCCCCATTACTCATTTTCAATCACCTAGTTAATAATAATAATATAATAGATATTTCAATTATTCCTGCTATTAAAAGAATAAAACACCCCTTCCAACTAGTTCTTTTATTATCATCGTTATCTTCATGTTTTATTCTTTCTCCCTTTCTAACACCAGATGGTATTGTTCTTTGAGTATATCCAAAAGTTGGATATCCAAATGATTCATCTCTTTGCTTTTTACCTTTATCTCGATCACTCATTTTTATTCCCCTATGTTATATCTTTTCCTATCTACAAATTCTTGTCGCTTAGAAACATTCCAAGTTGATAAACTCTGTAAATATCCTGTGATCCTACTATATATTTCAGCTTCTCCACCACATTTAGGACATTCACCTTTTACTGTTTTTGAAATATCGACCTTTGTTTGTAATGATCCAGAATATCCACAATCATTGCAAATTATCAAATCTCTAGTAAAGGCAAAATAAGAGTTCAATGTTGTCCTTGCAATATGTAAAATCAATTTCCAGACTGCTTCAGATTCGATCTTTCCAATATCGCCAAGATAAATATGTGTCAATGCACCACCAGACATGAATGGATGAAACTTACCTTCTATTTTTATTCTATCACTTAATGATATATCTGCGTCCACTGCTATTGCAGCACTATTAGTGTAATATGGCAATTCCAAAGTTCCTTTCAAATATCTTCTAATACCTGGAAATGCTTTAGAATCTTTAAGAGCCAATCGTCCTGCTGCACTTTCAGCAGGTGTTCTAGTCACATCAACTTGTAATCCAATCTCATCTGACATTTTCTTACATTCCTTTTTAAGCCACGATAAAAATTTCACTATAAACCTCTGGCTCTTTTCATCATGTAATGGTTTATCAAATAAAATTTCACATACCTCATTGAATCCAACCGTCCCAACTAAAAACATTCTATCCTTTGATTGTATTAATTGGTCGCCATTTATTTTCTTTTGACTATAAAATGGTGCGTTTCCATTAGTCATTGTATCTTCTACTGCTTGTTTCTTTTCAATGAAAACATCTTTACATATATCTAAATACTCAGATATTTTGTTATAAAATGCTTCCTCTTCTCCTCCGTGATATTGTTTCGCAATCCACGCGGCTCTCGGAAAATTAGGTGTTACCATTTGACTTGCACCAAAAACCATATTACCTGTTTTGAATGCTTCCAATTCCTCTTCTGTTTCTGCTACCCACAAATGCGAACAGCAAGAACTGCATCCAGCCGCAATATCTTTTCTCCAATTCAAATAATTTTCAAAATATGGTAATCCATACTTAATCGTAAGTTCAGATGCTTTTAACCAAGATGGTAAAAACTTTTCACCCATAAATTCTTCTTTTAGAATTAAGTTGGGTTTTGGATAGTTAAATAACTTTCCTTTTCCATCTCCTTCTATAAATACATCCATAAATGCATCAAATAACTTCTGTGTCTCATCTTCATAGTCACCATATGTTTCTGGCCCGACTATTCCGTTAGGTTTAACTGCTGGCACATCTTTTAGAATGTTTGGAATCCCCGGTGTCAAATCAATACTCGAAAATATAATTTGTCCACCTCTAGCAACATATTGTTGTGTCATAATAAACACAAAATGTTGCGCTGCTTGTTTAATCTCTTTCTTGGATAGGTTCCTCATATAAGGTGCCATAAACACATTAAAATAGAAATATCCTTGCCCACCTGCAAAATTGCTTTGTGCTGCTGCTAACCATATCGCAGCATGGTTCATTGCAACTAATGCATGTTTAGCTGGCTTAGCATAACTAGAGTGTCTACCACCCAATCCATCTGGTGCTAATCCCTGAACTAAAAAGTGTCTAGGGTCCCAAGACGCACAGTAGTCGCGTGTATAAAAGTAGTCCCTATCCTTTATATACACATCCCCCCTCAGATGTGAGTCGCCTAATTTCTTAGGCATTCTGTGCAATGTATAATCTTCCATTACTTCATCGTGTATAATTTTAGAAATCGTCTCAGGATTTCTAAGTAAATTTGCATTTGAATTCAGAACCGTAGGGTCTGAAATAATTCTCGTTATATCATGAATTGGCAAACCAACTCTAGTATATTTAATTCTTTCCTTCTCTAGTCCTTCTTCTGCCATGATAGTATTACAAAGTTCTCTTACAAACGCTCCTGTTAAAT
>Ga0307424_1000636_pt1 | contig 18901 bp, 17 predicted proteins | sample SalMarWE160320MG_FD_202157 | JGI IMG/M metagenome (GOLD analysis project Ga0307424, IMG submission 202157) | Salt marsh sediment microbial communities from the Plum Island Ecosystem LTER, Massachusetts, United States - WE1603-20 | ecosystem: Environmental > Aquatic > Marine > Intertidal zone >... | reverse complement strand
CATGGGAAGCCGCACGAACGGCAGCAGCGCGACCGCAACCCGGCCGCCGTCGTTCCCGGCCAGGTTCACCTTGGCCCGCGCCGTGAGGTCGCCCACGCCCCCCACGGATCCCGCAGCGCCCCCCCCGCCGAGCGACGCAGGTAGGGACTGACGATGAGTTGGATGTCGCGGGTGCGGGTTAGGCCGAGCTTGAGGTTCGTTGGGAAAACGGCGATGGCGTGCGTGTGTCCGTCCGCCTCGGTGGCCCGCTCATACTCCACGAAACTGGCTTCCACCTGGACGTGTCCGGCGGGGACCGTGTAGGGGCTCTCCGTCACGTCCGGCCGATCGGCGCTGAACCCCCGGAGTGGTGGGCGAAGGGAGCGCACAACGCTGTCATCGCGCACCGCGGGCGGAGCGGTGGGCCCCGTCGGGCTCGACAACAGCAGGGCAACGGCGAATGGCAGGAGCGGTGGCATCGATGGGGGGCGGTCCGGTGCGGGGTGTTGATTTTGATTTGTCAAAATACATATTCGATACCGGTCAAAGAATTGTCAAGGCATGGCCCGGAGGATATCGTGCGGGCGAGGTCAGGCCGGAGGGACCAGTGGCCAGCAGCACCGTCGAGGATTACCTGAAGCGCCTCTACATGGCGCAGCAGGAGGCCGGCGGCTCCATGATCCTGATGGGGCAGCTCGCGACGATCATGGGGGTGGTGCCGGGTACGGCGACGTCCATGATGAAGGCGCTCGCCGACTCGGGACTCGTCCAGTACGAACCCCGACAGGGGGTCCGTCTCACGGCGAGCGGCGAGCAGCTCGCCCTCCACGTGCTGCGCCGCCACCGGCTCGTGGAGTTGTTCTTGGTGAAGGTGCTCGGGCTGGATTGGTCGGTGGTGCACGACGAAGCCGACGTGCTGGAGCACGCGATCTCGGATCGCGTCCTCGAGCGGATGGACGCAGTCCTCGGCCAGCCGGACGCGGATCCGCACGGCGACCCGATTCCCCGTAAGGGGCGGCTGCGCACGCGCGAACATCACAGCCTCGCCGACTGCCCCACGGAGCAGGCCCAGCGCGTTGTCCGGATCCTGGATCAGAACCCGGAGTTTCTCCAGTTGGCCGACCGCCACGGCCTCGTGCCGGGCGCGACAGTCACCGTGGCCGCGCGCGAGCCGGCGGCGGACACCGTACGGCTGCGCATCCCGCGGCGGAAGCCTGTTTCGCTCGGCCTCTCAGCGGCCGCGAAAATCCTCGTGGAGCCGGCGGCACCGCGGTCGCGTCGTTCCTGATGCCGCGCGGGCTGATGGTGCCGTCCCGTCCGCGAAGGCGGAGCGTGCCGCGGCTCGGTAAGCGCTACCGGTGCACAGCCTGCATCGCCCGCTCGCCGTATCGCGGCCCGGCCACGACGTCCGGGGGCACCGCGTCCGCGAGACGCCGGAGGATGCTGGGGGAGAGTCGTAACTCGAGCGCTGCCAGATTGTGATCGAAGTGGTCCCGCCGCGTCGTGCCGGGAATGGGAACGACGTCGTCTCCTTGTGCCAACACCCACGCGAGCGCGAGCTGCGCGGCGGTGCATCCGAGTTCCCGCGCGATCCCCTCGACCTGCCGGACCAGTTCTCGATTCCGTCGGAGGTTTTCCCCCTGGAATCGCGGGTGCGTATGGCGGAAGTCTTCCGGTGACAGATCGTCCACGCTGTTGAATCGGCCGGTCAGAAACCCGCGGCCGAGCGGGCTGTAGGCGACGAACCCGATGCCGAGGTCACGGCAGGTGGCGAGCACGTCCCGCTCGGGATCGCGGGTCCACAAGGAGTACTCGGTCTGGAGTGCCGTGATCGGATGGACGGCGTGCGCGCGCTCGATGGTGGCGGGAGCCGCCTCCGACAGACCCAGATAGCGCACCTTGCCAGCGCGTACCAGCTCGGCCATCGCGCCCACGGTGTCTTCGATCGGCGTGTTGGGATCCACCCGGTGCTGATAGTAGAGGTCGATGTGATCGACCTTGAGGCGCTGCAGCGACGCGTCGCACGCCGCCCGCACGTACTCCGGTTTCCCGTTCACGCCCCGGAAGCTGCCATCCGCGCCGCGGACGTTTCCGAACTTGGTGGCGAGCGTCACCTCGTCGCGCCGATCCGCGATCGCCCGGCCGACGAGCTCCTCGTTCGTGAAGGGGCCGTAGATGTCGGCGGTGTCGAGGAAGGTGATCCCCAAGTCGAGCGCCCGGTGAATCGTCGCGACCGACTCGAGGTCGTCTGTGGGAGCGTAGAAGTCCGACATCCCCATGCACCCGAGTCCGAGGGCCGGCACCGCGAGTCCCTGCGTGCCGAGCGTGCGCTGCGCAATCATGGTTCCTCCCGTTCTTCCCTCGACGTGCGAAAGACGCCAATGTGCTTGGGGTATTCTATCGAATGCGCGGATGCCTCGCTCCCGGGGACGGTGGTGCGGCGTTCCTTGTCGAGGATGGGAACCCCGTGTAGGATCGACGCGATGTGGGCGGCGGGCATGAGGTCCTGCGCGCACGCCGTTCTTTCGCGGTCTTCTCACCTCACGAGGCGAACATGATCACCCACTCCCGCGCGTGTCTCGCGCCGCTCCACCGTTGTGGGGCTGCGACATTGGCTTTGTGCCTGCTGAGTCCGGTTTCGCTCCTCGCGCAGCGCGCCGATTCGGCACGGCGCGATAGTGCGGCCCTCCAGCGGCGGACCGTCGTCATGGACAGCGCCCGGGCGCGGCTGCTCTATGTCAGCAACCGACCCGAGGATCATCCCGGCGCGAACTTCGCGCGCCAGATCGAGCAGAAGCACCGCACCGACAGCATTTACGCCGCGCGGAGCGCGGGCGTCATGGACTACTCCAAGATCACGTACCGGAGCAGGGTGGATGGCATGGCCATCCCGGCCTACGTATTCCAACCGCTCCAAAAGCGGGGCGTGCACGGCCACGCCGCCATGGTCTGGGTGCACGGTGGCGTGCACGGAAACTGGGGAGAGACCATGCTCCCTTTCGTGAAAGAAGCGGTGGCCCGGGGTTACGTGATCATCTGCCCCGAGTATCGGGGCAGCACCGGGTACGGCGCCGACCACTATAACGCCATCGACTACGGCGGGAAGGAGCTGGATGACGTCCTCTCCGCGGTGGATTACCTCGAGACCCTCCCCTACGTCGATCCAGATCGCCTCGGGATCATGGGCTGGAGCCATGGAGGATTCATCACCGCCCATCTGCTCTTTCGCGACGACCAACCCTTCAAGGGTGGCGCGGCCATCGTCCCGGTGACGAACCTCGTGTTCCGGTTGTCCTACAAGGGCCCCGGCTATCAGCGGAGCTATGCAACCCAGCCCGGCATCGGCGGCCTGCCGTTCGAGAAGCGGGAGGAGTACATCGATCGGTCGCCGCTCTATCACGTCGAGAACCTGAAGGTCCCCATTCTCGTGCACGTCGCCACCAATGACCGGGACGTGGACTTCGTCGAAGACCAGCAGCTCGTCTACAAGCTGCGCGCGCTCAAGCCCGATCTTGCCGAGACCAAGATCTACGTCGATCCGGCGCCCTGGGGCCGGTCGGTCGGTCACGCCTTCAGTCGGCGGGTGGATCCCGAAACGCTGGAGCGGGTGGACTCCCCGGCGCAGATCGACTCGTGGAACCACACGTGGGTGTTCCTCGAGTGGATCCTCCGGCCCTATGAAGATCGGTCGCAGCCGGCCCCGACGGGGCACTAGGACGGGATCGACGGCGAGGCCTCACCCCTGACGCCTCTCCGCATACGCGGAGAGGGGGGACGCCAACCGAGGTCTCCGTCGGGTTGCCCCCCCTCTCCACGTAGTGGAGAGGGGCCGGGGGTGAGGACTCGGAGCGGGAAGGGGTGTCAGGACGGAACTTTTTGGGCCGCCCCCGGGTTCCACATATTGGAATGGAAAACCCAGCACTCACCAAATCATGATCAGACGGCCCTGCTCCCTCGTGACCTGCGCGTGTATGTGTCCTGACACATCCACGGGTCGGGGGCGTGTGCCATGACGTAAGTCCGGTGAGCCATGAATGGCTCCAGCACGATTCGCTCCCGACCCGCACGGCGCCGCCGCTGCGGGTCGGCTGCTTTTGGAGGACGTCTTGGGAGGGACGGAATACCATGTCGAGTACGGAAACAGTTCCCGAAACACGCGTCAGGCGAAACGGGAGACGACGAGGTGGTGCACTCGCGACGGACCCGGTACGCCGTCGCTATCACGACGTGCGGGACCTGATCGCGAGCCCGCGCAATCCCACGCCGCTGCTAGGGCTGCACCGCGTGGTCGCGCGCACGGTCGAGGCATACCTCAAGCTGGAGTGGCTGAACCCGTTTGGCTCGGTCAAGGACCGGACGGCCCGCTACCTCCTGGAGGGGATGCGGGCCCGCGGGGAGTTGGAGGGGCGGGAGCTGGTGGAGGCGACGTCGGGCAACACCGGGATCGCGCTCGCGGCCCTCGCCGCGCTCGAGGGTATCCCACTCACCGTCACGATTCCCTCCGGCGTGCCCGAGGAAAAGCTCGTCTTGCTGCGAATGCTCGGCGCCACCGTGCTCCCCACGCCCGACGAGCTGTGCCCGGTGGATCATCCCAGGGACGGCGCCATCGCCTTGGCGCGGTCCATCGCCGAGAGCCCGCGATACGCCGGACGCTACGCCATGCCCAACCAGTACGCCAACCCGGACAATGTGCAGGCACACTACGAGACCACCGGGCCGGAAATCTGGGAGCAGACCGAAGGCCGGGTGCGGGCCTTCGTGGCTGGCTACGGCACGTGCGGCACCATCACCGGGGTGGGCCGCTTCCTCAAAGAACGCGACCGCTCGATCCGCGTCGTGGCGGTCGAGCCCCAGCGCGGCCATCGGTTGCCGGGGCTCAAGAACTTCGAGGAAGCCAAAGCCCCCGACATTTTCGACCCCTCAGTCGTAGACGAGGTCGTCCGTGTGAACGACGGACCGGCCTACGCCATGACGCGGCGACTGTTCCGCGAAGAGGCCCTGATCGTCGGACCGTCGACCGGCGCCATCGTGCACGCCATCACGACGTTGGGAGCGGTCGCCCCGGGCCCGATCGTGGGGATCTCACCGGATGGCGGGCAGAAATACGCGTCGTTCTTCGCCGACCTCCTCGACGTTGAGGAGCCGACTGCATGACACCCCAACCGATGTCACCCGAGGTGACCACCATGTCCGAAATCACCATCAAGGAAGATTCCGTCCTCGACTGCAAGGGACTGCTCTGCCCGCTGCCGGTCTATCAGACGTCGCGCGCCATGGGCAAGCTGGCGCCCGGCCAGACCCTCCGCGTCGAGTGCACCGATCCGGGATCGTTGGAAGATTTCCGTGCGTTTGCGCGCCAACAGCGGCATACGCTCCTCGCCGCCGAAGATCGCGGCGGTGTGCAGGTATTTCTTCTGCGGAAGGAAGGCGGTCCGTGAGCAAGGAATCGACGCGGCGACGGCTCGCGTTGGTGGCCTCGAAGGGCGCACTCGATGACGCCTATCCTCCGCTCATTCTGGCCGCCACCGCGGCGAGCCTGGGGTGGGAGGTGGGGATCTTTTTCACGTTCTACGGGCTCGACATCCTGCATCGCACGAAGCACAAGACGCTCAAGGTATCGCCGTTGGGGAACCCGGCCATGCCGGTCTCGATCCCAAGCCTCCTGGGCGCGCTCCCCGGGATGACCGCGGTCGCCACGGGCATGATGCGGCGGTGGATGCGACGCTCGAAGCTGCCGGATGTGCCGACGTTTCTGGACATGGCGCGCGAGTCCGGCGTGCGGCTCTATGCCTGCTCCACGACCATGGGGGTGATGGGTGTGCGACCCGAGGACCTCGTTCCGGGCGTCGACATCGCGGGCGCGACGGCGTTTCTCGACTTCGCGGCGGACGCCGACGTGTCGTTGTTTGTGTAGTTGGGGCGGTGGGATAAATGGAGTCACCGGGATGAACGGGATGGGACACGTAGCCGTGTCTCGTTCATCCCGTCTGTCAAGTTCATCCCGTCATGTCGTCCGGCGAGCTAACCACCGCACTCGCGCTCCGCCGCCCGGATCCACACGCGCACCTCGGCTGGCGTGGGCCGCGCCCCGCGATGCGTCGCACGTATCGTTGCGCTCAGGGTGTCCGCGTCGTGGCCCACCAGGTCACAGACCCGGGTGATGCCGAGTGCGGCGAGGGTGGTCGCGTGCGCCACACCGATTCCCCGTAACATCGTGAGTCGGGCAAACGCGACTACGGCCTCCGCCTGATCGGTGTCGAGTGACGTTACCGCCGCCACGCGCGCCGGACTCGTGAGCGCGAGTTGATGGGGGGTGCGCACGGGCGCGTGACGAAGCGCGCGTACCACTGACGGTGTGAGCCCGGGGAGGTCGACCAAGCGCGGTGCTGTCGAGCTGATCGTGTAGCGCTCCATGCCCAGCAGCGTGGCCGCCGCGAACGCCGCCGCCAGCACGGTCGACACCCCGACGCGTCTGCGGACGACCCGGCGTTCTCCCACAACCGGAACGGCCACGCCCACGGCGCAGAGCGCCGAGTACATCGCCCAGGCTTCCAACGCGAAAACCGGGAATCCGAGGAATCCCAGCGGCGGCATCTCGAACAGCTTCACGTGCTCGAGCCCCGGCACCGTGTAGATCCACCGTCCCTGGGCGAGGTGGTTGTACGACTCCCACAGGAATCCAATACCCAGTCCCCCCAACAGCAGCCGGCCGATCCGTCCCCAGTCCCCGCGCTCGATGTCGCGGAACAGCGAGAGCCGCGGCGCGCGCCGATATACGAGCGGCTCGAGCAGAAAGAGCCCAATGCCCCAGACCAGGGGAAAGCAGTACGTCGGGACCAGAACGACCAGCGCCGTCGCCACGAGGGCGATGCTCGCCGAGGCGCGGAGCATCCACGGCCGGACGACCACTGCTCGGCGCCGCCTCCGGGTAAACACGCCGCCGCCAGCAAGCAGTCGCTCCGCCAGCACGATGGCCGGCAGCACGGTCGCGAACGACAGCACGATCCCCGCCCAGCGCTCCACCGGGTGCGCCGGCAAGTACACGTAGTACCAGTTTCGCAGCCGGAAATTGGCCGCTTCGAATACCAACCACACGATCGGCGACCACGCGAACAGGGTGAGCGCCTCAGCGGTCTTCCCGAACAGCAGGGAAGGTCGGCCGTCCAGCCGCTGAGTGATACCGTCGAGCAGCGTGAGGGTCGGGTACCACGCGAAGACGTAGAACCACGTCGGGACCGGATCGACCCGCAGCGCCAGGAGAATCCAGGCGAGCGCGAGGGCGACGAGAGAGCCGACGATCTGGATCATGGGAGTCACGCGCGAAGCTTAATACGGCGACCTTCGGCGCGTTGCGTGAGGTGCTAGGCGGTGGTGCGCCGCTCGCGTGCGGCCGAGCGCAACATCGTGCCCGATGTATAGAGCACCACGATCACCACCAGCCAGCGCACCCACGTCAACGGCAGCGCTTTGACCAGGAACGCCGCGATGAGCACGGCGGGAATGCCGCCGAGCGTGAGGCCGAGCGCCGGGCGGGCGCTGTAGCGGCCGAGCGAGAGGAAGCGCATGCTGGCGACCGGCATCAGGAACGCGCACGAGCCCATCATGATCGGGAAGGCGGCGAGCGGATTCATCCCGAGCAGGCTGATCATGATGAGGCACGGCGCGTAGAGCCCGATCCCGAGCGTCATGAGGGCGCCCAACACGAAGTTGCCGGCGATGCCCACGTAGAGCAGCGCGCCGTCGAGCCCGAGCGCGTCCCCACCGGGAATCACGGGTGTCCCGCGCATTTCGTCCAAGTTCTTGAGCACGAAGAACGCGGCCGCCGCGAGCAGGGCGAGGCCCATCCCGATCTGGACCTTCCGCCGGGGCCAGTGTCCTACGACGCCAGCGCCCAACCAGGAGCCGAGGATGGCCGCGCCGATGAGCGCGATCAGCGTGGTGACCCGAACCTCGACGATCGTGATGTAGATGAAGGCCTGGGTGATGGCCGCCAGCGCGTGCCCGATGTTGAGCGTCCCCGGGATGTCTTCGTCTGGCACGACGCGCCAGAATTTGAACGCGGCCGTCGTGGGCGCGAACGATCCGATCCCGAGGGTATCGAAGAAGTTCGTGACGAAACCGATCGCCAAGTGGAGTGGCGTTGGTGGACCATCGAGCGCTTCGGTGCCTGGCGTACGGGCGCGCGTAACCAGGCGCCGCCCCCAGACGACGATGTAGCTCAGCGTGAGCGCCGCGAGAAGCGCGAGAAGGACCGTCTTCATTTGCGATTAGCGATTGATGATCGGCGATTGGCGATTGGCTTGCTCTGGTCGCGGCCAACGATCGCTGATCGCCAATCGCCAATCGCCAATCGCCAATCGCAAATCGCAAATGTGTTCATTGCTTGAGCCGCGCGCGCAGCTCGGTGAACCAATGCTCCACCAAGACCAGCCGCGCTTCCCCGGTCTGCCGAGCGTCCGTGGACGACCGCGCGCGAAACACGAACGATCGGCCGTCCGGTGTCAGCTCGAAGGCTCGGTGGAACTGATCGATCTGCAGGGTCGGGCTCAGCGGAAAGAGCGCTGTCCGACTGGTCACCGAGAAGCGGGGACCGGGAGCGAGCTCTGCGGCCATCATCCGGCGCGGGTCGGATGACAGGTAGAACAGCTCCCGGCTGTTTGGTGCCCAGCGCGGTTGGGAACCTCCGCCGATCGAGACCTGCCAACGCCCTTCCGATGTTGCTGGGAACGGCCGGACGTACACCTCCTGTTGCCCCGACTCGCTCGAGGTGTAGGCCAGCCACGTGCCGTCCGGGGAGAGGGCCGGATGCAGCTCTTCGTACGGGCTCGCTGCCAGCGGCACCGGGGTCGTGTCCCCAGTCAGGTGGATGCCGAACACGTCTCCCCGGCCGACGTCGGTGTTGTCCGTCCGAATCAGCAGCCAGCTCCCATCGGCCGACCACTCGATGTCCTGCACCAGCCGGTCGATGTGGCCGACCACGTGATCCGGGCCGCTGCCATCCGCCTGCTTGGCCCAGACGTCGCCTCCACCGAGCGTGTCGCGCACGAACGCCACCGTCCGCCCATCCGGAGACCACGTCGGCTGCCGATCCTGTCCGGAGAAGGTGAGCCTAGTGAATGGACCGTGATCGAGCTGCTTGACCCAGATGTCCTCCGCGGTGCCGTCGTCGACCCCGACGGCCATACTGCGGCCATCGGGGGACAGTCCAAACGAATTGAACCCGCCGGCCCACGTCGAATCGATGGGCGTCACGCGCCCCGAACGATCCACGCGCACGATCGTGGTGCGCAGGGTGGCCGCGGCGCCAGCCGCATAGAGCAGGGTCCCGTTGTTGGCGACCGCGAGCCCGGGGAAGAACGTCCGAATCTCCACGTTGTCGAGCACGGGCACAGGACTGCCGGTGAGTGTCAGCGACCCGAGATCGAATGGCGCCGCCAGGGCCGCGCCGTCGGAGCGCACGAACAGCAGATCGCCGGTCGGCAGGTACCAGCCGCGGTTCGCATTGGGGACGAGCTGGCGCGTCTCGCCGGTTCGCAGGTCGAGCACCCGGAGCTCGGACGCCACGCAGTTCGTGGTGCACGACTGATAGAGTACGCCGCGCCCGCCGGGGAGGGGTGTGGCCGACCCGTCTCCCCGGCCAGCGTGTGAGGTGAGCGACGGGCTCAACTCTTCTCCGGCTGCACTCACCCGCTTCATGCCGAAGCCGAGGGTGGTGACAACGATCGTGTTGTCGTCGAGCCAGGCGACCCCGCCGTAGAAGTTGCTGCTCGCGGAGTCGGCGAGGGTGACGGTCGCACCCCCGTCCACCCGGATCTTCTCCAAATGCGTCCCGCGCACGAAGGCGATCCACTGGCCATCGGGGGAGAACGTCGGCCACCGGGCCCCTTCGGTGCCCAGGAGCGGCTGCGGGCGCAGATCCTCGATCCGGCGCACCCAGAGGAGTCCCTGGCCCACGTCGCTCACGAAGGCGATCCGGGAGCCGTCCGGCGCGATCGCCATGTTGAGCGCCTCGACGGCGGGTCGGATGCCGACGGTATCGGACGCCAGCACGAAGTGTCGCGCGACGCGCTCCGGGGGGGCCGAGTGCGGTCGGAGCCAGCCCCAGGCAGCCAACGCGGCGGTCAAGGCGGTCAGGGCGGTCAAGGCGGTCACTGCGGCGGACCGGCGGACCGGCGGACCGGCGGACGAGGTGGTCCCGGCGGACCCGGCGGTCCCGACAAACTGCGGGTTGGCGAGGGCCTCGGAGAATTGCGCGGCGCTGGCGAAGCGATCGGCCGGGAGCTTGGCGAGCGCCTGCTGCACGGCGGCTTCGACGTGCGGTGGGATCGTGCGACGCTGAATGACGAGGCTGCGAGGCTCCTCGGTGAGGACGCGGGCAATGATCGCTTGCGCAGTCGGGCCCGCGAAGGGCGGCTCGCCGGAGAGCATCTCGTAGAGCACGCAACCCAGCGCGTACACATCACTCTTGGCCGTGATCTCGCGCTCGCCCATCGCCTGTTCGGGACTCATGTAGTGCGGCGTGCCGAGGCTCATGCCGGTCTCGGTCATCCGGGTGCCGCCGTCGCTCTTGCTCACCGCGAGGGCAATCCCGAAGTCCGCGACGAGCGCGCGGCCGTCATGCAGCAGGATGTTCTCGGGCTTGATGTCCCGGTGGATCACGCCGTGGCGATGCGCGTAATCCAGGGCGTCCGCGACTTCGCGAGTGATCCGGATGGCGTCGTCGATGCCCAACTGCCGCTCGCGCGTGAGGCGGTCGCGCAGGCTCTCCCCCTCCACATAGGGCATCACGTAGAACACGGTGCCTTCGGCCTCCCCCGAGTCGTGCAGCGGGAGGATGTGGGGATGCTGGAGGTTGGCGGTGGTGCGGATCTCCTGGAGGAATCGCGCCGCACCGATCACGGCGGCCAGCTCGGGCCGGAGGACCTTGAGGGCGACCTTCCGGTCATGGCGCACGTCGTGGGCGAGATAGACGGTGGCCATGCCGCCCTGGCCGAGTTCGCGCTCGATGACATAGCGGTCGGCGAGCGCGGCCACGAGCCGCGGAATCCCGTCAGACACCGGCGTTCCCGTCCGCCGTTCTGCCGGTCCGCTGGTCCGCCGTTGGCGCAGTCATTGTCTCAGCCGCGCCGCGAGGTCCGTAAACCAATGGTCCACCCACACGATCTGCGGCGCCAAGTTCGCCGCGGTGAATCCCCGCGGGCTGACGAAGATGAACGAGTGGCCGTCTGGCGTGACATCGTATCCCTGGTGGAAACCGTCGTCCAGGAATCCGGACGCGTCGAACAAGGGCAGGAGGCGCCCGACGGCGAATGTCGTGGCGGTCGGCCGCACCTCGGCGGCGATCAGGCGCCCGTCGCGGTTCAAATAGTACAGCTCGCGTCCGGAGGGCGCCCAGACCGGGGACGCGCCGCCGCCGTTCGAAACCTGCCACCGACCGGTCTCGGTGTTGGGGAAGGGACGCACATACACCTCATTCGTGCCGGACTCATTCGAGGTGTAGGCCAGCCAGCGACCATCGGGGGAGACGGCGGGATGTAGCTCGGTGAAGCTGCTCGCCACCAGCGGGACTGCCGTCGAGTCACCGCTGCTGCGCACGCCCACGAGGTCGCCCGCGCCAGCCATCGTGTTGTCCGTGCGAAGCACGAGCCAGCGGCCGTCCGGTGACCACGTCACCTCCTGCACCATGCGATCGACGTGCGCGAGTGGGCGGTCAGGACCGCTGCCGTCCGCGGGGCGCGCGTACACGGCGCTGGTGCTGGCGCTGTCGCGGACATACGCCACGAGCCGTCCGTCGGGCGACCACGCCGGCCGGCGGTCCTGGTTGCTGAACGTGAGGCGTGTGAAAGGACCATGGTCGAGTTGCTTGATCCAGATGTTGAGGCCGCCCCCCGAGCCCACGCCGACGGCCAGCCGCCTCCCGTCCGGCGCGAGCGAGAGCGAGTTGAACTGTCCGTACCATGCGGTATCGATCGGTGCGACCACACCGTCGCGGCTGACCCGAACGGTCCAAACGTCGCTGGAGGCTCCGGTCCCACGGACGTAGACCAGGGAGCCGGACGGCGACCAGTCGAGTAACGCATAAGCGCTGGCGAGCTGCACCTGCACGCCCTCGAGTACCGGCACCGCCTCGCCGGTGATCTCGAGGCCGTCGAGATCGAACGGCGCGGCCACTGCGACGCCATCCCGCCGCACGTACAGCAAGCGACCGTTGGGCAGATACCAAGCCTGTGCCACGTCGTCCAGCAGGGGCTTCTGGGCTCCCGTGCGGAGGTCCAGGACGTGGATGCTCATGGCAACACAGCCTGACGAGCAGAGCTGGAACAGCACCCCCCGGGCGCCAGGTAATGGCACGGGATGACCGATGCCTCCTCCACCCAGCGCGGTATCCTGCAGCGCGGAAAGGGCGATGGTGCTCGATCCGCCGGCGGCGCTGACCCGTCGCAGCATCACCTGTGTCGGGTTGACGTATACCAGCGTGCCGTCGTCAAGCCACGCCGCGCCGCCGAAGCCGTTGGAGACGGAATCCGCGATCGTCACGGTGGCACCGCCGTTCCGGCGCACCTTCTTGAGACGTCGGTCGGCCACGAAGGCAATCCACTCGCCGTCAGGCGAGAAGATCGGATTCTGCGCGCGCTCCGTGCCCGGAATCGGTGTGGGATCGAGCTGCCCGCGCTGCTTGATCCACAGCAGGCTGTTCTGCCGTCGGTCCTTGAACACCAGCGTGGAGCCGTCCGGCGAGAGCGCCATCGCCGGGTAGTCCAGCGCCACCGTGGCGCTGTCGCCGAGCGAGATGTACTGCCAGGTCGCGGGCTGCCGCTCGGCGGCGCGGGCGCGAAGCCAGCCCCAGACCGCGAGCACCGTGGTGAGGAGCGCGAGCGTTGCGAGAACGAACAGGGCGGACCGGCGGACCGGCGGACCGGCGGACCGTGCGGCTGGTGCTGCGGGCGCCGTCGTCGTGGCGAACGCGGGGTTCGCGAGGGCGGCGCTGAACTCGGCCGCGGTGGCGAAACGGTCGGCGGGGAGCTTGGCGAGCGCCTTCTGCACCGCGGCTTCGACGTGCGACGGGATCGTCCGGCGTTGGAGTGTGAGGCTCCGCGGATCCTCGGTGAGTACGCGCGCGATGATGGCCTGGGCCGTGGGGCCGGCGAAGGGCGGCTCACCGGAGAGCATCTCGTAGAGCACACACCCCAGCGCGTACACGTCGCTCTTGGCGGTGATCTCGCGCTCGCCCATGGCCTGCTCGGGGCTCATGTAGTGCGGCGTGCCGAGGCTCATGCCGGTCTCGGTCATGCGTGTGCCGCCCTCGCTCTTGCTCACCGCCAGCGCGATGCCGAAGTCCGCCACGAGTGCCCGGCCGTCGTGCAGCAGGATGTTCTCGGGCTTGATGTCGCGGTGGATCACCCCGTGGCGGTGCGCGTAGTCGAGCGCGTCGGCCACCTCCCGCGCAATGCGGACGGCGTCATCCACCGGCAGCTGCCGCTCACGATTCAGCCGGTCGCGCAGTGACTCGCCTTCGACGTACGGCATCACGTAGAACACCGTGCCGTCCGCCTCGCCAGAGTCGTGCAACGGGAGGATGTGCGGATGCTGGAGATTGGCGGTGGTCTTGATCTCGACCAAGAACCGCTCGGCCCCGATGACGGCCGCCAATTCGTTGCGGAGGACCTTGAGCGCGACCTTGCGGTCGTGCCGCACGTCGTGGGCGAGGTAGACGGTGGCCATGCCGCCCTGGCCCAACTCGCGCTCGATGATGTAGCGATCCGCAAGGGCGGTGGAGAGACGCTGGGTGGAGTCGGTCACGAGTCCCTGCCGTTCAGCGTGCAGCGTTCAGCGTGCAGCGAACCTGCCCCGCGCGTGGAGTTTCGTTGCACCTTGCACGCTGCACCCTGCCCGTCTTGCACGTTCTTCACTCTCCATTCTCCATTCTGCATTCTCATCTCCCCGTCGCCATTTCCCGCACCAGCTCCGGCCAATCCAGGATCCACACCAATCGCGCACCCCCGCCGCCGCCCTGATCGATGTAGAGGAACTCCTTGCCATCGGGGTGGATGTCCCAATTGACGTTGGTGATGTTCAGGTCCATTGCTTCGGTCTCTACCACCGTCTGGCGGCTCGCCACTTGAAAGTCGCTGCCTGGAGCGCGGGCCGCTGCCACAATTGCTCCCCCAGCCACGTAGTAGAGCGTCCCTCCGTCCGGGCTCCAGCGCGGGGAGGTGCCACCCTCGGTGGAGACCTGCACACGCGGACCTTCGCGAACGAGCGGCTGGACGTACACCTCGAAATCACCGGTGCGGTCCGACGCGTACGCCAGCCACCGCCCATCCGGCGAGACTTGCGGGTGGCGCTCGCGGAATTCCGTAGCGACCAGCCAGCGCGGGACGGTATCACCGAGCGTGACGATGCCGATATCCTGAAGGGTGTTGGGGCGGCCATTTGCTTGGAACACCAGGGACTTCCCGTCGGGGAGCCAGTTGGGCTGTGCGAGCCGACTTCCCTTGAGGACGGGCTCGACTGTTCCCGTTCCGTCTGCGCGCCTGACGTAAAGGCCGTCGTCCCCCGCGAAGGCGATGCGGCGTCCATCCCGGCTCCACGACGCTTGCCACCCACCTCCGACCGTGAAGCGCTCGAGGGTGCCCTGTTGCCGGTCCAGGATCCAGACATCGGTACTGGATCTCTGTCCGTTGACTGGAAGAGTCAGTGCAATCCGCCGGCCGTCCGGGGAAAACGCGGGATCCTCCAGGTTGTCGCCGGAATGACCGGGAAGCGCAATCACGGTTCGGCCGGATGGGCTGGCCAGTCGCAGGCTCTCGCCACCGGACGCCGCGACGCCGCCGCCCGGTTGATACACCAATCCGCCCGTGGCTGACAGCGCGAACTCATGGGTCGTGTTCCCATGCAAGGTGACCCCGTCGAGAATCGCCACGGCCTGCCCCGTGGGGCGTCGCCGCTTCGGATCGAACGGCTGCGCGAGCAGCGTGTTGTCGGCGCCGGAGAAGACGAGATAGCCATTCGCATACGTGGCCCGGGTGCCGAGCCCGAGCGTGTCCACCGTACCGGTCTCCAAGTCCACGACGCCGATATGCACCTCATCGAGCCCACCGCGGGAACGGATCGTCAACAGGGCGGCGCTGCCGTCCGGCAGGAGGCTCGGCGCATAGTGTCTCGTCAGGGAGTCCGGATTCGTGAGCGGCTGAGGCTCTCCACCGGAGGCGGCCACCGTGAAGAGCCGTTGTGCGCCACCATAGACGATGATGTCGCCTGCGCCCCAACTGGCTTCGGCGACCCGGTCCACGTTCGCGATCGGGATCGGCGGGCCGCCGGCCATCGCGACCTTGCGCAGCTTCCCGTCCGCGAAGAAGCCGAGCCAACGGCTATCGGGCGAGAAGAACGGCACCGAGCCGCCGTCCGTTCCCGGGATCGGCTCGGCCTCCACTCGGCCCAGCAACCGGCGAAACAGCGGCCCCCCTGCGCCCTTGGTGCCCGCGAACACCACGGTCTGGCCATCGGGGGACAGGGCGACCGCGTTGCCACAGCACCGGCCCGTGAGGGTCACACTATCAGGAGCTGCGATCGAGAACTCGATCAGCTTCGCAGGAGGTTTCGAGGCCGTCACGCGGCCGGCAACGAGTCCGGCAACGAGTGTGACGACGGCTGCCCCAGCGGCAATGAGCACCCCGCGGCGCGACGGGCCCGTCGTGCCCGTCCCGCCCGTCGTGCCCGTCACGCCCGCCGGCGTTGTGAACCCCGGATTCACGAGCGCCGCCGCGAAGTCCGCCGCCGAGCGGAACCGGTCCGCCGGCATCTTGGCGAGCGCCTTGGCGATGGCCGCGGCGATGTGCGACGGCACCGTGTCGCGCGCCACGGTGACCGGTGGCGCCTTCTCCGTGATCACCTTGGCGACGATGGCCTGCGCCGAGCTGCCCGTGTACGGTGGGTCGCCGGAGAGCATCTCGTAGAGCATGGCCCCCAGCGAGTAGATGTCGCTCCGGGCGTCCAGCTCGCGGTCGCCCATGGCCTGCTCGGGGCTCATGTAGTGCGGCGTCCCGATCGAGAGCCCCGTCTCCGTCAGCCGCGTGCCGCTCGCGTGACTCACCGCCAGCGCGATCCCGAAGTCCGCGATCATCGCCTGCCCGTCGTGCAGGAGCACGTTCTCGGGCTTGATGTCGCGGTGGATCACGCCCTGCCGGTGCGCGTAGTCCAGCGCCGCCGCCACCGAGCGCGTGAGCTCCACGGCCTCGTCGATGTCGAGCTGCCGCTCGCGCTTCAACTTGTCGCGTAGCGTGTCGCCCTCGACGAACGGCATCACGTAGTAGAGGAACCCGCTTGCCTCGCCGGAGTCGTGCAGCGGCAGGATGTGCGGATGCTGGAGGTTCGCCGTCACCTTGATTTCGTTCAGGAACCGCTCGGCGCCGATCACCGCCGCCAGCTCCGGTCGCAGCACCTTGAGCGCGACCTTGCGGTCGTGCTTCACGTCCTGCGCGAGATAGACGGTCGCCATGCCGCCTTCACCGATGTGGCGCTCGATGCGGTAGCGGTCGGAGAGGGCGGTGGACAGCTGGGTCGTGATCGTCATTTCCCCATCTTCGCTTTCAGCTCCTCGAACCAGTGCTCCACGACGATCACCGGAGCCTCGGCCTGGTCGCCGGACGTTCGGAGCAGGCGCGCCATGATGAACCGGCCGTCCGCGGCGACGTCCCACGGGGTGTAATAGCTGGACTCGACGCCGAGCAGCTCGTCGGGCACCCGGAACAGCAGCTGCGGCTCACCGAGACGAGGGGTGGGCCCGGCGGTCACCGGAACGGCCATCATGTCGTTCTCACCGCTGACGTAGAACAGCTCCCGGCCGTTGCGAGCCCACAGCCGTCGGCTTCGCCGGAGTCGTGGAGGCCGAGGATGTGGGGATGCTGGAGATTGGCGGTGGTCTTGATCTCGGCCAGGAAGCGCTCGGCGCCGAGAATCGCGCTCAACTCGGGACGGAGGACCTTGAGGGCGACCTTGCGGTCGTGCTTGACGTCGTGGGCGAGATAGACCGTGGCCATACCGCCCTGGCCCAGCTCGCGCTCGATGACGTAGCGATCCGACAGGGCGGTGGAGAGCCGGGTGCTGGGGTCGGTCACGGGGTGGTGGCCTAGTGTAGCGTGTAGCGTGTAGCGTGCAGCGGACCTGCCCAGCGCGGGGAGCCACGCTGCACGCTGCACGCTGCACGCTGAACGGTCGTTGAAGACAGACGGCTGGGGGCGTCAGTCATGGACGCCAAAGATGTAGTCACTGGCCCGCTGAGGCCAGCACCTCGGCCCTCGGGTCCCGTTTGGGCGGGCTCAGGCGCTCATGGCGAGCGCCGCGACGATCGGCCCGGCATCCACGAGTTGTTTGGTCCGGGAATCCACGCGGAGATTCAGTCCCTCGAGCGAGCGGGCGCCAAGCAGGATCATGTCGCCGGGCTCGGCGAAGACCACCTCGTCGATCGTCTCGGTGCCCCCGGCGTGCACGATCGCATAGCCGATGTCGCGAAACACGGCGCGCCCGTCCGCGGTGCGAAACCCCAACCGCTTTTGTCTGGCGATGCCGAGCGCCTCGAGCACCGCGGTCGGCGCCCACGTCAGCTCGGCGCCGGTGTCCACCAGCGTGTTGGGAAGCGCGCGCCGCTCACCGCGGCGGAGCGGGTTCTCGATGGCGATCGTCGTTCGAAACGTGCCCACGTCGCTCATGGTAGCCACCTCGGGTGCCGGGAGCGTCATCAAATCGACGGGCCCCTGAACCATAGGGTCGTCGGAGCGGCACGGCCAGCCCGCTTCCCGGCCGGCGGCCTCGCGCTCCCTGGCGCACTCCTTGCCGACGAGTAGTTTCGACAGCCCGCCGCCTCCGCCAGGCGGCACCGGGAGGGGAGCCCGCGTGGTAACAGAGCTACAGATACGGCGTAGACGAATGAGGATCCGCCGCGTCGCTCGCGGGGCGGTCGCCCTGGCCTTGGCCGGCCTGGGGACTCGGCCCGTCGCGGCGCAAGCGGTTGCCACCATCGGGGTCGACGCGGCGGTGCTCACCCTCGCGCCACTCACCGCCACGGGCGTCAACGACCTCAACTTCGGCACCGTCGTCGTGGGCACCTCGGCAGCGCCGGCGGACCTCGCCACCGATGCCGGCCGGTTCGATTTGACGGGAGAGCCCAGCACGGTGATCAGCGTGACGTTCGCGCTCCCCACGGTGCTCACGGCACCGAGTGGCTCCATTCCCATCAGCTTCGGCGTGTCGGACGGCCTGAACTGGAGCCTGTTCCCCACGTTCTTCACGTCGTTCGATCCCAATGGGCCGTACATCGCCACCCTCAACGCCTCGGGCACGCTGACCATCGGGATCAGTGGCACCGTGTCACCTCCGGTGGGGACACTGCCGGACACGTACATGGGGACGATTACGCTGACGGTGTCCTACCTGTAGCCCAAACCCAGTGGCCTCACCCCAGTAGCCGCACCTCGGAGTTCCGCGCCCGTTGCCTCACCTCCAGGCAAGGGGCGGGGTCACGCTTCTTCACCTCCCCTTCAATTCCTCTTCATTCCCGCCGCGCTGTCTTAGTCCATTCCCCTCTTCTCCCCCTCTCCGCGTACGCGGACAGGCGGCAGGGGGGTGAGGCATCGGGTTGGAGAGGGCCTGGGATCAGGTCTGGCGGCTGCGAGGAGGCGCCATGAGAGACACCATCCGGTTCACGCTCAACGGCAAACCCGTCACGCTCGACACCGAGCCCAGCCGCACCCTGCTCTGGGTGCTACGGACCGATTTCGAGCTGACCGGCACCAAGTACGGCTGCGGCGTGGGCCAATGTGGGTCGTGCACGGTGATCGTGGATGGCAAGGCCGTGCGGTCCTGCCAGACGAACCTGGCGTACGTGCAGGGGAAGAAGGTCACGACCATCGAAGGCCTCGCGAGC